>Ga0316204_10010662_pt1 | contig 11755 bp, 8 predicted proteins | sample 6monrhotite_MG_2_FD_205661 | JGI IMG/M metagenome (GOLD analysis project Ga0316204, IMG submission 205661) | Microbial mat bacterial communities from mineral coupon in-situ incubated in ocean water Damariscotta River, Maine, United States -... | ecosystem: Environmental > Aquatic > Marine >...
GAGCATGTCGCCTATCATTCCGTTAGGCCGCTGAAGCGGTTTTTTGCCGAACAGGGCATGGAGTTGATTGCGGCAGATCGGATTAGTTCACACGGTGGTAGTTTGCGGGGAGCGGTTCAATTGGCTGGTGGGCCTTACAATATCGAACCTTCAGTAAATGAATTGATATTGCTGGAGGAGAGGTTGGGCCTGAGCAAGACTGAAACTCTCCGCCAATTCGCAGCCAAAATTGATGACTGTAAGGGTCAGTTGATTTCTTTGCTCGAAGAACTGAAGGCATCCGGAAAAACTGTCGCAGCATTTGGCGCGCCAGCCAAGGCAACCACCTTGATGTATCATTTCGGTATCGGCCCGGACATAATTGACTTTATTGTTGATGACAGCCCGCTGAAGCAGGGGTTGTATTCCCCCGGAATGCACATTCCGGTCTTGCCTTCGGCGGCCATATACGAGAAAAAACCAGATGCGGTAGTGATTCTGGCATGGAATTTTGCCGAACCGATTATGAAAAATCATTCAAGATATCTGGAGCAGGGCGGGAAGTTTTTGGTCCCGTTGCCAGAAGTTAAGGTGTTTAGCTTATGACAAGTTTTCTTCTAAAATCCGACATAGACGAAATCGTTACACGTTTGAGTGATGAAGCGCAGGCTTTTTCTGGGAAGACTGTTCTCCTGACCGGTGGCCGGGGGTTTCTCGGGCGTTATTTCATGGAGGTTTTTGGCGCCCTCAACGACGGACTTCTTGATGAACCTGTAAAACTTGTTGCCATGGACAATATGATTACCGCAGGTAAAGAAGGGGCGGAAATCCCGAATTTTGAGAATGTCGAATTTATTGAGCATGACGTTACCAAAGATTTCGATTGGGAGGGTCCGCTTGATTATGTAATCCATGCTGCAGGAATCGCATCTCCTTATTATTACCGAGCATACCCTCTGGAAACCCTGGAGGTGGCGATTACCGGCACGCGTAAAATGCTGGAACTGGCCGATCAGCATAATGCACGATTCGTATTTTTTTCATCTAGTGAAATCTATGGCGATCCTGATTCCAAGCATGTCCCTATGGCCGAAAGCTACCGCGGGAATGTGTCCTGCCAGGGGCCGAGGGCGTGTTATGATGAAAGTAAGCGCGTTGGCGAGACACTTTGCTATATCTTTCATAATACTAACGGGACGCATACCAATACGATTCGGCCCTTCAATGTTTTTGGGCCGGGCATGCAGGAAACTGATTACCGGGTGCTGCCGAATTTTGCCAGCCGCATTAAAGGCGGCAAGCCACTTCACGTGTATGGCACAGGAAACCAGACCCGGACATTTTGCTATATTACGGACGCCATTGTTGGGTTTTTGCAGGTCGTTCTGAAGGGGGTGGCGGGAGAGGCCTATAATATAGGTAATCCGGACCCGGAAATTTCGATGATTGATCTTGTGAAGCGCATTGAGAGCGTTTCCAGCGTCAAGGTTTCTTATGACGTAGTCGAATATCCTGACAGTTATCCAGCTGACGAGCCCAACCGTCGTGCACCGGATATCAGGAAAGCCCGACTGCAACTGGAATACAGCCCCACGGTTGATCTGGATGAAGGCTTGCGGCGATTTCTTGACTGGTCAGACCAAAAATATATTGGAGAACAGTAAGGACAAACCACTCACTCGTGTAAAACTTTCTGGTAGTGGGCGTGCCTGACCTATAAGGAGAGAAGGCAGGCCGCCGTAACAAAATGGTGAGCAGGCTCTTGTTTTGAACCCAAATCAGCCGACGTTTACTCGGTTCCGGATGATCGAGGTTCAATCGGATAGCTAAATTAGCGAAGATCATTTTAGGCGCACCGATTAAACCAACGCCCATTTTTCAAATTCCCGCGTTTCCCCTTCCGCCCCAATCGGATATAACCCCAGTCATGACTTGGGGACTGTCCGCGGGGCTTTTTTTTGCCGTTTTTTTCGCCACAATCGGGGCGACAAAAGTTGTGCTCATACAGCTACAACGGCGCTCTCTTCTGGATCTTCCCAATGATCGCTCTAGCCATAGCGTTCCAACCCCTCGGGGTGGGGGGCTGGCTGTGCTGTTTGTCTTCCTGACGGCCCTCATACTGCTGGCAGCCTTCGGCGACGTTCCGAAACCGCAGGCGACCTGGCTGTTCGCCCTGACGCTGGCCCTTGGGGGGCTGTCTTGGGTAGACGATCTTCGCGGGCTTAGCCCGTTTTTGCGATTGGGGGGGCATGTTGTCGGCATCGGCCTGGCGATGGCACTGGGACTGATTGATGGCCCGGTGTTTGGCGGACTATTGCCGCCACTGTTTGATAAGATTGCGGCCGCCTTCTTATGGGTTTGGTTCATCAACCTGTTCAACTTCATGGATGGAATTGACGGCATTGCGGGGGTTGAGACCGCATCAGTTGCTATTGGTGTAGCTGCATTGGCGGTCCTGTTGGGTGTTGGTGACGGGCTGCACTATATTGCTCTTGGGCTCGCCGGGGCGGCATTAGGGTTTCTGATTTGGAACTGGCATCCTGCTAAAATTTTCCTAGGCGACGTTGGCAGCGTGCCGATCGGTTTTCTTCTGGGGTGGATGCTATTGTCCATCGCTGCCAAGGGATATTGGGCGGCGGCCCTGATACTGCCGGGCTATTTTCTGGTCGATGCAACGCTCACCCTAATGAAGCGTGCATTGCGTGGAGATAAGATCTGGCAGGCTCACAGAGAACACTTCTACCAATACGCCGTGTTGCGCGGCAAATCGCATGCTGAGGTCTCAAGCGCCATCGCCGTGGCGAACGTTTTGTTGGTTGCGCTTGCTCTGACAGCAATACCGGGTCAGGAGCACTGGGCGATTATCGGAGCGGTCTGCGTGGTTACAGTTTTGATTTTGTGGATGCTTAGATCCTCCCGGGCCGCGCCAACCGAAGGCCGAGAAAAATGAAAATCCTGTTCCTGACGGAAAACTTTCCGCCCGAAACCAACGCTGCTGCCACCCGGGTGTTCGAGCGGGCCTGTTACTGGGCGAAATGGGGTCATGAGGTGACGGTGTTGACGTCGGCCCCCAATTTTCCACAGGGTAAACTTCATGAAGGATATAAAAACCGCTGGCGGCAGGTTGAGGAGATGGACGGTCTTCGTGTTGTTCGGGTCAAAACCTATATCACGGCTAATCAGGGGGCGGCGCGCCGCACGCTGGATTTTCTGAGCTTCATGGTCAGCGCCTTTATGGTCGGGCTGTTCGAGAGACGCCCGGACGTTGTTGTCGCAACGTCGCCGCAGTTTTTCGCCGCCGTTGGCGGTTGGGCACTGGGCGTGGTTCGGCGGGCACCTTTTGTGTTTGAGCTGGGCGATCTGTGGCCGGCCTCTATCGTCGCCGTTGGCGCGATGCGCCCAAACCTGCCCATTCGCATGATTGAAAAGCTGGAACTGTTTCTGTATCGCCAGTCAGCCTCTGTCGTGGCTTTGACCAATGCCTTCAAGGAAAATCTGATCGGCCGCGGTATATCATCTGAAAAAATTGCCGTCGTCATAAACGGAGTTGATCTCTGGCGGTATGGGCCGCGCCCGAAGGATGCCGCCTTGCTGCAAGAATGGCAGTTGAGGGACAAATTTGTGATCGGTTATGTCGGCACGCACGGCATGGCGCACGCCTTGATGAACGTTCTGGATGCGGCTGAAATCCTTAAAGATCAGAGACAAATCTGTTTTGTGTTGGCAGGTGCCGGGGCGGAACGCGAGATGCTCATTGAAAATGCCACCCACCGCAACCTCGACAACATCATCTTTATGCCAGCCCAACCCAAAAACCACATGCCCGCCGTGTGGAGCCTGTGCGACGTGGCGCTGGTGCATTTGAAAAATTCACCCGTGTTCAAAGACGTCATTCCGTCGAAAATATTTGAAGCCATGGCTATGGGGCTGCCGTTATTGCTGGCGTCACCGGATGGTGAGGCAAGTGATATTGTTGACAGGCACAGTGCTGGACTTCATGTGCCGGCTGAAAACCCCAAGGCCTTAGCGGACGCGGCTCGACAGCTTCACCAAAATGAGGGGTTAAGACTGCAACTTGCAAGCCAAAGCCTTCAGGCTGCTCCGGCCCACAGCCGGGAACATCAGGCATCTCATATGATAGCGGTTCTTGAGCGGGTGATGGCAGGCGGAGGCGCGAAGGTCGCCAACCTGGAACCTGCGATTGAGGAGCAAGCCTGATGCGGGTGCTGGTTACCGGCGCGACTGGATTTGTCGGCAGATTCCTGTGCCCGTTACTGGCCAAGCGGGGGCACCAAGTTACTGCTGCCGTGCGCACGATGCCGGATATGGCCGTTGAAGGCGCCGTTAGGACCATCGCCATTGGAACGATCAATACTGATACCGATTGGTCAGAGGCTTTTGATAATATAGAGGCCGTGATCCATCTTGCAGCTCGTACGCACGTTATGAATGACAGGGCTGCAGACCCGGAAGCACTTTATCATGAGGTTAATGTCGGTGGCACGACACGGCTTGCCCAGGCGGCACTTGATCGCGGAGTTCAGCGGTTTCTGTATTTAAGCAGCGTCAAGGCGTTGGCCGAACGCTCCGGGGGGCAGGCGTTAAATGAGTCCATGACACCGGCTCCAGAAGACGCATACGGGCGCACCAAGCTTGCGGCGGAAAAGATGTTGCGGGATATTGCGGGCGGCACAGATATGAAAGTTGCTATTCTTCGCCCGCCACTTATTTATGGGCCCGGTGCGAAAGCCAATCTTCTCAGCCTGATCAAAGCCTGTGACAAACGCCTGCCGCTGCCATTGGGGCTGGTTAGCAATAAACGCAGCCTCGTTTATCTTGGCAATCTCGCCGACGCCCTGATCTGTGTTCTGGAGGCGGAAAATCTGTCTGCAGAAACTTTTCTTGTCAGCGATAGGGAGGCCATATCCACACCGGAGCTGGTACGTCGGATCAGTCATGCCCTTGGCAAGTCGCCGAGACTGGTTCCCGTCCCGGTCTGGATGTTGAGGTTAGCAGGTCGTCTGACCGGGAAATCAGACACCATTGACCGCTTGACGGGTTCGTTAGAAATTGATGACAGCAAATTTCATCGACAGCTGGACTGGACCCCTCCGTTCAGCATGCTACAAGGACTTGAACAGACTGCCGCTTGGTTTAACGATCAGGAAAACCGTTAGCTCAAACCTCATGCTCTATAGAATTACCCGCCGCGGACTGGTTGCTTATGGTCATGATATATTCATGGCCGCCATTTCCTTCTGGCTGTCGTTTTATCTGCGTGTCGGTGATGCCTGGTTTTTCTATGAAGATGAAGGACTGATCACGGCCGGCGTGCTGCTAATCGTCATTTCGGCAACCGTCTTCTGGTTTTCAGGGTTGTATCGGGGAGTCTGGCGGTATGCGTCCATAACCGATCTTTGGGCGATTACAAAGGCCGTTACCCTTATCTTCCTGTTGTTTGCGTTCGTTATGTTCCTGTGGACGCGACTGGAGGCTTTGCCCAGGTCCATTTTGATCATCAACTGGTTTGTCCTCATGGCCCTTTTGGGCGGACCCAGGTTTTTGTATCGATTGGCCAAGGACAAGCGTTTTGATCTGAGCGCCGGTACGATAAACGAAAAACAGATTCCGGTATTGTTGATTGGGGCGGGGGATGAGGCCGAGCTGTTCATCCGTGCCGTGCGTCAGTCGAGCGACGCAACATACAGGATCGTTGGTATTGTCTCCGAAAACAAACGGCGTGTCGGCCGGCAAATTCATGGCATTGAGGTTATTGGCACGACCCAGGATCTTACGGAACTGATTACACCCCTGAAGGATCCGGACCGGCCCCGTCGGCTGATTCTGACGAAAGACGATCTTGACGGGGCGATGGTTCGCTCGTTGCTGGACCAAGCGGACGGTCTTGGCATGACCTTGGCTAGAGTTCCGCAGGTTACCGACCTCAAGGCTGGCGTTTCCGATACGCTGGAAGTGCGCCCGGTAGCCATTGAGGACTTATTGGGGCGGGCGCAAACGCCTCTTGATCGTGACGCCATGCGCAACTTGGTGGATGGACGCCGGGTCCTGATTACCGGTGCCGGAGGCAGTATCGGCACCGAACTTGTTCGCCAAGTTTCCGCCTTTGGTCCGGACGAGCTGGTGCTTGTCGATCAATCTGAGTACGCGCTTTACACGATTGATCTGGAGGTCGCGATGGCGTGGCCCGACCTCAAACGTGATGCGGTGATTGCTGATGTTCGTGACGTCGGCCGGATCACGCAGGTTATCAATGAAGCCCAACCAGAGCTTGTTTTCCATGCGGCCGCACTCAAGCATGTGCCTCTGGTCGAGGCCAATGTATTCGAAGGTATGGCCACCAATGTCATCGGTACGGCCAATGTGGCAAATGCCTGTGCAAAGGCGGAGGTCGGGACCATGGTTATGGTATCGACAGATAAGGCGATCAACCCGAGCAGCATCATGGGCGCATCAAAGCGACTGGCGGAGATTTACTGCCAGGCGCTCGATCTTGACCGCGACAAAGCGCCGCTGACCCGTTATGTGACGGTGCGCTTTGGTAATGTTCTAGGGTCCACCGGTTCCGTGGTACCTTTATTCCAACGTCAATTGGCAGAGGGCGGCCCACTGACGGTGACGCATCCTGATATGACCCGCTACTTCATGACGATTAGAGAGGCCGTCGAGCTAATTCTTCAGGCTTCGGCCCTTGGTCACTCGGACCGTGAAGGCAAGATATTCGTCCTCGACATGGGGGAGCCGGTCAAGATCATGGATCTCGCGACCCAGATGATCCGCTTGGCCGGATTGACGCCAGGAAAAGACATCGAGATTGAAATCACCGGCCCGCGCCCAGGAGAGAAACTGTTTGAAGAAGTCCTGCATGACGGCGAAAACCTGATCTCGACGAATGCACAGGGGATTCTCCTTGCTGCCCCGAGGACCGCTGATATAACCGCCATGTCAAACGTCATCGAAGAGTTACGGTCAGCATGCCGGGATGCTGATTTCGATGTTGTGATGAACGCCATTCGCACCTTCGTTCCAGAATTTCGCGAAGTCGGTGTGGCGACGAAGGATGAATTGAAAAACTGACTTTTCCACCAACCCCAAACGAACGAGACACCGCCATGCCCTCACCCATTAAACGTGCCCTGATATCTGTTTCCGACAAGACCGGTCTGGTCGAGTTCGGTCGTTTCCTGAGCGAGCAAAGGATAGAAACCCTCTCAACCGGCGGATCAGCGAAAGCCCTTCGCGACGCGGGAGTCGATGTTACTGAGGTTTCCGATTTTACCGGGTTCCCGGAAATTATGGACGGTCGTGTCAAAACTCTGCAACCGACCATACATGGTGGGTTGCTGGCGGTGCGCGGCAATGCAGATCATGAACAGGCGATGACAGATCACAACATCAAACCCATCGATCTGTTGGTGGTTAATCTGTACCCCTTTGAATCTACCGTCGCTGGTGGCGGTGACTTCGCGACCTGTATCGAAAATATCGATATTGGTGGTCCGGCGCTGATCCGCGCCGCCGCCAAAAACCATGCCTTTGTTACGGTGGTGGTTGATCCGGGCGACTATGATCGGGTAGTGAATGAAATGAAATCAGCTGACGGCGCGACAAGTGACGAATTTCGCACCCACCTAGCTGCCAAGGCATATTCTCGCACCGGTGCCTATGATGCGGCCATTTCGGGCTGGTTCAATGAGCAGGTCGGAGAAACGTTTCCGCCGCGCATTGCTTTCGGCGGGGCGCTTAAGCAGACCCTCCGTTACGGAGAGAACCCTCATCAGGAGGCGGCTTTTTACACCAATTGTGAAAACCGCCTGGGTGTGGCGACAGCCGAACAGCTACAGGGCAAGGAGCTCAGCTTCAATAATTTCAATGATACGGATGCGGCATTTGAGCTGGTCGCCGAGTTCTCTGATCAGCCCGCCTGCGTTATTGTCAAACATGCCAATCCCTGTGGTGTCGCATTAGCCGATGACCTGACCACCGCCTATCAGCGTGCACTGGCCTGCGACACGGAAAGCGCCTTTGGTGGGATCATTGCGTTCAACCGCACGCTTGATGCGAAAACAGCAACTGAATGTGCCGACCTGTTTGCAGAGGTCATTATCGCACCGGAAATCGATGCCGGGGCCCGCGATGTTCTGACAGCCAAGAAAAACCTGCGTGTTCTGGTCACGGGTGGTATGCCGGATCCGACGGATAGTGCACCGATGATCAGAACCCTGGCCGGGGGGTACCTGCTTCAGGGTCGAGACAACCAGGTTCTTGATGAGTTGCGGGTGGTGACCAAACGTATGCCGACGGATGCAGAAATGGCTGATCTGAAATTTGCCTTTAGGGTTGCCAAGCACGTTAAATCTAATGCCATCATCTATGTGAAGAACGCCGCCACCGTTGGCGTCGGTGCAGGGCAGATGAGCCGCGTCAACTCGTCCAGGATTGCTGCCTGGAAAGCTGCGGATGCAGCAAAGGTCGCGGGTGATGCGGAAAGCTGGTCGATTGGCTCTGTTGTCGCCTCCGACGCTTTCTTCCCCTTTGCCGACGGCTTGCTGGCGGCAGCGGAGGCAGGAGCAACAGCCGTTATTCAGCCCGGCGGCTCAATGCGTGATGATGAGGTCATTGCGGCGGCAGATGAGGCGGGCCTTGCCATGGTCTTCACCGGCATGCGTCATTTCCGGCACTGAGAATTCAATCCAAATGCGGAACGTTGTGTTTCTGCCGGGGTTCATGTGTGATGAAGACCTGTGGGCGGATATCAGGCCTGGAATTATTGGACTCGGCCAGCCGTATTTCGGCGACTACGGTACGGGAGAAACATTTGCAGAAATGGCGACGAGTGTCCTCAAGTCTGCACCGGCGCGGTTTTCACTGATTGGATTTTCCATGGGCGGATATGTCGCCCGGGAAATAGCACTTCAGGCGCCGGAACGGGTAGAGGCGCTGGTTCTGATTGGGACCTCTGCCCGGGGCGATGGTCCAGAAAAGACCTTACAAAAAGAAGGTCTGGCCAAACTCACTCGCCGGTCTTCATTCAGAGGCCTTTCCAGGCTGGCCTGCAAAACGTCACTGCATCCCGAACGGATGGACAATGACCATCTTCTCGATCGAGTTCAGGCGATGGCATTGCGGGTTGGTAAAGATGCATTTATCCGTCAGCTCCTCCTCTTTCGCCGCGACAGTCACGAGAACTTGAAAGATATTCAGAACCCGACGTTGGTTGTTGCGGCCCGGCAGGATCAATTGAGATCAATCGAAGAGGCGAATGAGCTGGTTACAGGAATCCCCGACGCGAAATTGGCAGTCATAGAAAACTGTGGTCACATGATACCCATGGAGCAGCCTGGTCCGCTTCTTGAAGTGATTTCGGAATGGCTCGATCGCGAGAGAGATTAGAACTTTCGTTCGGCAATCAGGTTGTGATCCATGCGCTCCAGGCGGATGAACTGGGCGAGGACGTGCATGAGGGACTGGTGCACGTCTTCGATGACGCCGTAATTATCGCCGTTGACGTGAAGATTGACATCCGCCAGTTCGGCTGACCGCCCACCTTCAAAACCGGTCATGGAAACGACATGGATGCCGTTTTCTTTCGCCCAGTGGCAGGCGCGGACAATATTTTCGGAATCCCCCGATGAGCTGACCGTAATCAGGACATCTCCCGCATCGGCCATGGAGCGGAGCTGATAGGCGAAGACATCATCATAGGAAATATCATTGGCAATGGCGGTGATGGTTTCGATGGTGGAACTCAATGAGACGACGCGGGGACGCAGTTTGGTATCCGTCTGGCAGCCCTTCATATGATCGCAATGGAGGTGATTGGAAATGGCTGCCGAGCCACCATTGCCGCAGGAGAATACGGTTGCCCGGCGTTCATAGGCGTCACCCATAATGCGCGCCGCCTCAGCTATTCTTGCACCGTCGACGGAGGCCGCTGCCTCAGCTAGGCGGCGAAAATAAGCCTCGGCAAAGGTGCCTGCCGTTGAAAATTTCTGATCCGGAAATGTCATGGCCCGCACTATTGCCTAAACGCCCGGCGGCTTCAACACTTGCGTTCAGGGCCCGCTCAATCCGTACAGGCTCAACCTTAGTGTGTATCCGTTATCCACTACTGGTCATGGTTCGGATCTGGCGACTGGCGACAGCGATCATGGAGAGGTCGTTGACATCAGTTGACCACAGTTCAGCCAGTAGAAGCTCTGTTGGCGCGACGACACTCTGGTTGGCGGCGATCCAGCTTTCAACGCCTTTTTTGGCCTCAATTTTTGTGCCGGAATGATCGAGAACCAGATTGGTCAGCGCCAGCTGGTGAGCATAGATCTCCTCGACCAGCGCGGCGATCGCAAGTTGTGCCCAGTGGCTTTCGGTGTCCATTGTGTCGGTTGCGGCCCGCAATCGGCCCAGCCTGAACCTCGTGCCGACGGCGAAGTAAGTTCGTGCCACATCCAGAACCGGAAGCTTGCGCCGGGCAGCCAATCGAACGATATCACAGCCGGAATATAGGTTGACCAGCCCTGCAACTCTGAGTGCCAGCGCTTCCGGTATACCTTTATCCATATAGGGTTTGGCCCGTTTGCGCGCGTCCGAGACGTAATGAGCCGGCAGGGCCTTGCCAATGCCCTCCGCTACTTCGGAAATGCCGGCCTGAAATTCCGCAACATGACTACCGATATCAAGACCGGCTCTGCCGTTATGCAAGAACCAGAGAACGACCCACTCAATCAGGTGATTGATATCGTTTCGCAGAGCGACCTGGGTCGCGGCGGGGGCTTTGTTGTCCAGGGCCTCGATCTCTGCCCAGAGCTTGGTGAGCTGGAAGACATCGGCTGCAATTATGTAGGCACGTGCGATATCTGGCGCACCGAGCCCGGTCTTTTCAACAAATGAACTGACGAATGTATCGCCGACCCGGTCGACCAGAGCGTTGGTTGCCCGTGTCGCTATAATTTCCCGGCGGAGGCGGTGGTTCCGGATCTCTTTTACGTATTTTTTGCGAAGCGGCGTTGGGAAGTAATTGATCAGATCTTCTTCCAGATAGGGGTCATCAGGCATATCGGATGCAATCAGTTCATCATAGAGCCAGATTTTGGCATAACTGATCAGCACCGAAATTTCAGGTCGACATAACCCGCTTTTGATCAGATGCCGTTCGGCGATGGTTTCGTCGTCAGGCAGAAATTCAACTGAACGGTTCAGCCGGTCTTTGCGCTCCAACATTTTCATGAGGCGTTGCTGACTATCCAGTGCCAGGACGATGTGGGACTGGATCTGAGTTATTGCCTGGGACTGACGGTAGTTGTGGACCAGCACCAACTGACCAACTTCGTCTGTCATGCTTGCCAACAATGCGTTCCGCTGCTTTTCGTTAAGGCCGCCGGATTCCGTCACGGCGCCCAGAAGAATCTTGATGTTGACCTCGTGATCCGACGAATCGACGCCAGCGGAATTGTCGATGGCGTCGGTATTCATGCGCCCGCCGTGCATGGCGAACTCAATACGCCCGAGCTGTGTGCAGCCCAGATTGGCACCTTCGCCAATGACCTGACAGCCAAGCTCGTTTCCATTAACCCGGACGGCATCGTTGGCCCGGTCGCCAGCGTCAAGGTGAGATTCCGCTGACGATTTAACATAAGTCCCGATGCCGCCAAACCACATCAACTCGACTTGAGCGCGTAAAATTGTGCCCAGTAATTCAGTTGGTGTTACGGTCGCTTTGGATATGCCAAATCGCTCCCGGATTTCCTTGGTCAGCGTCAGG
>Ga0316204_10010663_pt1 | contig 11754 bp, 9 predicted proteins | sample 6monrhotite_MG_2_FD_205661 | JGI IMG/M metagenome (GOLD analysis project Ga0316204, IMG submission 205661) | Microbial mat bacterial communities from mineral coupon in-situ incubated in ocean water Damariscotta River, Maine, United States -... | ecosystem: Environmental > Aquatic > Marine >...
TCGAAGCTCTGATCCGGAAACGTCTTGTTGATGATGCGTTCCGCCCAGTCAATAATCGTGAGCGTTTTCAGGCCAAGAAAGTCAAACTTAACCAGTCCGACGGCTTCAACGTCGTCCTTATCCAGCTGTGTGATGATCTGACTGCTGCCTTCCTCACAGTACAAAGCCGTAAAGTCCGTGAGCTGTCCCGGCGCAATCACCACACCACCTGCATGCTTGCCGGCGTTGCGTGCCAGCCCTTCCAGCGATCTCGCCAAATCGATCATCGCGGCAACTTCTTCGTCGTCCCGGTACAGCGTTGCGAGTTCGTCCGACTGCTCGAGGGCCTTTTCCAGCGTAATGCCAATATCGAACGGCACCAGCTTGGCGATTCGATCGACAAATCCGTACGGCTGCCCCAGTACGCGACCGGTGTCGCGGATAACCGCCTTCGCCGCCATGGTGCCGAAGGTAATGATCTGAGCGACCTGGTCTCGACCATAGCGCTCTGCCACATAGTCGATAACCCGATCGCGGCCTTCCATGCAGAAGTCGACGTCGAAATCGGGCATCGACACGCGATCCGGATTGAGGAAACGTTCAAACAGAAGGTCATGATGCAAGGGGTCAAGGTCTGTAATACCAAGCACCCATGCCACCAGCGAGCCGGCGCCCGATCCGCGGCCCGGGCCGACCGGAATTTCATTTTCCCTGGACCAGCGAATGAAGTCCGCGACAATAAGAAAATAGCCGGGAAATCCCATACCCGTAATGACACCGAGTTCGATCTTGAGGCGCTCGAAGTATGGGGCGCTGAACGCGGCGCGTTCTTTATCCGGCGTGATGTTGTGCTTGTAAATCTCTGCAAGCTTGGCGTGCAGCCCGCGCTCTGCTTCGGCAGCAAGAAAGTCCGCTTCAGTTTGGCCTGCCGGAACAGGAAACGCGGGCAAGACACTTTCACCGAGCTTGAGATCAAGGTTGCAGCGGCGCGCAATTTCAACAGAATTTTGCAGAGCAGACGGCACATCGGCAAACAGCTCAGCCATCTTTGCCGGGCTGCGCAGGTACTGATTTGCGCTGTAGTTTCGCGGTCGATCAGGATCTGACAAACCGCGCCCCAGCTGTATGCAAACGCGAGCCTCATGCGAATTGAAATCATCGCGACTGATGAAGCGCACGTCATTACTGGCGACAACTGCAACGCCTTCTGCGGCGGCAAGTTTCAAACTCGCCTGCACACAGTCTTCCTCGCCGTTGCGGCCAGTGCGAACTAGCTCGAGGTAGAAGCGATCGCCAAATATGGCGCGCCAACCATCCAGCAAATTCTTCGCCTCGTCTTCATGTTCATTCAACAAGGCGCGCGCGATATCCCCATGCATGCCACCAGACAGCGCAATCAAACCCTCACAGGACTCCTTATCCAACCACTCGCGGCGTGCCTGCGGCTCACCGCGAATCTGCCCCTCCCGATAAGCCCTTGAAACCAGCCTTGTCAAATTACGGTAACCAACATTGTTTTGGCACAACAAGATCAGATGGAACGGACGATCCGGCTCCTCCGCATTGCTGATGTGCAGATCAACACCAATAATCGGCTTGATACCGGCGGCCATGGCTTTCTTGTAAAACTTCACCATGCCAAACAGATTGTTCTGATCGGTCATCGCGACGGCCTGTACACCATCCGCTGCGCAGTGCTGCATTAGTGCCGGTATCCGCACGGTGCTATCAAGCAGAGAAAACTCGGTATGCAAATGCAGGTGTACGAATTCTGCGTCGCTCACAGCGCCATCCTCACGGGCGCGAAACTGCGCCGATGATGCTCACAGGGACCATGGTCCTGCAAGCGTTGCCGATGCACCTCGGTTCCATAACCTTTGTGCCGCGCGAACTCATAGTTCGGATAAAGCTGGTCGAGCGCCAACATGATTTGATCACGGGTTGTTTTCGCAATAATCGAGGCGGCACTTATGGCGGCGACCTTGTCGTCGCCACCGACGATCGCCTCGCCGCTGATCGAGTTTCCGCCAAAATTCAGATTTGGCAGGCGATTGCCGTCGATCTGCACTAGCGCCGGTGTCACCCGGAGACCGAGAATAGCCCTGCGCATGGCCAGCATGGTCGCAGCCAGAATATTGATCGCATCGATCTCCGCCGGATCGGCCCACGCAACTGACCACGCTATCGCGCGCGCTCGAATGTCGATTGCGATCTGCTCGCGACGTGCCGGACTGAGTTTTTTCGAATCAGCAAGACCAGTGACTGGTCGTGCTGGATCCAGAATCACGGCCGCAGCAACCACCGGGCCCGCGAGCGGACCGCGTCCGGCTTCATCGACCCCGGCGACGGGGCCATATGAACTATTTTTTTGTGCTTGAGGCATCAGTTACGAGATCAATTACGGCTTCGGCGGCTCGTTGGTCCGCATCAAGCGCGAGCTCTGTACGCAGTTTAGCAAACTCGCGGCTGATCGCTGCACGACGATCGTCATCGTTCAACATCGCGTACACCTCAGCGGCGACCGCCTGCGGCGTGACCGCCCACTGGATTAACTCAGGAACCAATGGCTCCTTGGTGAGAAGATTGGGTAGCGTGAAGTATGGTGCCTTTATCAGCTTAAACAGCTGCACGATCCGCGCCGAGGTCTCGGCTATCTTGTAGGCCGCAACCGTTGGTTTGCAGAGCAGCGCTGACTCCAGCGCCGCCGTCCCCGATGCCAACAACACCACCTCTGCAGCGGACATTGCCTCGATCGAGTCGCCATCGATCAATTCAAACAGATCTCGCACGCCAGCATCCTGGAGCTGCTGCTCGATCAGAGGTCGGAGCTTTGCCGATGCCACGGGGGTAACGAAACGCAGATTATCGTCCTCAGCGCTTAGCAGAGCCGCCGCCTCAGCAAAGATCGGACCAAGTCGTTTCACCTCATTGCTGCGACTACCAGGTAACACGGCAACAACCCTCTTCCCCTCCAGGTTCAACATCCGTCGGGCTGACTCTGCGTCAATATCGATCGCCAAGCTGTCTGCTTTGGGATGACCGACAAAAACTGCATCGATACCCTGCGCGTCATACAGCGTTTTCTCGAACGGCAAGAGGCAAAGAACCCGGTCGGTCGCTTCTTTGACGGTTTTAATTCGCCCGGCACGCCACGCCCATATCGACGGGCTCACATAATGTACGGTCAGGATGCCTGACTTACGTAACGCTTTTTCCAGACCAAAATTAAAGTCCGGCGCGTCGATGCCTACGAACACATCAGGCGGCGATGCTCGCCAGCGTCGCAGCAGTGATCGACGTAGCTTGAGCAATCTTGGGATCTCGGCCAATGGTTCGATCAGTCCCATGACCGCAAGCGCTTCAGCATCTTCAAGACGCTCACAGCCCGCCTCGATCATTGCGGGACCCGCGACACCTTCAAACTTCGCTTCTGGAATTCTGGCTTTGATGGCGCGAATAAGACCCGCGCCAAGCAGATCGCCGGACGCTTCACCAGCAACCAGGGCGATACGCATGTGGGCTAGCGAACGATGCCGCGCTCAGACGAGCGCAACGATTCGAGAAGTATGTTGAGTTCAGGTTGGTCGGCGGAGCGCTGTTCGATTTCTGCGACTGCCTCGTCAAGCTTCAAACCTTTGCGATAGATCAGCCGATACGCATCTTTGATGTTCTTGATCTGTTGCGTATCGAAGTCGCGACGCTTCAGACCTTCACTATTGATGCCACGCGGCACGCCCGGCGTACCCGACACCATGGTGTACGCAGGGACGTCGCGATTGACACCGGAATACATGCCGAGAAATGCGTGTGCGCCAATCTTGCAAAACTGATGTGCACCGGAAAAACCGGCCATGATGACCCAATCGCCGATGGTAACGTGACCCGCCAGCGTTGTGTTGTTGGCCATGATGGTATTGCTGCCGATGTGGCAGTCATGCGCAACATGCACGTAGGCCATGATCCAGTTGTCGTTGGCCATAGTGGTCTCATAATCACCCTGCAGAGTGCCACGGCTGAAGGTACAGAATTCGCGGATAGTATTGCGATCGCCAATGATCAATCGGGTCGGCTCATCCGCATATTTCTTATCCTGGGGGTCATCACCGATCGAAGCGAATTGGTAAATATGATTGTCTTTGCCAATAACCGTCGGCCCATTGATAACGACGTGACTCTCAATTCGGGTGCCGCTGCCGATTTCAACATTCTCTCCGACAATGGAATACGCCCCTACCTGGACGTCGTCGGCGAGTTTCGCACTGTCCGCAATAATTGCTGTTGGATGGATCACGACTCGCCCTTCTCCAATTTGGAAACCCGCTCGATCAAGGTGCCCAGGCGGCGAACTCTGGCAACCATTCGCCCCCACTCCTTGACCGGCAGCGCAGGAATCCCGGTGCCATAGGTACCGGGTTCGGTGATGCTCTTGGTAATCATACCTTTACCAAATACGATAACGTCATCGCATATTTCTATGTGACCAGCAATGGCGGACTGGCCACCAAACATGCAGCGCTTACCGACAACGACACTGCCCGAAAACCCGCATTGCCCGGCGATCGCCGTGTGCTCACCAATTTTTACGTTGTGTGCGATATGCACCAAGTTGTCGATTCGAACACCGTTCTCGATAACCGTGTCGCCTAGTGCACCCAGGTCGAGCGTACAGTTAGCGCCTATCTCGACATCGTCTCCAATGCGAATACCGCCAAGCTGTGGAACCTTGACCCACCCCTCTGGCGTCATTGCGTTACCAAAACCGTCGCAGCCGATTACGGTGCCTGGATGAAGAAGAAAACGTTCTCCCAACGTGGCGTTACGAACGACAGTCACATTAGCCAGCATACGGCCGTTAGCGCCGATCTCACAATCAGCGCCGATCACGGAGCCGGGCCCGATGTAGGTGTTCTCACCAATCGTCGATCGATCTCCGATCGATACGTGTGCAGCGATCTGCGCTGACGCGGCCACACTTGCCGACGGTGAAACATCCGCAGATGGGTGCACGCCGGGAGTGATAGCCGGAGGTGGATTCAGATGCGCCGCTATGCGCGCATAGCACGCGTACGGATTCTCGTTGATGAGGCAAGCCGTAGGGCAATCATCTGCATCCCTGGCGCGCAGGACAACAGCAGCTGCCTTGGTCTCTGCAAGCTGCTGTTTGAATCCGTCGCCGGAAAGGAAGCTCAGCGAATTCGGCGGCGCTGAGTGCAACGATGCGACGCGATGGATCTGCGTGCTCGCATCGCCGCGTAACTCGCAGTCGAATTGAGACGCAAGCTCCCCTAGGCTAACCGCCATGATTGTCAGTCACAAAGGACCTCCAAGACCGGCCCGACCGACCACGCCGCAACTAGCGTGCGCCTGCCGCCTGGAAGTTGGCTTCCACGGCCTGCAAAACATTATCTGTAATGTTCACAGCAGTACTCGCAAATAACACACCATCGCCGACAATCAGGTCGTAACCTTCTGCCTGCGCGTAGTCCTGAACTTCTTTCAACAACGAGCGCTGTAATTTACCCAGCTCTTCGTTTTGACGCAGATTGAGGTCCTCACGAAATTCGGTTTGCAAGCGAGTCACTTCGCGTTGTAGATCGCGTAATTCTTTTTCAGCGTTGCTACGCTCAGTCTCACCCATAACAGCGTAGTCTTTCTGAGCCTTCGCCTGCAGGTCTTCGAATTCTTTTTGCTTGGCAGCAAATTCACGCTGCCGCGGCGCAAACTCTTCCTGTAACGCATCCATCGAAGACTTCGTTTGCGGTGCCTGCTCCATCAACGCCTGAATATTGACTACGCCAACCTTCAAGTCCTGCGCAGCAGCAGGTAACGAAAATGCACCGACCATCATGATGGCGACGATAACTTTGAACATCTGATTCTTTACAAAACTCATAAACTATCCATTCCTTAAAACGCTTGACCAATCGAAAACTGGAATCGTTCCAGTTCATCTTTGTAATACCTATCGTTACCAGCATACTCATTTAGCGGGAACGCATAGCTGAAACGGAAGAGTCCCAGCGGCGCGAGCCATTGTACGCCAATACCAGCTGATGCACGCAGTTCATCGAACTCCGGCTTGTACTCGAGCGGGGAGCCCAGTTTATCGGTAAATGCGACCTCCCCCGTATTAAATACGTTACCCACGTCATAGAACAAGCTGGCGCGGGCCTGAGACTGAAATTTCCTCGGAATCGGCAGTATAAGCTCCAATTGGCTGGCAAACATCACGTTTCCGCCGTACGGATTACCGAAGCTATCCCGGGGACCAAGAAAGGACTCGCGGTAGCCGCGTACCGACTGCGGCCCGCCACCGAAAAACTGTTTAAACGGCGGCAGCGCGGTCGTGTCGTTGAGGGCCTCACCAATCGCCGTCTCGACATTGTAGCGGATAGTCCAGAGGCGCCCAATCTGAAAATACTTGGTGAAATTATAGCGTGCGGTGTAGTACTCGACATCGCTGCCTGGAACGGTCGCGGACAGAACGAACTGCTGCCGCGTACCGCGATTCGCAAACAACGCCCGGTTGCGGCTGTCGTAAGTCCAGCCCAAAACCATTTCGACAGAGTCGTACGCAGTGCCGAAGAACACCCCGCCAGTGCCGATGTTTTCGACGAACGGATCGCCGTTGTTCAATACCCAGTCCTGGGCCTGCTGCGTACTGTTGGTCGACGCCAGCAGCTCTGCGTGCTGATAGTTCAAACCGTACGACAAGTTCTGGAATTCCGAAATCGGATAACCGTAGTCCAGCGTCGCGCCGGCACTCGTGGTGGAGAAATCGGATGACGCGGAAGTAAACTGCGTGATATCCCGATAGTTAACGCCCACAGTTCGCCGCACACCATCCATGGTTCGATACGGGTCGGTATGTGACAGGCTGTAAACCTTCTGATACTTACCAGAGATCAACTCCAGCGCTACACGGTTACCGGTACCCAGGAAGTTGGTATGGATCACACTGCCATTTAGCAATACACCCTGCGACTCAGAAAAACCGATACCGCCACTGAATTGCCCCGGCATTCTGTACTCGAGGTCGAAATCAATATCGACCATGTCCGGACTGCCGGAAACCGGAACATTGTTCGACTGCACAGACTCTACATAAGGCAGACGTTGCAGACGCACCTTGGAACGATCGACCAGGCGATTGGACAAATAAGCGCCTTCCATTTGCCGCATTTCGCGCCGCAAAACTTCGTCGTCAATCTGATCGATGCCCTTGAAATTAATATTGCGAACGTAAACGCGACTTTTCGGGTCGACGTAAAAAGTGACGGTCGCTTCTTTTGTGTCGTGATTGAGCTCAGGCACCGGTTCGATCTCGGCGTTGGCGTAACCCAGTTCACCCAGACGAAAGCCCATCAATTCCGTTGATTGCGTCAACATTGCCTGGTTGTAGATCGAGCCTGGTCGCGCCAAGACCATTGCACGCAGCTGCACTTCCGGAATCACCAGGTCGCCTACCAACTTCACATCCGAAATTGTGTACAGCTCGCCTTCGTGCACACCGATAGTGATGAACATGTCTTTCTTGTTCGGTGAAATCGCGACTTGAGTCGAATCCACGCGAAAATCTGCGTAGCCACGATTCATGTAATACGATCGAAGACTTTCGAGGTCGCCCTCCAAGGATTCTTTCGCATAACGATCATCCTGCTTGAACCACGACAACCAATTGGCCGTCTGCAAGTCGAAGCTCTCGCTCAGGTCATCATCTTCAAATACCGAGTTACCGACAATATTTACCTGACGGATTTTGGCGCGGTCACCCTCCACGATATTGAAGCCGACTCTTACCGTGTTGTTCGGTCTTTCTACGACATAGGAGTCGACCACCACGGCGTATTTGCCGCGATCAAAATATTGCTCCTGCAGTGCGCCTTTGACGTTTTCCAGTATCGAACGATCGAACGTGCGACCTTTCGCCAGACCGACCCCACGCAGTGACTCGGTCAAATCTTCCGTCTTGATGTCCTTATTGCCCTCGATTTCGAAACTTTCGATCGACGGTCTTTCCTTAACAGCGACGATCAGCGAGTCTCCGTCGCGGCGAAATTCGATGTCCTCGAAAAGGCCTTGCAGATAGAGCGAACGAATCGCTTCCTGAATCCTTACGTCGTCAACCGTATCGCCGATATTGATTGGCAGGTAATTGAACACGGTACCTTCGGAAATCCGCTGCAGGCCTTCGACGCGCATATCGCGCACGACAAAACTGTCCGCCACTGCAGTGAGCGGCAGCACAAGACATGCTATAGCGACATACAATCGCTTCGTACACCACGCCGTCACCGGCTTTTTGTCGCTCATTCTCATTGTTATGCGGCTATCCCAAAACTCTTGTTATGTCGTTATAGAAGGCAAAACTCATCAGCAGAATTAACGCCATGATGCCGAATTGTTGGCCCCAAATTTGTGCGCGCTCGGACAGTGGGCTGCCCTTCAGCAACTCGACAGTTTGGTACACGATCTGCCCGCCATCAAGTACCGGAATCGGCAACAGATTGAGTACCCCCAGACTGATGCTAACCAGGGCCAAAAACTCCAGAAACTGATTAAATCCGCGCTCCGCTGAACTGCCGGCAAATTGCGCGATGTTGATCGGGCCACTGATGTTCTTGATCGACACGCTGCCAGTCACCATGCGGCCCAACATCTGCAAGGTGAACTTCGTTGTATTCCAGGTCTTGGTCGCCGCAAGGCCAATCGACTCCAGCGCGCCGGGCTCGTCCATTAGTGAGCCGACGCCCAGCAGCCCGCGCTGCTCTCCGTTAACCTCATGCGAACCAAGCGTGGCGTAGGCCGACCTGCGATCGCCATTTCTCACATAGTCAATGCGAACCCTGTCGCCTGCCCGAGCTGACACCGCATCAACCAGGTCGCCGAATCCGAGGATAGCCGTGTCATCAACCTGCACAATGCGATCGCCGATCTCCAGCGCAGCATCTGCAGCCGCCCCACCCTCAACCAAACTGCCGACGAAAACAGGTGGCACGCCGGGTCGCATGCCGAGCCCATCGAATATAAGTCCCGGCTCGGTCAGTCGAGAAGAGTCTGAGCCAACCTGAATCGACACATCGCGTCTGTCGCCCTGCTGATCTTCCAGCGTCAAAGGAATAGTGCCAGAGCCCGACATGTCATCAATCATCGTCATTAGCGCGGCATTCCAGTCACGCACCTCGGTAGTGCCTACCGCAACGATCCAGTCACCTTCTTTCAACCCCGCATCCGCCGCATAGGACTGCGGTTCAACCGCGCCCACAGCCGGCCTGAACGCGGGCATTCCGTCCATGGTCAGAAACCAGTAGGCGATAACCGCAAAAACCAGATTGAATGCCGGCCCCGCCAGCAACACTGCTATCCGAGCCGGAATTGGACGATGATCAAATGCTCGCCCTTCGTCTTCCGGGGGCACATCGCCTTCGCGACCGTCCAGAAAACGCACATAGCCACCCAGGGGAATCGCGGACAGGCAATACTCGGTCTTGTCTTTCCCGCCAACCCAAGTGGCTATTGGCTTTCCAAATCCAATCGAAAACCGCAGCACCTTCATCCCGCACCAGCGACCCACAATGTAGTGGCCATACTCGTGGATCGCGACCAGTATGCTGATCGCGACGATGAAAGAAATAAGATTGGTCAGGAAATCACCCATAAACTGATTGTGCCTGCAAAACGTTGCTGCATGTGTTGACTAAATGGGTGGCCGGCAGTTCCCACCATAAGTCAGGCAGCTTAGTGCAACGAGTCTGAATCATGGCTGAACATATGCTCATTTCAGCCCCACCCAGCTAAGTCCCAGTGCAAACAGTGGCGCCGCGGCTGCCACACTATCAATGCGATCGAGCACCCCGCCGTGGCCCGGAAACATCGTGCCGCTGTCTTTCACGCCTGCCGTTCGCTTGAACATGCTGACAGTCAGGTCGCCAACAATGGAGAGCGCCGCAGCTGCCAGGCAAAACGGGATAAGTACGAACAGGTCTGTTTGCACCCATATTGAGCGCAAGCCGACCAACAGCGCGACTGCAACCAAACCACCGATAACACCTTCCCAGGTCTTTCCCGGGCTGATCTGTGGCGCGAGCTTTACGCGACCCATGGTCTTACCGGCAAAGTACGCGCCACTATCTGCGACCCAGACCACTAACAGTGCGAATAACAGGATCAGCGGATCTGCGGTATAGAGAATCATCAGTGCGAGGTACAACGGCACCAAAACCAGAACACCGACAAGCCAGCGAATCGCCTGCGGAATTGGGGTCGGAAAAAGAAAGGTCCAGATCAAGGCGACAAACCACCACGCCAGACTGAGCATGAAGATCTGCTCTGTCCAAGCCGACAGAAACATCACCGTAATTGTCAGCAAGGCCGCAATCACTGCAACGAAAATGAATCGCATGGCGGAACCAGCATGCCCGAGAAATCCGGACCACTCCCAGGCACCGCCCACAATCAAAGCACCGAGCGCAATATGCACCGCAAGCGGCGGCATCAGGAACAGTAATACCCCCAATACAGCCAAAGCGGCGATCGCCGTAATAATACGTTGCTTCATTAGCTCGCTACCTCTACCTGCTCACCAGTGTGACCGTAGCGTCGCTCGCGATTGGCATAGAACGCTAGCGCAGCATCAAAATCCGCTGCATCGAAATCGGGCCACAAGGTATCGCAAAACCATAGCTCCGCGTATGCCAGGTTCCACAACAGGAAATTGCTGATTCTTTGTTCACCACCCGTGCGTATTAGCAGGTCCGGGTCCGGTATTTTTGCCAAAGCCAACTCGTCTGCAATTGCCTCATCGTCGATATCGGCAGCTGTGATAAGACCCGCCTCGACCTTCTCCGCTAATTTGCGTGCTGTATTAACAATGTCCCAGCGTCCACCATAGGCGACCGCCACCTGCAGGTGCAGACCCGTATTACCGGCTGTCTGCGTCTCCGCCGAAGTGATCATCTCAAGCAGTCGAGGCTGCAGCAGCTCACGCGCTCCAATAAAATTCACTCTTACTTCATTACGATGCAGCTCATCGACTTCTCGTCGCAAAGCTTCAACAAATAATCCCATTAATTTACTGACTTCTTCCCGCGGCCTGTTCCAGTTTTCGCTACTAAAAGCGAACAGGGTCAGGTAGCTGACACCGCGCTTGGCCGCTGTTTCCACAACTTTTCGGACCGAGCCAACACCCGCGCGATGCCCAAGATGGCGTGGCAGCGAGCGCTTTTTCGCCCAGCGACCATTGCCGTCCATGATGACGGCGACGTGCGTAGGAATGTTGGAGTCTGATGCCACTCTATACCTCGAGCAACTCGGCCTCTTTATCCGCCAAGACCTTGTCAATCTCGGCAACGAACTTGTCAGTGATCACCTGTATCTCATCTTCACCGCGATGCTCGTCGTCTTCGCCAATCATTTTTTCCTTGAGCAGATCCTTGATATCGCCTATCGCATCACGACGAATGTTGCGTACTGCAATTCGGCCGCCTTCGGCCTCGTTGCGCACCACTCGTATCATGTCTTTGCGTCGTTCCTCAGTGAGCGCTGGCAATGGCACACGGATAACCGTACCGGCAGATGCCGGGTTCAGGCCCAGATCAGAATTCATGATTGCCTTCTCGATCACCGAGACCATGTCTTTCTCCCACGGGGTGACTGTAAGCGTTCTCGAATCTTCAACACCAACATTGGACACCTGATTCAATGGCGTCTGCGACCCGTAGTAGTCCACCGTTATATGATCCAGCAAACTGGTATGCGCACGACCGGTACGCAGCT
>Ga0316204_10010664_pt1 | contig 11753 bp, 10 predicted proteins | sample 6monrhotite_MG_2_FD_205661 | JGI IMG/M metagenome (GOLD analysis project Ga0316204, IMG submission 205661) | Microbial mat bacterial communities from mineral coupon in-situ incubated in ocean water Damariscotta River, Maine, United States -... | ecosystem: Environmental > Aquatic > Marine >...
AACAGGACTTTGCAGTAGCAAAAGAAATAGTTGGTTTGATTGCGCATGCTCGTATGGATGCGATGCCGCGTGAAGTCATCAACTATGTGTATGTGAGTGAAGTAGCTGACAATCACCTGGGTCTTTTAATTGTTGATGGTGAGTTAGTTAAAAACCTGAAACCAGGTTTGTATGTTTATTGGAAATTTAACCGTAACGTGAAAGTTGAACAGGTTGAACTACGTATGCAAGTGATGGAAGTACAAGGTCAGGAAATTCTGACTAAAGACAAAGTGAGCTTACGTGTGAACTTGTCTGCGCAATACCAGATTACTGATCCGGTTACTGCGCGTAGCAAGTTAGTAAACATGACTGACTATGTTTACCGTGAACTGCAGTTTGCGCTGCGTCAGGCAGTAGGTACTCGTACTTTAGATGTTCTACTGGCTGACAAAGATGAAATGGATAAAGTGATTTTCGATGAAGTTAAAGTGAAGGTGGCTGAGTTTGGAATTCAGGTTCGTAGCGTAGGTGTTAAAGATGTGATTCTGCCAGGTGACATGAAAGAAATCCTGAACCAAGTGGTTGAGGCTGAAAAAGTGGCACAGGCAAATGTGATCAAACGCCGTGAAGAAACTGCAGCTACTCGTTCATTGTTAAACACTGCACGTTTAATTGATGACAACCCGACTTTGATGCGTTTGAAAGAGCTAGAAGTTCTGGAAAAAGTGACTGAAAAAGTCGACAAACTAACTGTATTTGGAGGTTTGGAAGGTGTTTTAAAAGATACCGTTCAAATCAAAGTAAATGCAAATTGATAAATAGGAGTAAACAATAAGTCCCTCATCTGAGGGGCTTATTCATAAGGTGTATAAAATGGCACGTAAGAAAAACAAATTAAATGAGAAACGCTGTGATCGTAATGCGATGATCATGATGTATGCGCGTGCTTATAATTTACACTCAACTGATGAATATAAACAATGGTGTGTAGGAAATGGTTTTAGTGCAAGTTTAAATAAAACACGTGCACAACTTGATCGTGAACATCAATATTATAAATCACAGGTTGCAACTAAAAAGTTAAAGCAATATAAGCGTGAAGGGAATATGCATCACCTTATTCAAAAAATATATTCGAATGATGTTTGTTATAAAGATTTGAATAGTGAAATTTTAAAATCAATCAGCCAGGGATTTAAAGTGGCTAAAAATAAAAGTCTTTTGCGTGAGGTGTTAATAAAGTTAGATGAAACTACTAAGCTTCTAACAGATATCGATTATGTGAAAGGGGTGATTAGCTTTGTCGCTCATTATTCTGTGTGGATAAATCCATTTAGTAAATGGAATGTAAAATCACGAAATGCTGAACGCCAATTTTCATCTTTAGCTCGCCACTTATTTGCTAAATATGATGTGCCATCATTTATGGATAAGGTTTGGCAAAATGGAGATGGAAAATCTAAAGGATGGTTTATACATATAGGAATGGGTAAAAATATTCGTATAGCGAATTCACTACCTATCTCTATGACCAAGAAAATGGCGCATTACTTTTTAAAAGCACCATCCAATTATGATGTAAGTTCGGCTTTTCGTTGGGCACAAATAATGGGTTTAGGTGGTAATAAAGCAATTGCGGATGCAATAACAGAAACACGTATGGTACGTACTTTTGTAGATGATGATTTTTGGGTAAGTGTATTACGCTTTTTTATAGCAAATCCAATGTTGGATACACACCAATATAATCCAATTATTGATTATATATGGCATCAAAAGTATGAGAATCGTTTGATATTTGTTGGGCGAGGTGTAGTACGTGAAGATGGCCCTGAACATCCAAATTTTTCAATGCAAGGTCGTACTGCAGCGACTTTATTGCAACAAGTTGAAAATTGGCACCGCCGTTTGGGTCGTGAATCAAGAGGAGGAAATTTACAATGGGTAAAATCAAAAGTTGCAGATTATCGTTTTGTGGAAGGACAAGCAAAACGAAAAAATATGAAAGTTTGGACTATACGTGAATTATTAAATAGTCAGGAGTTAATTTCGGAAGGGCGAACACAGAACCACTGTGTAGCAACCTATGCACGTTCATGTTTCTCAGGTAATACATCTATTTGGACGATGGATTTACAAGAAAACGGTGGACAACAAAAACGATTGACTATTGAACTACATAATTCAAGCAAGACAATACGACAAGTGCGTGGATTACGAAATCGAACAGCATCAGCGCTAGAAATAGATATTATTTCTCGCTGGGCATTTAAAGATGGATTGTCTATCGCAAATTATATTCGATAAATATTAAATTCGAAATGGAGGTGCATCATGAGTAAGCATAAATTAATCGAACAGGGTTATTCCTTTTGAGAAAACGAGTAAACGTAGAAAAGGATATCCCTCTGAAACAAACGTGAAAAGAGGTAATCGAATAGTACATGGCAATAAAGAGTTATCAGAAAAGTTGGGGCGTAACGATCCCTGTGTTTGTGGCTCAGGTCGTAGATTTCAAGAAATGTTGTCTGCGTAACAAGAACCATGATGGCAGCAATCGCCATGATTACTATCGAAAATAAATAGGTAAAAATATGCCAATTAAAACAGTAATAACAAAAGGTAAAGTACCGGTAAAAATCTATACAGATGATATCGAACATCAAGCCTACCAGCAGTTGTTAAATATATCGCAACTGCCTTTTATCCATAACCATGTGGCTGCAATGCCAGATGTACATTTTGGTAAAGGAGCGACAGTGGGGTCGGTTATCCCTTGCAAGGGTGCCATTATCCCTGCAGCTGTCGGCGTAGACATTGGTTGTGGAATGAATGCATTACGGTTATCGATCAAAGCAAAAGATTTGCCTGATAACTTACGTGCTGTTCGTTCTGCGATTGAGGCTGCGATTCCGGTTGGCTTTGATCGACATAAAACAGATAAAGCACGTGCATCTACTGTACGAGCATTATCTGTTGGGTTAGATGAGGTTTTAGCAAAGCATCCTAAGATTCTTAAGATGATGAAAAAGCCTTATCAAACATGGGTTCGTCAATTAGGCACTCTGGGTGGCGGAAATCATTTTATTGAACTTTGTTTAGATGAAAGTGATGATGTATGGATAATGCTGCATTCAGGTAGTCGAGGAATCGGTAACATGATTGGCCAATACTTTATTCGAATGGCACAAAAAGATATGGAACGTCATATCCATAACCTGCCACATAAAGATTTGGCTTACTTTACCGAAGGTGCAGAGCACTTTAATGACTATGTGACAGCTGTTCATTGGGCGCAAGATTATGCGATGGAAAATCGTCGTGAAATGATGCGTTTGATTGTTGATGCGCTGAAAAAAGCATTACCAAAATTTGGTGTGACTAAAGAAGCAATTAACTGTCACCACAACTATGTGTCGATGGAAAATCACTTTGGTGAGAATGTTTACATTACTCGTAAAGGTGCCATTCGAGCAGGTGAAGGTGATTTAGGAATAATTCCAGGCAGCATGGGTGCGAAATCATTCATTGTATCTGGTAAAGGTAATCCTGAATCATTCTGTTCTTGTTCACATGGTGCTGGACGACAAATGAGTCGTTCAAAAGCGAAGCGTGAATTCAGTAAAGAGGATTTGGAATCTCAAACTGAAGGCATCGAATGTCGGAAAGATACCGGTGTTATTGATGAAATTCCAGGTGCTTACAAAGATATTGATGTGGTCATGGAGCATCAGCATGATTTAGTTGATGTTGTTCATACTTTACGTCAGGTAGTTTGTGTGAAGGGGTGACAATGTTACCCCTGATACAATTTGTATTAGGAAAAATTAAGACGGCCTCACCATTACGAGGCCGTTTTTCTTTCTAAACCACTGTCACCATTACATAATCTCTTGTTTATGATATGTTCCATGTAGATTCGATATGTTAATTGATAAAGAAAGTGGCAGAGACAATAAGTGAAAAAACTTTTATTTGTTTGTAGCGAAAATAGACTTCGAAGTCCAACATCTGAAGCGGTCTTTTCTGAATACGAAGGTGTTGAAGCAATTGGCGCAGGTACAAATTCTGATGCCGAAACACCTGTTAGTGGTGATCTCATTGAATGGGCAGATATTATACTGGTAATGGAAAAATCTCATCGAAATAAAGTAGCTAAAAAATATAAAGAGTTATTGAAAGATAAACGGCTAGTAGTATTAGATATACCAGATAATTATGAATGTATGCAGCCTGAACTTATTCAATATTGAAAGTTAAGGTGTCTAGAGTGATTCGGCTATAAATTATATATGAAAACCTATGAGCAAAAAATGTATGACTATCTTGAAGTTGAAGGATGGGTTGTGGTTAATGTTATAAAAAATGATCTTGAATGGTGGGCAGATGAAATATGGGAATTAATATCTATATGGTCACCTGAAGGCGTTAAATCTTATTTAATATTTTTAGTTGATCCTCAGTATGATGGCCTAAGGAGTAAGGGGCAACACGTATGGGGGATAGGTTGCTCCAATAATTATCCAAATACAAGATTAGATGCAGAAAGTGGTGGTACAGTTGGTTATGGAAATCTTTTCAAAAAGGAAATAGATACGTTCTTTGTAAAATTAGACTGTCTTAGATATGCAGATGAGTAGAGCAAAAAATAATGAAACATAGTGCTTGGAATCCTACAAGACGTAATAAAAATATTGGCACAAAGAAAAGTGGATATTCAAAAAACAATAAATTTGTTATACCTGAGCGATGGTGCGATTATCGTATTTATTGGGAAAGATTAATCGAACCTATTATTTATCCATTTGAACTTAATGGACATAAAATTACTTTTCTAATTGAACCTGTTAAATCAGGATATGTGCATGCATGTACACCTACAGATATTATAGAAGTCCTAAAACTTATAAACCAAGAACATCTTGAAGAAATAGAACTAGTAGTACTTCGTCAACCTAAAAAGAAAGAAGAAATACTAAAACCAGTTTGGGGTAGATTTGTATACTACGCAGACATAGGTAAGTATTCTGGTCCAGGCATTTATATAGAAGCGGTGAAAATGAATACGGTTATAAAATGGGGAAATAAACTTAATCCGTATGAGAAAAAAGAATTGCTCTCTTTAGATAAAGATGGTCATAAAATTAATAACGTAAAAAGAGGATATGATATTTACACAACCCCTGAATCGGTTAGGCAAACTCAACTATTTCGAACCTTACCACATGAAATTGGTCACGCCGTGGATTATCTATACAATTCACTAAAACCATCCATTAAAACAGATTCTGAAGCTGAATCAGATTACATCACTGAAGTATATAATTCAAAGCCATCATTAGATAAAGAAGAGTATGCGCATCGTTATGCAAGAGAGTTTTACGAAAAATACAAATCTAAAGGTCGTTTACCTTTCGAACATATCTATGATGAAACTGCATTAAAAGAACAAGGTGTAAATAGCAAATGGTTCCAGTATTGAACGTCCGATAATGGACGGAAGATGACAGTTATGACTTTACTCTTGTGATTTATAGAATCGTATCAGGAAAATTTTATACGGCCTCACATAAATGAGGCTGATTTTCTTTCTAAAGCAAGGTCACCACTACATAATTATGATGTAATAGTATGATTCAAATAGCCTCATTCAGTTTACAATTACTTCAGGGACTACGATCCTGCAACGGGACGGTATGTTCAGAGTGATCCGATAGGTTTAGCGGGTGGGTTGAATACTTACGGGTATGTTGGGGGGAATCCAACAAATAATGTGGATCCATTAGGCTTAAGAGCATGGGGTAAATGGAGTCAACAAAAACCTCGTACACCTCAGGGTGGATTGACAGTTGGTGCTGGTGGTTCATTTATGTATGGGCCAGGTGGTTTAGCTGCTAACACAAGTGCGGGAATAGATAGTAAAGGCCGTATCTGCGTACAGTTTACAAGATGTGGTAGAGTGGGAATGGGTTATTTTGGTGGATTAGGTATGTCTGCTTCAGCTAGCTCAGGCGACTTTTGTGAGGGCACTGTAAGTACAGAAGGAGCTTTTGTAGAAGGTGGCTCAGTATTTGGTGGAAGTGGTTCAGTATCATCTAGTGACGATAGTAGTTCTTCAATATCAGGTGGATATGGTGGTGTTGCAGGAGGTGTCGCTGGTGGTAAGGAATTTTGTAAGGTAACAACAATATGTCTGAACTAAGAGAAAAAATAAATGCTAATAAAAATCCAGGTCCAAGAATAGCTGTTATTGGCTTTTTGGTAGCTATTTTAGGTTTACTTCTTGCCTTGATGTTATCAGAAGGTATTGGAAGATTAATCTTTTATTTTGGCTTCACAACTACAGTCGTTGGTATTCTAACTACTGTGATAATTGTCATAAAAGAAAAAACACGAACTTGATATATATTATTAGGAAAAATTTCCATGGCCTCACCATCATGAGGCCAATTACCTTCTTAAACAACTGTCACCACTACATAATTATGATGTAACAGTATGATTCATAAGAATAAAGGTGACAGATCTATTTAATGATTAAACGTCCTTTTTAAAAAAGAAAAAGATCTCCCCTAAAGCCTTGTTATCCAACAAGGCTTTTTTATTTTTAGCTGCTTGTTGAGTTTTAACTAACTGGCTTGTTGTAACACCGTATCAATCATCTCAATCACAAACTTCTGTTTAGAACGAGGCAATCGACTGACCCGTTCCATCTGCTGTTGCAGCTTAGGTGCAGGGCCACGTTTGCCATTAGCTTTTTTCGTTGGTTCGCCTATCAAATCATCAACCGTGACGGCCAACATCTTTGCGAGGGTAGTCAACATAGAAGCCGGTATCCGTCGCCGCGCAACTTCATACGAGTTAACCGTTTGTTGAGAGACACCGAGTGCCTCTGCCATTTGTATTTGTGTAATGTCTTGTGCCTTGCGTAGTTCGGCCACGCGTGAACCGAGCTGAACAAAAAAAGCACGTTCATCAGGTGAAATCGCCATGCTTGTTGTCTCTGATAATTTAACGTGCTGCATAGGATACCCCCTCATTTACATAACGAAGTTGACAATACTACGAAACGAAGTAACATACAACCTAGTTATTTATTTGAAAAACCTATTGACAGGTTTTTGGCCGGAGGCTCAAAAATGGCAAGAATCCCCGAATCCACCCTAAATCGACTCAAATCCGATATTGCCGTCCAGCGCCTGGCTGAAGCCGCGAATATCAAACTCAAAAAACACGGCCATGACTTAATCGGGTTATGTCCGTTCCATGATGACAAAGAACCTTCGCTCGTAATTACACCCGATAAAAATCTCTGGCACTGTTTAGGAGCCTGCCAAACGGGTGGTAGTGTCATCGACTGGGTCATGAAAATGGAAGGCGTGAGTTTTAAACACGCAGTTGAATTATTACTCTCAGACTTTATCCCTTTAGCTGCGAATGAATCCAAGCCCGTTAAAAAAGCCACGGTCAAAAAACTCGACCAACCCTTAACCGATGAAGACGACGACGCGTTAATGCTGCAAGTCGTCAATTATTATCACAACATCTTAAAACAAACACCGGACGCGCTCGATTATTTAAAACAACGCGGTATTGATAACCCTGAAATCATTGACCACTTTAAACTCGGCTTTGCGAATCGATCACTTGGGTATAGGTTGCCAGATAAAAACCGCAAAGCCGGTGCCGAAGTCCGTGGTCGATTAACTCAGCTCGGAATTTATCGTGAGAGTGGACATGAGCATTTTAATGGTTCTCTGGTTATCCCTGTGATAAATGATAATGTCGTCACTGAAATGTATGGCCGTAAAACTATAAACCGTTTACGAACAGGAACACCTAAACATCTTTACTTATCCGGCGCACATAAAGGCTTATTTAATTTAGATGCCATCAAACACAACAATGAAATTATTTTATGTGAATCCCTTATCGATGCCTTAACGTTTTGGTCAGCCGGATTTAGAAACGTCACCTGCAGTTATGGTATTGAAGGGTTTACCAAAGACCATGAAAAAGCGTTCACCACACAGGATATCGAACGCGTGTTGATCGCTTATGATAATGATGAAGCGGGTAACAAAGCAGCCGACACCTTAGCGACTAAGTTAATAAAGTCCGGTATCGACTGTTACCGACTCGTGTTCCCCAAAGGCATGGATGCGAATGATTACGCACTTCAAGTGAAACCCGCCTCAAAGAGTTTAGGTTTAGTGATCCGTAAAGCTGCGTGGTTAGGGAAAGGAAAGGCGAAACCTTTAACAACGCAGAGTGTTATTGAAAGTAATGAAACCCTTATCCCTTTAGTCGCCGATGTTGAACTTGACCTTACTGAAGAAACAAAAGAACAAGACCAACAACAAGAAACTATCACCGCAGAAGAAAGTCCGTTACCTGCAACACCGGTTCCCGCCCCCAGCACAGAAGACATTAACGCCGAGATTAACGATGATGAAATTACGTTTAACTTCGATGTTAGACGTTATCGTATCCGTGGTTTAAAAAAGAACCTCAGTTACGACCAACTTAAAATTAATGTCCTGGTTAACGTCGAAGCTGATATGCACGTCGATACGTTTGACCTCTATCAAGCGCGTGGCCGTAACAGTTTTATTAAACAAACCTCCATCGAATTACGTGTCGATGACAACTTAATCAAAAAAGACCTGGCGAAGATATTACTCAAACTTGAAACCATCCAACACGACATTATAAACGAAGCCGTTACACCTGAAGAACTCACGCCTGTGATGACAGCAGATGAACAAAATGACGCACTAGCATTATTAAAGTCACCTGACTTATTACAACAGATATTAAATGATTATAACCGCTGCGGTATCGTCGGAGAAGAAACCAATAAACTGGTCGGTTACCTCGCTGCCGTATCACGACAACTCTCTGAACCCATTGCAATAATAATACAAAGCACCAGTGCTGCGGGTAAGAGTGCTTTAATGGATGCGGTGTTGTCGTTTATGCCAGAAGAGGAACGCGTGCAGTACTCAGCCATGACCGGCCAGAGTTTATTTTACATGGGTGAAACCAATCTTAAACATAAGATACTGGCCATCAGTGAAGAAGAAGGCGCAAGCCAAGCGGCCTATGCCTTAAAGTTATTACAAAGCGAAGGACAACTAACAATAGCCTCAACCGGTAAAGATGCAGACACAGGTAAACATGTCACACATGAATATACGGTTGAAGGCCCCGTGATGATCTTTTTAACCACGACTGCCATCGACATCGATGAAGAGTTGATGAACCGTTGTATCGTACTCACGGTGGATGAAGACCGCGAACAAACTCAAGCCATCCATCAGTTACAACGTAAGAAACGAACCTTAGCCGGACTCCTGGCTAAAGCTGAAAAAGAAACCATCTTAACTCTACATCACAATGCCCAACGATTACTCAAACCCTTACACGTCGTAAATCCCTTCGCGGAACAATTAACCTTCCTCGATGATAAAACCCGAACCCGACGTGACCACGATAAATACTTAACCTTGATAGAAGCTATCGCCTTACTGCATCAATACCAACGTGAAGTAAAAACAACAGTCTATAAAGGTCAGTCGTTAGAGTATATCGAAGCGACGATCGATGACATCCGTATCGCCAATCAACTCGCTAACGATGTCTTAGGCCGTTCCCTCGATGAGTTACCACCACAAACAAGAAGGCTGCTTAATCACATTGATGACTTAGTCAAACAACAGTGTAAACAAAACAACATCACACGAACAGATTACCGCTTTAGTCGTCGTGATGTTCGACTGTACTGTAGTTGGTCAGACGCACAAGTGAAGAAACATGTAAAACGCTTAGAAGAACTTGAATACTTGTTAGTGCATCGTGGTCAACGTGGCCAATCGTTTTTATATGAACTGCTTTATGAAGGCCAAGGCAAAGAAGGCCAACCGTTTATGATGAAGTTAGTTGATGTTAAAGCCTTAAAACAAAACTACGATGCAAAGAAGGATCCCCTAAATGAGAAGAAGGATCCCCTAAGTACCCCCCAAGTACCCCCCAAAGATCCCCTGAGTATCGATACGAAAAATGCACAAAATGATTTATTAAATAATCACTTAGATGCGATCCCCGTGTTTATCAGTAAAAATACAGATCAGGAAAATAAAAATAACAACAATGCATCGTATCGTAGGCATGCTTCTGTTGCTGCTAAGAACTAAATCATGCGTAAGGATAAAGACCTTGATGTGCTTAAAACGAATGGCATGTATCCTTACCTGCAACAGTTTTTAGAATGGACGTTAGTAAAAGGTTTATCTAAAGACACTGAGAAACGAAGACGCAGTGCCTTAAAGCGATTTGTTTTATGGTGTCATGAACGAGACTTACAACAACCCCAGGACATCACCAAGCCAATATTAGATCGCTATCAACGTTATCTTTATTATTACCGTAAAGCCGATGGCCAACCCTTAACCTTTAGCTCACAAAACGTCTTCTTAAGCCCGGTCAAAAGTTTTTTTAAATGGCTCACACGCGAGAACTATATTTTATATAACCCGGCAAGCGAGATGGAGTTACCGAAGAAGTCCCGACGATTACCTAAAACAATATTACACCCGAATGAAATAGAAAGCGTGTTACAACAACCGAACATCGATAATGATGAAGGCGTTAGAGACAGAGCAATCATGGAAGTGCTTTACTCAACCGGCATACGACGAACAGAGATATGTCATTTAAAAGTCTTTGACATCGATGCCAAACGTCATACGTTAATGGTGGTTGATGGTAAACACGGTAAAGATAGATTATTACCGATAGGTGACCGTGCTTTACAATGGGTAGAAAAATACCAGTGGGACATTAGGCCGCACTATGCTGTCGGTAATGATGAAGGTTATTTATTTTTAACCGATGATGGCCAACGCTTTAAACGCGGTACATTAAGTGGACGTGTTAAACGTTACATGCGACAAGCTGGACTTGAGGTACAAGGCTCGTGTCATTTATTTAGACATGCGATGGCGACACACATGTTAGAGAACGGTGCTGACATACGATACATCCAATCCATGCTCGGCCATGCGGACTTATCAACGACACAAATTTATACGCATGTATCAATCGAGAAGTTAAAACAAATCCATGAAGCAACGCATCCAGCGAAGTTAAACCAGGAACGTGATGAGCTGTTGGATATGTTAGCTAATGAAGACGATGAGGAAAGTGGTGATAGCGAGTAATAGTTTTTATCCGCACGTCACGCCGCTTGCAAAGGCTTACGGTCAACAAACATCCTTCAGCCAAGCAAGCGTCGCGCCGTGCTATCACCGTGGATGATTTTACCTTTAGTGGCTTCGCTCTTTACCGCCAAGGTCAACGTCAAGTAACAGTTAGTGTGTCGCACGCTATCGCGAGCAACACAAGCCAAGTCATTAACGCATTACACATCAACGCAAAAAACGCGTTCATGTGAAATGCTTACTTCACCCCCAAGCCCCCTCAAGGGGGATGTGTGTCGGGGCAAGTAACATAACGCGGCATTATGCCTTTGCCAGCGCAGCCTCCGTGCTGCTGTAAAGCTGGCCAATGCATAACGCTGCGTTATGTGTAAATGCCCCGAAGGTCTGCCCCCGCAGCAACAAAACCGCTTCGTGTTACTCCGCATGTTGCAGCCGCCCCCGCCGGGGGCTCCAAAAGAAAGAAGGTGCTTCGCGCTTTATTAAAACCCTATCCCGACCGCCGCCCCTAACGTCAAAATAAAAAACGCAGCTAAAAAAAGGAAGTGGGGA
>Ga0316204_10010666_pt1 | contig 11753 bp, 7 predicted proteins | sample 6monrhotite_MG_2_FD_205661 | JGI IMG/M metagenome (GOLD analysis project Ga0316204, IMG submission 205661) | Microbial mat bacterial communities from mineral coupon in-situ incubated in ocean water Damariscotta River, Maine, United States -... | ecosystem: Environmental > Aquatic > Marine >...
TTCTCTACGCTACTTGATTTCCCTAGCTTCACCCTGATTTTATGAGCAGGCTCTAGATAATGGTGGTGGATATCAACCATCAAGGTGCTTTTCAACCGAAAGATAGATCGAAAAAGAACATGACTAAATCGTAATTAATTGTTTTCATTAAAATAATAATATTGGCACGATGAATGCAAAAGGACAAATGCGTACATAAAGCCTGGTCGAGCAATAAACGCCTGGCTAACATCTGATGTACCGCTATTGAATTTTTACTACAGAGGATCGAGCCATGTTAACAGCAAAAATCAAACCTATATTGGCAGGTATCATTATTGCCACTTCGCTCTCAACCGGGGTTTTGCCAGCCGCGTACGCGAGTCCCAGTCCAAAACTGATGGAAAAAATGAGTTTTGAAAAAGGCAAGGCTATTTCTCCGGAAGAAGAGCGCATTATCTCCTCAGCTGCAACCAAAACCTTACGACACATCGCCCAGGCCAGGGCGGATATCCATGACAAGGATCTTGGAGCAGCTAAAACCGATCTTGAGAGGACCAGAACCCTCCTGGATATCATCAAGACTTCAATGCCGACGACCAAAATTAAGGATCGTATCTGGGTGGCAAAAAAACATCTTGAGTATGAAGATTCTGAAGAAGTCATGCCTGACCTGGTGCCTATTTACGCATCCCTTCAGGAACTGGAGGATTTTATGCCCGTTAAGGATGCTAAGGCACATTTGGATAAGGCCAAGAGTCACATGATATCGGGCGATAAAAAGCATGCTTCCGAGGAACTCAAGGCAATGGACGCCGCCTTGATCTACACGGAGATTGATCTACCACTAGCAACTACCCGTCGACAGGTTGCATCGGCTGTATCAGATTTGGAGAAAAACAATGGTGCTAAAGCGGACAAGGCGTTGAAGGTCGCAGAGGATAATGTGGTGTTTCTGTCTGTCGATGTCGATGAGCCAATTGTAAGTGCCAAGTCCTCTCTCTGGGAGGCCATTCATGACTACGGCTCAGGTGCTTACGATCAAGCACAAAAAGACCTTGCATTGGCCAGCGGCAGTCTCCAAAAGGCGGTAAAATCCGGCGATGCCTTTGTCAGTAAGGAGGCCAGCAATCTATTGCAGAGGGTAAAGGCGATTGGCGGTCGAATCAATCATAAAGATGACACGCTGGTTCTCGAACTCGACCAGTTATGGCGCCGCACTGCAGCCTTGTCGGATCGTGCCATGGATTATATGTCCACAGGATGGTCCCGTTTTCGCGCCGGCAGTGATGTAAAGTCAAACCTTATTGAAGGCCGACTCTATCTGAGCTACGCTCGTATTGACCAGTTCTATGAAAAAAATGCGAAAGGCGCAAAAAATGACTTCTCTCAGGCGGTTAAATATCTGAATACAGCGGCGAAAGAGGCTGACAATGGCAAGGTAATGGTGTCATCGATCAAAAAAGAGATTGATGCTATCAATCATTCCGTCGAAATATTGGCCAAGAAGGATAGTGCGAAACTCAAGGAATCAGATTTGTATCATGTAGTAACCAGGACAACGCGCGTCCTTGAACAAATATAAAGGGCGCAATATTTTCCTGACCCTGACCGAGAAGGACATGCAGGCCGACCATCATTCATATATGGTCGGCCTGCATTATTATGTCGCAACCATTGTCCTTGATCTGCACCTTAAGTACGAGCCTTTATCCATCGTAGTTGGAACGGATTCAGAGGCTGCCGTCCATGATCGCCGTTAAAGTACCGCTGCATTTTTATTTTTCTGGCCCGGGGTGTAATCACTGATGCGTCCAAAAGTGCCTCAAACTCTTCTCTACAGGTCAGTAGGGTTGCCCGTAACAATAGCGATTGCCGCTTTGCTGATGGCATTGATTCTGCTGGCTAGAAATGCCTGGCACGGCGTAGAAAGACTGAAACCGGTACATGATCATCTACAGAATGTTACCCTGCTTCAGATCAGCGCTCAGCGGTTGCAGAAGGTTTTGTTGGACGAATTGACAGAAACCAAAGGCATTACCCCAGCTGACGTAGCACAGATACAGAATAGCATTGGCCTTATACTGACCGCGAAAAATTCCCGTATCGATCCCGGCGCCGTTGCCGCACTTCGTGAAGCGCAAGTCTTGCTGCGCAAGGATCTGAGCAAGATATCCGTGATACACACGTTAAATAGGATCAATTACGCATTGCGTATTGAGAACCGTGCACATGTTGTTTTGCTCGACAAGGCCAAAAGAGACACTGAGTTTGAGTTCAGCCTCGCCAGTGCTACCTCGGTTGCCTTGCCAGGTTTTGCGTTGACGGTGCTTTTTCTGATACGAAAGAGGGTGTTGACACCGCTCAATACGTTGGGTCTGTTGATGGTTCAGCTGGCACGCCGCGAACCGGCGCCCTTTCCTGAAACGGCTATTTCTGAAACGGATCGAATACTTAGACCATTGCTCAAACATTACAATCAGATGGTCTCGCGTTTGATAAGGCTCGAAGAAGAGCATCTGAGCCGCCAGGAGACGTTGGAATCGCAAGTGCGCAGCTCGACATCGAGTCTTCTCGAACAACAAAGAGCCTTGGCAAAAGCGGAAAAGCTTGCGACCGTTGGAAAGCTGGCGGCACAATTGGCTCATGAGCTTCGGAATCCTCTTGCGGGCATGCAATTGGCTATTGTCAATTTGCAGCTTGAAACTGATGATTCTGGACATCGAGAACGCTTGTCTCTGGTGGCCATGGAGCTTCAAAGAATGACCACGCTGCTAAACGATTTGCTGCATCAATCCCGCCATCAACCCGAGCCGTTACGCGTTATTCAGGTGTCATCAGTCGTCGACGAACTGATTTCGTTGGCACGTTATCAGTTACCGGATCATATACGGCTTCAGAGTGAGGTTCCAGATACGCTGAAATGGAATCTTCCCGAAAATGAACTTCGTTGTTGTCTGCTCAACCTGATTCTGAACGCTTGCGATGCGATAAACGAGCAAAGCGGGTTGATCACTATTTCGATGCTCGTTGAGGACTCTGGCGACCTCATTATTGAGGTAAGTGACGATGGCCAAGGATTTCCAGAGGCCATTCTGAAGTCGGGTGTTCGTAGCTTTCATACGACTCGGAGTGATGGTACGGGTCTCGGGCTGTCCTATGTACAACGTTTTGTCAAAGATTTGCATGGCGATATATACCTTGGCAATCGCAAAATTCGCGGGGCATGTGTCCGTTTACATATTCCTTACGCGGGAGAGATCGATGGCTAATATGATGCTTGTCATTGAAGATGAACCGCTGTTGGGTAGCGAGCTGCAGCGCTATTATCAGAGAAATGGCTGGGAGACCATGTGGGTCCAGGACATCGCCAGTGCGGAAAAACTGTTGCTGGAAGATGCCCTGGAGCCCTTGGCCGTGATCTGTGACATGAATCTGCCCGACGGCAATGGTCTGGATCTGCTTGAAAGGGTGGCGCAGAAAATTGCAAAGAGTGAATGGGTATTTCTGACCGGCTATGGTGGTGTTTCAGATTCCGTACGGGCATTGCGGTTAGGAGCCTTTGATTTTCTGACAAAACCTTGTGACCAGAGTCGCCTGGATGTGGTGATTGCCGGTGCGGCCCGAAGTGCCCGAGCTCAGCGTCGTATCCAGGACACCGTGGCAGCGCATGCGCAACAATTTTCGGAAGGGTCCTTTATTGGCTCCAGTTCGGCCGCTTCACAAGTACGTGGCATGCTTAAGCAACTGGCGAATGTCCCATTTAGCGCCTTGCTGATAACAGGTGAGACCGGGACAGGAAAAGGGCTTGCCGCTAAAATACTGCATCATGGTAGTACGCGAAATGATGGCCCACTGGTGGAAATCAATTGTGCTGCGCTGCCTCGGGATCTTCTTGAATCAGAACTCTTTGGCCACGAGGCAGGTGCCTTTACCGGTGCCAAGGCTCTTCGGCATGGACTTCTGGAGCAGGCGCATGGTGGCAGCCTGTTTCTGGACGAGGTCGGTGAGATGAATGTCGAGCTGCAAGCAAAATTGCTTAGCGCGATCGAAGAACGTAAATTTCGTCGCCTCGGTGGTAATCGAGAAATCCATGTTGATATACAGATAATCGCAGCGACCAACCAGGATCTGGAAAGGCGGATCCGGGCAGGAAATTTCAGGGCGGATCTCTTTCATCGACTTGCCGTTTTCCAACTGGAGCTTCCCGCCCTGCGTACTCGGAAGGAAGATCTGGCCGATCTCGTCCCGAAATTTATCGAAGAGTATAATATCAAGGCCGGAAAAAGGGTTTCTGAAGTCTCCGAAGAGGCATGGGAAAGGCTCAGGAAACATGAATGGCCTGGCAATGTTCGAGAATTGCGCAATATCGTCGAACGTTGTGTGCTATTTTCAAACGACGAGGATTTCCCTGCCGAATGGCTTCAGCTTGGACCGTCTACGGCAGAGGCAGAACAGGACCATAAAATGAGTCTTTGCGAAGGTTTAGCGATCGGCCTGCCTCTGGATGGAACCATGAGGTTGGACGATATGGATCGATATATCATTGCGACCGCCCTGGCACGCAACGAACGTAATGTGACGGCAACAGCGCGTGCCTTGGGCACCACCCGTGAGACCATCCGTTATCGAATAAGCAAATATGGCTTATAGATGCGTTCCTGCCAAGAAATCTGTCGGTCTTGTCTCATGTCGCCCCCACTTACTGAGAAAATGCCGGGCGATCCATAGAAAAACAGCGGCCACAACGGCAGCCACAATTTCCCGCCGTTCGTGTTGCTTGATATGGCCGGCGGGCTTTTTCCTTGTGCTTGGCCAACATGGGGCAATCTGAATAGCTACGTTTTTCCTTAGATGACGCGACCGCCCAGTTCGCGAATCATTGCACCAGGATTTACTTCCGGTACTTCAAACTGTACGTCGTTCAATGAGATATTAAAGGGCTGGCCTTCTCGATAATTTATGGGAAAGCGCACGCCCAAACGCATATTCGAGCCCAGTTCATAGGCGGCCAGTTCCCAGCTGTTGTCATAGACACTAAAGCCCAGCGCCCGGACGCTAACATAGCCGCCCACATCAAAACGAAAACGCGGCTCGGCGTGTAGATAACCTTCGGCATCAATTTGCAAGCCGCGTGATGGCATCCAGTCGATATGCACACCGGCTTCCGCAGCGCCCTGAATGCCCATGGCGCCGCCAATCTCCAGACCCCCTGTTGCACTGGCGCCCGTGATGCCGAGTCCAATCCCTGCCCGTGCGCCCAGTCGTAGCCCCGCATCGGCTGGGATATTGAGATGGGCATCGCCGGTGACGTGAGTGTCTTGTTCTCGTGCAGGATTGTATTCTATACCTATACGCAGTTGGTCCAAGGCGCCGGGACCGATACCGGCGGTAGCGGTGAGGTTCCCGCCTACCTCGGCAACCACGCCGGGGACGATGGGGATCTGTGTAGAAACATCCAATAGCCGTTTGTTGATCTCCAACCGACGGAAGATCTCTAGTTGATCCGGCAGGCCGATCTCACCGCGTAGCGTCACCTCGCCGTTGGGAGCAAAGGTCATACCCGCCGTACCTTCCAGCCAGGGCGCCAGGCGAATGGTAGAGGAACCGCTGCCGTAAACGATGATCGGGGAATCGGGTGAAGGTTCGCCGGTCGGTTGTCCACCTTCATCTAAGGTACGGTTGGTTGCCCCCACCGTGACTTGCCCGGTGAGCATACCGCGTTGGAACTGGCCGCCAAACTCCGCACCAAAAGCGCCGTCATCATAGCGCACCGTCAATTCGGAATTAAGGCCGGGGATGGCGGGCTGGGCCGAACCCGTTGCCGCCACACGCCAGCTATTATCCCGCTTACGGACGGTGACATCGATAGAACCGGAGTGGATCGCTGGGTTGGCGGTGAGTTGTAGATTTCCGCCGATGATCAACCCTTCCTCTTCCGAGTGGGTCACACTTAAACTAGCCTGCTGTATGCCGGGAATATTGGGCTCTACGCTTCCTGTGGCGTTAATGGTGTTGTCGCCATACTCCACATGCAGATTGGCGGAGCGTATACCGCGAATCTTGTCTGGGTTGGTGATGCCAATATCGCCGGAGGCGCCAAACTCATTGTGACGATACCAAAGTTCAATATGTGCCTGATCAAAGAGTTCACTGTCGAAGTCAAACCCACCTCGCACGGCAAAGCCGCCTTCGGTGCTGGCACCGCCTTCCAAAAATCCACTACCGACACGATCAATCTCCAGTCCGGCGCGGCCGGAAATCGAAAATCCTTCGCGGCTGGAATAGGCGAGGGTGAGGGCCGATTCAGTCATAGTAAATGGCCTGGGCAGATCAAAGTCTTCCCCTTGAAAAACTTTGAATATGGATAACTCATCACCATCCACGCGGTATTGCAGTTGGGCTCGGTTGATGAGCGGTACATCCGGTATAATATCGCCCTGCATCATTAAGCCGTTGTTGGCTGATATTTCCAAATTGGCTACGGTGATGGGGCTCAGCCCCTTCTTTTCCAAACGCTCAGCTTTGCTTTTCACAGATGCTTTCTGAATCACTCCGGCCAATGAAGTACCAGATAGACGTTCCACATAAACCGTGCCGCGCATGGGTTTGTATTTGCTGTCCGACTCGGGGATCTCTATATCAAATTCACCCAGCCATAAACTCGGTTGGGTCTCATCGACAAAAAACCGTTTTGCGGTAATCACAAAAGGCTTTAACCATTCGTGCTCGTCGTTCCCGCGGCGTGGGTTGGTATTGTTGCCGTTCCAAAAAAACGATTTTCCAATTCCGCCTGAGCGTGAGGGAAAGATCAATATTCGTCCCTGCTGGCCAAGGTCGGAAAAATTTGCTGGACGAACTGGACCGAGATGTTCACCGGCTTCAATGGCGGTGCGGCTCCAATAACTGTTTTCGTTTATCGAGGGATGGCGCGCGCGTCGTGGCGTTTCATTTGTGGTGAAGCTTTCGAATACCAAATCAAAGGTAGTACGCACCAAACCTCGACGATCATCTACACCCCTTGTAGTGGCGAGGTTGGGAATGGCGTGTTCCAGCAATGTCAATGTTGCTGACCCGCGACTGAGCGCCCGATCGACCCGACTGTTTACCGCTTTATCAATGAATCCTCCAGATTGTTGGTTGGGGCGCCGCTCCAGTAGCTCCATGTTACCGATCTGATTGGCTTGTGCGACGCCTGGTGCACCAGAGATCTGCATCTCGACAATGTGATCCACCTCCATGGAGGCAGAGCGACTGCCGCGCCGGTTCCACGAGGGAGCTGAAATCGCCTTGGCAATCTCTTCAAGATTTCCAAAGTAATAATGATTATCACCCCTTGGTTGATGCCTGCCACCGGCAGTGATGGGGCGTGCCGGGCCGCGAAAGATGTAGCTGCCGTTACTGGGTTCGCTATTAGCTGCCTCCGCCTTGGCGCGCAATTGTGTTTGCAATGTCGTAGTGTTGACATTGTTTTTCCACACCGATTGCTGATTGCTTGGTCGCGTGCGGGAACTGTAACGTTTGTTACGGCGCAGACTCCAGTTGCGATACAGTTCACCGCGGTGGGCCTCTCCTTTAAATCCGGGAATCGGCAGGGTGGTGAAGGTAATGGTTTTATTGCCATTGTTCACCACGTCGCCTTGGTCGTTACGTGCCGTAGGTGAAGGGGGCGTTACGGTATTGGTATTGGTGCCACTACGGGAGATCGCAATCTTGCCGCTGCCCGTTTGTTGCACGACATGCGTCAGCTCATGGGCCAACAATTCGCGCCCCTTGTCGGTCCCGGGCGCGTATTCGCCCGGGGAAAAGAACACATCATCGCCTACAGTAAAGGCCCGAGCATGGGCGCGAACACATAGTTCAGCGGCCTCCGTATCGGTATGGACGCGCACAGCAGAGAAATCACGCCCGAAACGGGCATTCATATCTATGAGGGTTGCATCAGTCAGTGGTGCGCCGCTGCCGCGTAGGGCAGTGATACGCTGTTCGGTGGCTTCATCTACCTGTTCTTGCGTCTCGCCTCCGTCGCCTCGTTTTGTCTGCAGCGTCTCCTCTCCTTCATCTTCAACTTGGCGCTGTTGTTCCGGTATGCGCTGGATCTGTTTGGCGGCGGGTAGGGGTTTAGGCGCTAGAACTTCATTTTTTTCTGGTGTAATGCCGGGTTCCAGGCTCGCGGTTTGTAACATCGTTTCGCTTGTTTGTTGCGGCGCATCAATGCGCGGCGCACGCGCGACTTGGGTGGCGACTCTATCGGCTTCCTGCTCGGCGCTGTCGGCAGGGTGGCTTACCGCCAACTTGGCTTGAAGATATTTGGGCGCCAGTTTGGTTTCGGCGTTGGGTTTGTTTTTTCGTGACAGTGGCGCCGGTTTTTTATCCGTTGTCGAACTCCCTCTTTTGGCGAGTGGCTTGGCGGTGGCGGCCATGCCTTAGTCCACTAATTCTTTGAGTTGCTCAGGCATGCTACGGCCCAATTTTTCATACTCGGCGCGCAGTGCTTCAAGCATCTGCCTTTTGTTAATCGGTGCGCTGTGTTGTGCCTCACTTAGTGCCGCTGCATTTAGCACCACGTTGCGAATATGGCCGCCGGGCAGCTCGCTGTAGTCGGCCAACAGGTGACAGAAGTTTTCATCAGGTGAGCGACTGCCGAGGTGGGAGCACCATAATCGGTAACGTTCTTCGGCACCGGGTAGTGGAAAGTGGATGATGGCGTCAAAGCGGCGGCTAAAGGCGGCATCGATGCGCGCCTGACTGTTACTGGTGAGGACCACAATGCCGGGATGGGCTTCGATGCGACTTAAGAGGAAATTGGTCAACATATTGGCGTAACGTTCGCCGGCTTCCTTTGCCTCGGCGCGGCGGCCGAACAGACTGTCTGCTTCGTCAAATAATAAAACAGCATCAATGGCAGCTGCCTCATCCAGAGTACGGCCGAGGTTTTTTTCGGTCTCGCCAATGTATTTGTTCATGATGGCAGCGAGATCGAGGCGAAATAGCGGCGCGCCTAACAGGGTGGAAAGACGGCTGGCGGCGAGTGTTTTACCCGCGCCGCTGTCACCTACAAACAATGCGCGCACGCCGGTATTGGGATCGGTCAGGCTCGCCCCCAACCCACGCCACAAGGCCTCACGTTGACGACAGCGTAGTATCAAATCGTCAAACTGCTGTTGCACGCTAGCGGGTAAAATCAAACCCTCTGCCTCTACATGGCGTGTCACCGGCTGCGCCAGCTGGCGCAGGCGTTCGGCGCCGAAGTTAGCGCGGGCGCGGCGCAGGTGGTGCAGGGGTTGCTGTTGGGTGTTTGCCGCGTTGGCGCCCGTACGAATCCGTTCCGCCAGGGCCTGGATGGTGGGTCCGTCGAGTAAGGCGTGGTCGGCAAGATGCTCGGCAGCCGCTTTATTCAGCGCCTGTTGCCATGCCAGCCGTCGCTCACCGCGATTGAGGGGCGGGATATCGATCTCAACGCAGTGCGCTGCATCGATACCGCCCTCTTGACCAGTGAGAAAGATGATGGGGGTCTGCTGCAGGCACTGCGCCTCCGGGTGATGGTTTTCACCGGGACCGAGGCTCAAGGTAATCACGGGCAACCAGCCGCCGTAACGGCAGGCCATGGCCAGAGCGGGATCGGCCTGCCACTGACTGAACGTGATTTCCACTGGCAGCAGGCCACACTGTTGCGCCAATTGTTGGGCAATACGACGGCCCACTGCGGCGGTGCCGCGCAAAACAATCACGCGTGCCCGGTTTTCACTCAATAAGGTTGCAAGATTGGGTAGCTCCTCTGTGACCAGGGTTGGCAGCGTTGAAGGGGGTTCGTTGATACGCTGGCAGCCGAGCCATGGCTTGTTGGCGCCACGCAGTAGTGCCCACATCTCGGCGCTCATTGCCAGTTCGCGACCGGGTAACGGGCCATCCCCCTGTAACTGCAACAACCCGGATTCAAGCAAGCGATGGGTAGCGATCTGCAAGGGGGCGAGCGAAGCGACAAACAGGGCTTCACTCATGGCCTCCAACAAATGGAGTTGTGGCCGCTCACCGCCGTGTGGTGCCTGTAATTCAGCCAGTGCCAGATTGAGGAGATGGTTGGATTCGGTTTCACCACACAGGGCCAGTGCAAACCACTCGTGCAATTGCAGTTGCTGATCGCGCAGAAGATTGCCAAAAGGCGCGGGAAGGTCGGGGGCAAGGGCGGCCAATTGTTCAATAGCGGTATTCCACTGCGGGGTTTGCAGGTTTAGCAGACGCCCTAAGTTGCCATTGTTATGGAGCTGCTTGAATATCTCGGGCAGTGGCTCCATAGTTTTCCGTGCGAATTCATACACGCCGCTGCAGACCAGGGCGTAGTTGATCATTGTCGTGGTGATGGTGGTATTTACATTCGCCTGACTCATGCCACATATCCTGGTTCACGGCCGCTGCCGTAATGAAAATGGACCACCCGCCCCAACCACGGCAGCCAACCGGGGTTGATATCCAAGCCGCAGCGACGCACTGCCAAGTCCACCGCCTGCATAGGTAGATGAATATCGAGATGGCTGTGGTCGCCGATCAAACGTGCGCGGCGCCTAAAATTTGCCGCCTGCCAAATCTCCGGGCCATAGCGCCGTTCGGCAACGCGCAGTAGCTCATCGAGCGTGGTGGGTCGTGGATGTCTAAGCAACGCCGCAGTGTTTTGTTCACCGATTTGTTCGCTCAAAAATACCAATACCGGCTCATCGAATTCGCAACGCAAGGATTTACCCAGTTGGTAGAGCCAATGCCAGCCGGTTGTGGCTTGGTCCGTTTCGGCTATGCGATTTCGCACGGCGGGTAGGTTGAGAAAATTGAGCAGATAAAACAGGCCGCCCCATTGGCTGATGATGCCGTCGTTATAGAGTGTGGTAACGTCTGGCGCATGACCTGGCTCGAACTTGGCCTCTTGATATGGCAGCTCGACTAAGGTTGGCGCGGGGCCCCATTGGGCAATATGATCAGATGTACCGGACAAACTTTGAGGCGGTGAGGAATTGGGTTGTGATTTCTCTATTGCTACATCAGCGGGTTGATCGCCTATCGTTTGTGGTGGATTGTTTATCGGTTCCGCCGACGTTCTATCTACAGCGGGTAGGCTTAGTTCAATCACCTGCTGAAGATACACCGGCGCCGCATCTGTTTCCACACGCTTATAATGGCGGCCAATTGCAGTTTGAGGGTGCCGGCGCCGCTGATCTGGCCAATGGCAGCCACATCACGTGGATCGATACGTGCGTGTGCAATGTTGGCGTACGTGCCGCCATGTAGATGTGTCGCCATCGCCGCGTTGTGGGGCATGATTAGATATCGCCAGCCACTGCGAAAGGCCACGGTCTCGATGATTTTTATTGTTTGGCCTTCATCCAGACTGGGCCATAACAGCGCGCGCGTGTCAGTCGGTAGTTGATGAAACAGAGCGGGGATCTCAAGCGGTGCGTGGCATAGCAGTGCAACAATGGCTTCATTCGCCGGCTGTGCAAACAGGGCCTGCCAGTTTTGCCAATACCATTGGTTTTGCGCAGCGCCCTTGAGGAGGTCGTCGATCAAACAGGCATTCAGCTCGGCTCGATTTCGAAATCGCACCGCCAGTGCGTTGGCAGCCGCAGGGGCGTTGCCATCCACCGCTTGGCGACAGAGTATTTCGGTTTGTTGCCGCATCGCCTCGGCCAGACGCTTAGATGTATGGCGTACGTTGATACGGCGGATAATCACAATCTCGTCATCATCGGTCGTCGGCCAGCGACAGGTATTGAGCGTGGCGGGTA
>Ga0316204_10010669_pt1 | contig 11751 bp, 11 predicted proteins | sample 6monrhotite_MG_2_FD_205661 | JGI IMG/M metagenome (GOLD analysis project Ga0316204, IMG submission 205661) | Microbial mat bacterial communities from mineral coupon in-situ incubated in ocean water Damariscotta River, Maine, United States -... | ecosystem: Environmental > Aquatic > Marine >...
GTACCGCTCGGCGAATTTCCGGTAAGCATTGATGATCTCGACGACCGTGCTCTCGATTTCGCTGCGGAGTTGCCGACCATTGGCCAGGAACTCAGCGATGAGGCGGTCATACTCGGCTCTGCTGGCTGCAGAGTTCCACTTCCCAAGATAGATGTCCTGACCGTTGATCGTGACGACAGCCTGCCCAGTGGGCTTGTGGCGACGGTAGGACGGGACGCGAAGGGTGGATGTTTTCGGCATGGGGTGCAACCTCCATTTCACCGAATCCGGTAGTCTACCGGATTTCGTTGAAACTTCAGGCCGCACTGCCGACCGCCGGCAGGTAACAGAAACGCTTGTTTCGGCGGTACTTAGAAAAAATGGCGGGGACAGGATTCGAACCTGCGACCTCGAGGTTATGAGCCTCGCGAGCTACCAGACTGCTCCACCCCGCGTCATTGTGTTGATTCCGGCGGGTGAATGCTTTGTCACCGGAATCGACTTCTATAATAACAGAGAATCCCCAAACGTCGAGGGTCTCCACTGTGATTCTCACACTGTTATCGGCAAATTTCTTGAAATCATCCACTTTTCCTGTCTCAAAACTCCGCATTCTTTGGCGTTCGCGGGAACGGAATCACGTCGCGGATGTTGGCCATTCCGGTCAACAACAGCAATGTCCGCTCCAATCCTAGTCCAAATCCGCTGTGCGGGACGCTGCCGTAACGACGTAAATCCAGATACCACCAATAATCTTCGGTCTCCAAACCGCACTCTGCCATACGGTCAGTCAGCACGTCCAATCGCTCCTCCCGTTGGCTGCCGCCGATGATTTCTCCCACGCGCGGTACCAAGACGTCCATGGCCCGGACTGTTTTTCCATCCTCGTTACAGCGCATATAAAACGGCTTGATGCTCCGCGGGTAGTCGAACAGAATCACCGGTTGCTTGAAGTGCTGCTCCGTCAAAAAACGTTCGTGCTCCGATTGCAGGTCGATACCCCACGAGACTGGGTATTCAAACTCCTGCCCGCTCGCCAGTAGAATCTCCACCGCTTCGGTATACGGTAAGCGAATGAAGTCGTTGTCGATGATGTTGCGGAGCGTTTCTAAAATGGTTTTCTCGATCCGCAAATTGAAAAACTCCATATCCTCCGGACAGGCGGCCAATACGTCCGCGAGAATCGTACGAATAAACGACTCCGCCAAATCCATGTTGTCGTTCAACTCATAAAACGGCATCTCCGGTTCGACCATCCAAAATTCCGCCAGATGCCGCGTCGTGTTCGAGTTTTCCGCCCGAAACGTGGGGCCGAACGTATAACAGTCGCCCACGGAACTGGCGAATGTTTCTGCTTCGAGTTGTCCACTGACGGTCAACGACGCTTGTTTGCCGAAAAAGTCTTGGCCGTAATCGATCTCCGTTTTCACTTGCGCCAACTTCGCGAGGTCGAGCGTCGTCACTTGAAACATCGTGCCTGCCCCCTCACAGTCACTGGTGGTGATGACCGGCGTGTGGATGTACAAAAATCCGCGCGCCTGAAAGAAATTGTGAACAGCGGCGCACAATGCATTGCGGACGCGGGCGATGGCTCCGAAGGTATTGGTCCGCGGCCGCAAGTGCGCGATCTCGCGGAGGAACTCAAAACTGTGCCGCTTCTTTTGCAAAGGATAGGTTTGAGCGTCGGCCGTGCCTAACACCGTCAGCTCCGCTGCATGCAGTTCGATACTCTGCCCTTTGCCGGGAGACTCCTTCAGTTCGCCGGCGACGCGCACGCTGGCTCCGGTGGTGATCGCCTTGATACTTTCGGCGAATCCCGGGACTGAGTCGTCGACAATCACCTGCAAGCCGGCCATCGAACTGCCGTCGTTGAGCTCCAAAAATGCGAATGCCTGTTTTGACTCGCGTTTGGTCCGGACCCAGCCGGCCACCTCAACTTGCTGCTCCGGTTGGCCGTCTTTGATGAGTTTAGCGATTTTCGAAAGGGTCATCCTGAGCCTCGTCGGGGGGAAATACTTAAACTGAGAACACGATTCGCACTTCTCCGCTGCGGGTTACCGTCCACAGCACGCGTCCTTGCCTGTCATCGCGAAAATCATAGCCGGGAGCCTGAATTTCGAGAAGTCCGGTTGGGGAAACCAGGCACAGAGCGGGAATTGTACTGCATCGAGGCAAAGAATCTTGTTCTGTCGCGTGCAACATCCGTTTCGTCGGGTTAAAATAAAAAACCCCGACTTTCCCCCCCGCGCTATGGCGATTCTCAACGTATTCCCTAAATAGACCGCGGGTGCCTCGTGACGGCCGGGAAAATCCGTATCAACACGTTCCGTAGCGAAGCATGATGCCCGTAGTACCGCATCACGCCCGGAACGGCAATTTGAAATCTGCCCGGAGAGATACTGGAATGAACGTTCGGTTCGGTTTGAGTGCGATTTTGTGTTTGGCCTGTTTGACCGGCTGCCCCAATACAGAGGGGGACAAGCCTGCTCCCGACAAGGCCGCGCAAACCGAAACGCCTCCGCCCCCGTCGCCGCCAGAAGTGGAACCCGATGACCCCCAAGTTGTGGCCTCGCTGGAAAAACTGGGAGCCCAACTAACTAAGAACGATGCCGGCAACGTCACAACAGTGAGCCTGGAATCGCTTGACTATACCAACGACGACCTGGCCGCTTTAAGCGGGTTGCCCACTCTGGTGGACCTCGATCTCGCAAAAACTGATCCTGGGGATGACGGCCTAGCCAAAGTGGCGGAACTCAAACAACTCAAAATCCTCCGCTTGCGCCGCTGCGGCATGAGCGATGCAGGACTTCAGCATTTGGCCGCACTCGAGAACCTTGAACAACTCCACCTACTGTATAACTCGTCGAATATCACCGATGCAGGAATGGAGCCGATCGGAAAACTGTCCAATCTCCAACTCTTAGACTTGCGGGGCTGCACGCTAATTGGTGATGCCGGATTGGAGCATTTGAAGTCGCTGAAAAACTTGAAAAACCTCAAAATTCGTTCCTTCGGTGTTTATGACGCTGGTGTCGAACACCTGCAAGGTATGACCAAGCTTAAGGCTCTGGCGCTGGAAGATACGAAACTCAGCGATGCGGGAATGAAATACCTCAAGGATTTGACGAATGTCGTAGACCTCAACTTATTTCGCACGCAAGTCTCCGACGAGGGACTGCAGTATTTGTCTGGAATGAAAAATCTGAAGAACCTCAAACTGCGTGACACATCGGTCGAAGGCCCCGGCCTGGCGCATTTGAAGGACGCAAAAGGCCTCACTATCCTCGATTTGAGTGAAACCATTGTCGGCGACGACGGCCTGCAATATGTCGCACCTTTCACTAATCTTGAAGACTTAAACCTGTGGTACGACGACATTAGCGACGACGGCCTCGTCCATTTGATGCCGTTGACAAAACTAAAAACGCTCAACCTAGAAAAGACAATGGTCTCGGACATCGGTGCCGGACAGCTTGTCCAATTGACAAACCTGGAGTCACTCAACATGCGGGAAACCAAGCTCACCGATACCGGCTTGGAAAAGCTGCAAGGACTGCCGCAGCTGACATCTCTGGATGTTGGCGGGACAGAAGTGACCGATGACGGTGTCGAGAAACTGCAGGCAGCGTTGCCAAACTGTCAGGTCAAACGTTAGCCTATTTATTGGCTGAGATTGAATCGTTGTGAGTGGTACGGATTTCCCCACTGTGTAGTTTTGTTGCGGGAATTTCCGTCGTGAATAGTAACCGGCCGGCGTCATCGCCCGCCATGTTGTCAATTCTTTAGTTAAGGAACCGGTCGATGAGTCAAGATACGACACGCCGTGATTTCATTCAAACGACGACGGCACTGGGAGCCGCTTGGTGGGTCAGTGGTGGCCCGAAAGCATTTGCTAAAGAACCTTCGCCGCTGGAACGCGTCCGTTATGCCTGCATTGGTGTCGGCGGTAAAGGAAAAAGCGACTCTGCCGATGCCGGACAGCACGGCGACGTGGTTGCGATTTGCGACATCGACGAAAACAACCTCAATAAAGCCTCCAAAAAATTCAAAAAGGCCGAGAAGTTCGTCGACTACCGCGAAATGCTCGACACGATGGGCGACAAGATCGATGCGGTCACGGTCAGCACGCCGGACCACTCCCACGCGCCGGCCAGCGCCATGGCTATGAAAATGGGCAAAGCCTGTTTCACGCAAAAACCGCTGACGCACAGCGTCTACGAAGCTCGTCGCTTGGCCGAAATCGCCAAAGAATCCGGCGTTCCCACAATGATGGGCAACCAAGGAACGGCCAAATCCGGTCTGCGGAAAGCAGCTGAAATCATTAAAGGCGGCCATTTGGGCACGATCAAAGAAGTGCACATCTTCACCAACCGGCCCGTCTGGAAACAAGGAGGCGAGCGCCCTGCGACAGCAGCTGTGCCGAAGGAAGTCCACTGGGATCTCTGGCTCGGACCGGCACCCGAACGTCCCTATGCCCCAGGCTACCATCCGTTCGCTTGGCGGGGTTGGTGGGATTTCGGAACCGGAGCGTTGGGTGACATGGCTTGCCACACGGTCAACATGCCCTTCATGGGCTTGGACCTGCGGAATCCGACGTCCATCGTTGCGGAATCGTCCGGTCACAACCGCGACAGTTACCCGCAACAATCGAAAATCGTGTTCCAATTCCCCGCCAACGGTGATCGTCCAGCGCTCCCCTTGTACTGGTACGACGGCAGCTACAAACCCGATGTAGCCTTGCTGTTAGGCGAGGACTTCAAGCACGACAGCGGTTCCATTATTGTCGGGGAAAACGGTTCACTGTATTCCTACGGCGATTACGGCGACAACTGGATGTTGCTGCCGACCGGCGAAGTGAGCGAACCGAATGTCGAGTTCGAAGAATCGCCTGGTCACTTCACCGAATACCATCAGGCGATCACCGGTGAACGCAAGGAAGCCACGTCGAACTTCGTCAATTACGCCGGACCGTTGACCGAGACGATTTTGCTCGGCAATTTGGCGGTTTGGGCCGATGGCAAGAAAATCGAATGGGATCCCAAAAACCTCAAAGCAACCAATGCTCCTGAAGTTGCCGGAATCATCAAGAACGATTACCGGGACGGCTACACGCTGTAACCCGTTCAATCATCAGAACTTTCGATAACCACCGCGGGATAGGCCCTGTGCCAATCCCGCGGTGCTTTTTTATTGCCTGTCTATTTAATCATGACTCCCTCGGCAAAGTTGGGAACCGTGGGTGTATTGGCAGATTGCGACGGTTGGATTCCGCCTCGCGCGACGTATTGTCGAAATTATCTTCTGGAAGCGTCGCCCCCTGCTGCGTATGATGGGAGCGTGGCCTGACCGCGGAGCATGAGGGTCGAATACAGCAGATTTGAATTTCGTTTTGAGCAAGGGTGTTCGATGCGTCAGTGTCATAGCTGCGGTCATTTGTTGTCAGTGCATTCGCCGGTCTGTGTTTCGTGTCACGCGGCCGTGGCCACCCACGATGCCGAGACCGCCCACATCGACCAAGAATCTCATGAGGAGACCCAAAATGCCTCAACGGGAAATCTGGTCGGTGTCGCGCGGTTTTCCAATTCCGCCGAAGCGGGATATTTCGCCGACGACCTCGAACACTCCGCCCAGATCGAAACACGGCTGACCATCCAGGAACAATTTGACGCCCTGACCGGACGCTGGCGGCACGACTATGTGTTACAGGTCAATGAGTCACAAGCCGAGCGTGCCACGGCCTATCTGAACTCCCGTGTGAGCGACGGTCCAGAGGACGAGTACGAAAGAAGCGATCCACTCACCGCGCTGCCAGACACGATCCCAGCAACCGGATTGAACTGGATCCCCATCTTGCTTACGACGTTGGCCGCCGGTTCGATGGCCTATTGGGGCATTAAAAAAATCGAGGAACGGCCGCAACCTCCCGCTCTGGGCAACCAACACCCACAGCGCGTGGATGACCTCTGGAAAGCAGTCGTCAACGCCGACGGTCCTTGGATTCAGCAAATCGGGAATGGACCCGGCATCCGCGTCATGCGAGCCGACGCCAACGGCCGGATCCTGATCCAAGAAGACCGCGACGGCGACCACCAAATCGACCGCGAATTCCGACTGCGGCGGTGAGACCGATTGGCCCCGCCACACCGGCCGATCTCACAACGACACTGCTCTCGATTTCGCGTTCCGCCCGCATTGTGTACAATGCCCGCTCGCATATCACGCACACCACGTCGGTCTAGAAAATCACGCGAAAAGGCAGTTTGCTCATGCATCGTTTCACATATCCGCTGGGACTGTTTGTCACGGCCACTCTTCTTTCTCTATCTGTATCGCTGGCAACCGCTGAAGACGCGACGACATTCTCCTGGCAGGACGATCCGCAAGCGGGCACGACCGATCTCAAGTACGGTGACCAACCGGTTGTGCGTTACATGCACGCCTATGACACCTCGTCCGAAGAACGCGCCCATGAGACCTTTAAGGTCTTCCATCATGTCTTCGGACCAGGCAGTGACGACATCATCACCAAAGGCCCGCATGGAAAGTATACGCACCACCGCGGGATTTTCTTTGGTTTCAACAAGACGCAATTCGAAGGGCAGGAACTCGATTTCTGGCATTGCAAAAAAGGCGAGCATCAACGGCATATCCGCTTTCAAGAACTCGCGGCTGACGACAAACAAGCCCGCATGATCGCCGAAATCCATTGGATCGACCGCGAAGGGCAACCAGTGATCATCGAGGCCCGTGATTTCACTTTCCGCCCGCTCGGTGGTGATCTGACTGGCAAGGGTTTCCAAATCGATTTTGAGTCGACACTCACCAGCAAGCGGGGCACGATCACGCTCACCGGCGACCGGCAACATGCCGGGTTTCAAATTCGCGCCGCCCAAGCGATTGCCGAAAGCAACGGAGCCCGTTACGTACGTCCTGCCGGCTTCCCTGAACAAGCCGAAGCCTTCCAGGCCAACGACAAAACCGAGCCGGACAAACACATCGACCTCGGCTGGTTTGCCATGACCTACGAGCTGAACGGCCAGCGCTACACGTTTGAATATTTCGAAGACCCCAGCATGCCCAAACCATCTCGGTTTTCCGAACGACCCTACGGCCGTTTCGGCGCATTTTTCACGGCGAAAGTCACCGAGGACCAACCGCTGCAAGTCCGCTACCGTGTCAACGTCATCACGGGCAAAACTCCCACACGCGAAGAAATCCAGCAGCGTTACGACCAGTTTGTCGCTGAGTTGGCTAAGGGCAAATAGCTGCCGGTGCTGCAATAAACGCTGCTGTGAGTTGGCGAAATACAAGAATCTTTTCGCCTACGGAATATCCGTTGATGATGCGATTTTGCAGCATCGTGCGTTTGTCGTCCCGCCGATCGGCGCGCGTTGATTCGCCAGATTTCTCTAAGGAATTCCCCTTAGCAGCCGGTCACCAGTGGCGCGATGTTTCCCCAACGCATCACCGGCCGCGCGCCGTGCCCCGCGAGATTCGGCGTCCCAGCCTCGCCGACGATTTGCCCCGCCGGTAAGCAGGGGCTACGTTTTCGTTGCGACTTCTTGCCTTCGACCGGAATTCCCGGCAGATCTTGACGACCCGGTAGCGAACGCAACACTGGCAAAACTCCACACCTCAAGGAACTCGCATGGTGAATCCGTTTCTGACCGATGTCGATACGACCAACGATATGCATACGCCCCTGGATGTAGCTGAGTTGGAAAGCGGACGAACGACGCTGCAGTTATTGGATGAAGTTCAGTTTATGGTGCGCGATATCCTCTCCCAATGGAAACACCCCACCGATGCCACCGAACGTCGCAACAACCACCGGGTCCCCTTCCAAAAATCGATTGCCCTATTCGATATCGACAAGGAAACCGAACAGCCGACCGGCGAAGCGTATTGCGTCACCGGCCGGGACATCTCCGCACAAGGCGTCGGCTTCAGCCATGAAGGACCGCTGCCGCATACAAAAGTCGCCGTCGCTTTCGAGTTACCCAACGGTTGTTCGCAATTTGTGCTGGTACGGCTGACATGGTGCCGATTTACCCGTCGCAAAACATACGATAGCGGAGGGATGTTCGTCCGCCCGATCGAGTGCCCCGAGGATTTCACGTTTGACTGGAACGCAATGCCGCGGTGGTAACTCCACCTAGCCTTCCTGCGGCGCTCATGCTGGCACTCCGCGCACGGTTTCTGGTAGCCTGCCAAGAATGGTGGTTTCACCATTCCCTCCCCCCAATTGGATACAGGAACCTGGCATGCGCAGAATCTGTTTCACCGCGATGACGATTTTCCCAATCTTGTTGGTGAACGCTCGCGGAGACGACAAGGCCGATGCGCCGCTAACGTTTCAAGTCCAACTCGAAACCGTCCTGGAACATGATGACGGAAAGTTCCTGTGGTTTCATCCCCGCGCCGCAGCGATTCCTGGACACGGCGACAACGGCATGCCTGAGGTGATCGTCACATTGCAAAAACATTTGCATGTCTCTGATTTCTATTCAGGAATCAGCATCATGCGAACCAATGACATGGGCAAGTCCTGGACCGGCCCAACCGCTATCCCCGAATTGGATTGGGTGCGGGAACCAAGCGGCGTCGCTGTGGCTGTGGCCGATGTCACCCCGGGTTGGCACGCCGCCAGCGGCAAGTTGATTGCCATCGGCACGCAGGTCCGCTACAGCAAAAAAGGGGAACAACTCGAAGACAAATCCCGCACGAATCAAACGTCCTATTCGCTGTTCGATCCCAATAAAAACCAGTGGACGAAATGGCGAATTTTGGAAATGCCTGAGGACCCAAAATTCAACTTTGCCCGCTGCGCCTGTGCGCAATGGTTGGTCGAACCCGATGGCAGCCTGTTGCTGCCGTTTTATTACGGTCCCGACGGCAAGTCTCCCTTCTCGGTTATGGTCGCTCGCTGCCGCGTAGAGGGTGACCGCTTGGTATATGCGGAACATGGAACGGAGTTCGACCTCGATGTCGTCCGCGGACTCGTCGAACCGTCGCTCATTCGATTCGGCGGACGGTATTACCTCACGGTGCGTAATGACCTCAAGGCCTACGTCACGGTGAGCGACGATGGTTTGCATTTCGAACCGCTCAAACCTTGGACGTTCGACGACGGCACCGAATTGGGCAGTTACAACACGCAACAGCACTGGCTGGCGCACAGCGACGGGTTGTTTTTGGTGTACACCCGTCGTGGCGCGGACAACGACCACATCATGCGGCATCGCGCGCCGCTATTTATCGGTCGCGTCGACGTCAAAAAGTTACAGGTGCAGCGCGCGGGAGAAACCATTCTGGTTCCCGAGCGGGGCGCGACGTTGGGGAATTTTGGAGCCGCCGCGATCACCGCCGAAGAATCGTGGGTCACCGTGTCCGAGGGAATTTTCGGCAAAGCACGCCCCATGGCCCATAAGCGCGGCGCCACCGGCGCCCTATTCGTCGCCCGTGTGATTTGGTCCCACCCGAATGGGCAGGTCGCACCCTGACACGTCAACAACGCCCCTTCAATCGTTCTGCGCAATACATAACAACGCATTAGCTCAATGCGTTCAAAGCTCCGCGACACACAAGTCAGATGGACTCAGATTTCTTGCGTTTACCGCCGCGTGCCGACACGTCAGGGGCATTCTTCATCACAAAGCGATGATCCTCGACAAGGCGGAGCAAGTCGAACGAACTGATGATACCGACCAAATGTCCCTCATGCGTCACCAACACATGATGTATTCCATGGTTGACCATGATGCGGGCGGCGAGCGAGACATCTCCATATTGCGGTACGCTGTAGACCTTCTTCGTCATAATGTGGCTGATTGGCGTACCATCCTTTGCGGCTTGAAGTACGTCGGTACTGGTCACGATTCCTACCGGTGCATCGTCGGAGTCAACGACCGGCATGCAATTCACCGAGTGCGACTGCATCACTTCACGCACATGGGCGACGGTCTGGTGCGGCGTGGCCGACATGACTTTTTCCGTCATCAGATCTGCGATTTTTGCATTCATTGAGTCAGCATCCCATAGGCTGGTCTAGAAAGTGGCTGCAAGCACAACGATATGAATCAAACCATTGAGCTAAGACAATATTCAGCTTACTGATGGATTACATTTCTGTCAAAAAATATTTTGCGGAAGAACTATGTGGAGCACACCGCTTCCAGCAACTGTCTCCAGCGGATCGTGGTGCTTCGTCCAGGTCAGCCATTTTAATTATGGACAATCACCCCCAAATTATGCATAATCAAGGAGTGCATCACAGTTTGGTTGCGGACTAAATACGATAGCGCTACCTGGGGTCGATTTTGGCCAGGATCAGCGTTGCCCTGATTGGAGTTCCGGCTTTACTTCGTCCTCTATGTTGAAATGCCCCATTCGCCGATCGGAGCCAATCCATGACGAGGATACTGGAAATCCCCGAGGCAACCTGCCGGCCCCAGACGAAATGCGATCATGGGCAGCGGCGACAAATGGTGGCGGAATTGCTGTTGAGCGAGATTTTTCAGGGCAAACTACGGGCAGGTCAGCACTTGGTGATCAAGGATCTCTCCCAGCGTTTTCAGGTCAGCTCGACGCCGATTCGTGAAGCCTTGGTGCAGTTGGAAGGGACCGGGATCATTGATTTCGCTCCGAACTGCGGCGCTGTTGTGCGTCAGTTATCAATCGCCGATGTGGAAGAAGTCTGCCAAGTGCGACGGGCACTCGAATGTGAAGCAACGCGTCATGCGTGTGGCCGGATTGATTTGACTCGCTTGCACGATCTGGCCGAATCATTGCGAAGCATGGAGAAGGTAAAACGCCGCAACGGTTCCTTTGTGGAAAAGGCGCGTTTTCTGGATAGCTCGTTACACGATTTGATCGCCGAATCGTGTGGCAATCGATTTCTAGCCATGGAGATCAGCCGACTCAAACTGTTGTTTCGCGCATTCCGTGACGCAGCCTGGGACGAACGCATCGCAATCAACGATTTTTATCGATTTACCGAAGAAGCCAGCGAACACCTTGCCATTGTCGACGCGCTCATTGAAGGCAACGCCAAACAGTCTTCACGAGCGATGGAGCGACATATCCGCAGCGGTGTCAAGTATTGGAGTCGTGGCTTGCCGCGATAACTAGTCGACGAACGAGGATGACTTGGTATGAATACTGTTGAACAATCCGACCGGTCTTGGTCCGTGGCTGTTGCCGCGCTACTGGCGATGTTTTCGGTTTGCGCATCGCACGCCTTAGCCGCAGAACCAATCCAGTACAATCGCGACATTCGACCGATCTTGGCTGAGAATTGCTTTGCATGTCATGGGGCGGATAGCGCGGCCCGTAAGGCGGACCTGCGACTCGACCGGCGTGACGCGGCCATCGAGATGGGGGCGATCACCAGCGGCGAACCGGATGAAAGCGAGCTTATTTCAAGGATCGTGACGGATGATGCCGATCTCGTGATGCCCCCGCATGAGTCCAAAAAAACTCTGACCGACGCGCAGAAGACCATACTCAAGGAGTGGATCGCGCAGGGGGCGGAGTACCAGCAGCACTGGTCCTTCATTGCTCCTCAACGTCAACAGCCACCGGCAGGAAAACAAGCAGGCTGGGCCAAAAACGAAATCGATCAATTCGTACTGGCGAAGTTGGAGCAGAACGGCTTGTCACCCGCGCCTGCGGCTGATGTCCATACGTTGTTCCGTCGACTGCACCTTGACATCACAGGGCTGCCACCGGCGCCGCAAGACGTGGATGCGTTCGTGAAGGATTTCAACGCGC
>Ga0316204_10010671_pt1 | contig 11749 bp, 14 predicted proteins | sample 6monrhotite_MG_2_FD_205661 | JGI IMG/M metagenome (GOLD analysis project Ga0316204, IMG submission 205661) | Microbial mat bacterial communities from mineral coupon in-situ incubated in ocean water Damariscotta River, Maine, United States -... | ecosystem: Environmental > Aquatic > Marine >...
TCGGTCTTTCAGCAGGTTCACTTACAACACTAAGTTCACTGTATCATGTCTATCTTGCCTATAATCTTCCCTCATTGCTGTTATTGGCTATTTCATTTATGATATATGACGATAGTTTACATTATGCAATGGCATTTATGGTTGTTATTTTTACCATCATTGTTCCATCAGCAGTTTGGGACGTAACAAAAAATTTTATGCGCGTTGTTGAGTTAAACAAGTTATTTGAAAAATCGCAGGTTGAGTTAAAAGAGGTTAATACTTCTTTAGAAGATAGGGTGAAAAAAGGGGTTGAATATAACCGTCAAAAAGATCAGCAGATGCTTGAACAGTCTCGTTTGGCGCAGATGGGAGAGATGATTTCTATGATAGCGCATCAATGGAGGCAACCTCTCGCTGCTATATCGGCTGCTACAGGATCGATCTCTTTACATTTGCAATTGGAAGATCTTGATGAGAAGTATATTGAACAAAGTGTACAGAAGGTCAATGCTCTAACACAACATCTATCCTCAACAATAACGGATTTTAGAGACTTTTTTAAATCAGATAAAGAAAAGACACTGACGAGCCTTAACGACATTGTCTTGGGCTCCTTAAAGATTATTGGTACTTCAATTGAAGCTCAAGGCATTTTTATAGAGACTTTTTTAGAGTCAAAGGAAGAGTTCAATTCCTACCCTAATGAGTTGAAACAAGTGCTTTTAAACATTTTAAAAAATGCACAAGATGTTTTTAGTGAAAAGGAGATCGAGTCACCTAAGATCATGTTGAAGACACGAAGCTTGGATACGGAAGTCGAGTTATTAATATATGACAATGCCGGTGGTGTAAGTGAAGAACAGATGCAATATATTTTTGACCCCTACTTTACGACAAAAGAAAAACGTGATGGAACAGGTTTGGGGTTATATATGTCAAAGATGATTGTTGAAGATCATTGTAATGGAAAGATAAAGGTTGAAAATATTGAAGACGGAGCCTGCTTTACTTTAACGCTTCCACTTACTTAAATTGTATAAAATATCTTTTATTTAGATTTGGTATAATTTCATACTATTATTAAAATAAAGGAAGATTATGAATGTTTATCCCGATAAAAACATGTTAGAAAATTCACCGATGAAGGTGGTTGATATACGTACGGCAATGGAATGGGAACAGACAGGTGTTGTTCCTGGTTGTACAACCATTACATTTTTTGATGAAATGGGAAGTTATGACGCAGAAGGCTTTTTAAAGGCAATGGATGAACTTGGGGGCAAGGACGTTGAGATTGGTTTAATTTGTCGTACAGGGGCACGTACCTCTCAGATAGCTGGATTTATGGCACAGCAGGGATATAACGTTAAAAACCTAGCTGGTGGGGTAATGAAGCTTATGGGTGAGGGATACCAATTAGAGGCATATAAGGCTTAACCCTTATATATCCTTTTCTAGTGTGTCTGAATGTAGCCTTGTTCTACTGAACTGGGAGCAGTCTCATTTTCTTCTTCGTAAGGTTGTGCTTCTTGTGAACATGCATTTAAGAACATGATTAATAGACTCGCTAGATAAAACTTCTTCATTATTTCTCTTTCATAGGTATTTTTTATAAAAAGTCTTATCACATCTGTTCTATTGGACAAGATCTTTCATGAGTATACTCTTCTTTGAGGTTTTCTAAAAACTCAAGCATGCGAAGTTGATAGGATGAGGTGTCTTCATCTACTGTACATTCTACAAGCGGATGCAAGGCTTGGATATTGATCTTATGAGCATATCTAGGCACTTGTCTTAACTCACTTTGGATATCTTCAACCAGATCATCTATATTAAGACCATTTTTTTGATGTACTTTTTCAACATACTCTTTGGTTGTAAGTAAAAGCATGCCTACACGCTCTTCATTTTTATAAATATCCATACCTGCTTCATGCACAAGATTATATTCACACTCTTGCGGATTTTGATTGGCTGCGATAATAAGTGCAAAAGTCTTAGCCCTAAATTCTAATGAACTGTGATGATATACCAATACCTCTCTTAGACCGGTATAGAGATAATGTTTAAGTTTAAAGAAAAAATTCATGATATATTATAACACTAATGTGACTCGTTTTTCATATCATTGATAAATGCATCTTGATAATTTTTAATAATAAACAAAAGTGCAAAGGCATAAAAGAAGATACTTAAGAGTATCACACCCATAACAATTTGCGTAAACATCTCTTTATAGATAAAGCTTTCAGGCAAAGCATGCACCATAATCATTGATAAGCCTCCTTTGATTCCAGCAAAGGTCAATATCGACCACCAGCGGTAGTTTATGTCTTGAATACGTTTGCTTTTTTTGGATATAAATGAAAAGTTTAACATCATGACGGCCCGAATAATCGTGGTAAAAACAAATAAAATAATGATCTCTTTGGAATACTCAAGAAGTTTAGAAAACTCAACGATCTCCGCCAAGGTAAAAAATAAAACGGCATTGGCAAAAAGTGCAAAAAAGGAGATGATTTGAAGATTTTCATCAAGACGCGCTTGTGTGGTAATAATTTTGTCTTTTTTACTTGTAATCTTTTGTGCACTATCATCTTTGATGATACTCTCATGTTCGCTAGAGGGTATGAACTGTTTATTGATATAAAATCGAAGAGTCATAACGGCAACGATAAGGGCTAAAATACCAGAAACATGAATAGCATGCATCTCTGCAATACCAAAAGAGACATATGCCGTTAAAATGACGATTATAAACTCATCCGTAACAGTGTGCAATGACTTTAAGATGGTCTTTGCGATATAACCGACAACAAACCCTATTAAAACGGATAAAGTAACCACTTTTACTAGAACTAAGGAAACATCAAGGGGTGAAATCTCTATGCCTTTAATAAGAGGCAGGCCAACAAAGAAAAAAGCGATAACTGCAGTGGCATCATTAAATAAGCTCTCTCCTTCAGTTAAGACCTTTAAGGAATGAGGAAGTTTAAACTGAGAGAAGATAGAACTTACACTTACTGCGTCCGTTGCTAAGACCATAGCAAAAAGGCAGATCAACATTCCTGTCGTAAAAGAATAGTCTGCAAATACAGCAAAGTTAAGAATAACACCAATCAAAATAGATAAAACTACTGCAATAAAACTGAGGTAAAAGATGGCAATTCCATGTCGACGTAAGTCTTGAAGTCTAAAATTAATTGCGTCAGGAAGTAGGATTAAAGGTAAAAGTAAATAAACAATACTGTCAAAGTTCTCACCGGCATGTATATTTATATAAGAAGGGAAGAATGAGTAGATAATTAGTGTTAAACTCATAATACCTATAGGCAAAGGAAGGGAAAATTTATTTTGCATGATACGTGAGAAAAGTAAAATAGTAATAATAGAAATTAGAATAACACTCATTGAATGCCTTTGTTTAAATTTTCAAGATTATAACACCAAAAACTTTAGTCAATAGACAATACGTGTGCATTTAAGCTAAAAAGATATTAAAAAAAGTTATTTTATGAATATGAAAATTTTTATAATTACTATTTTACTTTTCAGTTTTATCTCACAAGCAAAAGAAAATAACACTACACAGGAGTTAGATGAAAGCTTAATTGATAGGGCACACTCTTCTTTTAGTTTAAAAATAAAAGGCTGGGGTGTTGATATAGATGACATGGTATTGGGAGTCTATGGTTTCTTTGGGGATGAGAACAGTTCAGTCCAATTTGATAGTAATGATACCGCGTATTTGATGCCCAAGACATATATGTTGAGTATGGATATAAATCAGACACAATATGATCTAGAGAATAATCAAAGTATAAAAACAAAGTTTGAAGACAATAATATAACAGAGTTCGATAACAATATCAGCAAGGTAAAGCAAAGCGGTATAGAAAAAGTTTTAAAAAATAAAGAAAAAGAGATTGAGGAGTTCTTTTTAACACGCAAGCTACTTGAAGAGCGTGATAGATCTTATATACGTCTAAGTTTTTTACAATCCATTAACTCCTTAGAAGAGGAAAGTTTTAAGGCTAAAGTGTCAGCTAGGGTCTCATTAACACGTTCACGTAAACGTATCAAGCTTTTCATTGAAAACCTAGATGATGATAATGCAAAAAACATTGGAAAAACAAACGAAAAAGACTCTCCTTCTATTGGTCTAGAAAGAGTAAGTAGTAATGTTTTTGGGGTTAAACCAAGGTACTCCATCGGGTTTAAAGGTATTGACCCCTTTGTCAGAGCACGTTTTAGTCTTGAAGCAGCTGATTTCTTTTGGCGTTTTAGACCGGTACAAACATTTAACTATTCACTGGAAGAAGAATTTTCTGAATTAACTGAATTATATTTTGATAGACCCACTAGTGATAGCACTCTGTTTCGGTTTTTAGTTGATAGGGGAACAAAAAGTCATATAAAAGGGATGCAGTATGATGCTTTTATTCAATGGTTTTATAAACCAAGGGAACATGCCGGTTTTAGTGTAACTCTTGGTGTTAATGGAAGTACAAAGTATGCCAATACAATTAGTGAACTCCCTCCTGTAATAGAAGAAGAGAACAGAATGTATAACTACCTTTTTTTGTTGAGGTGGAGAGAGAACTTTTGGAAAAAATGGCTTTTTTATGAAGTCAGTCCCGGCATCAATTATCATGAAGTACATGATTATAGACCTAACTACAATATCTTTCTTGGAATAGATATGTTTTTTGGACATGTTTAGATCCAAGTTAAAGTAAGGCTAGGGCCTTGTGATCAGCAGTTGACAGAGTGAGACTTTTTATCTCTTTAAGACTAAACCATTCATGTTCGTGTATATATGAGTGCTTTACATAGACTTTTGCTTGAAGTTTAAAATGCGAGTAGGTATGTGTGATATCACCTAAGACGTCTGTGTAGGTAATCTCATCTGAAGCCTCATATTCGCTAAAGCTCCACAGGCCATTAAGAAAACGAGTCTGTCGTTGCTGCAAAGCATACTTGTTTTTATAATAATGGATAATGATATGTTTCTGTCTTACAGGAATGGGTTTTTTATGTTTTTTTTCTGGATAAGCAAGCGGATCGTTAAAACCCTTGCATATACCTTGGAAGGGGCAGATTTGACAAGAAGGCGTCTTGCCTACACAAACACTTGAACCCAAGTCCATCATTGCTTGATTGAAATCATAAGGACGATTTTTATCAAAAAATTCATAAGCTAGTTTCCATAGTTCTTTCTCAGAGGCTTTTTTTACAGCAAAAACTCTATACAGTATCCGTTTAATATTTGCATCCATTATAGGCACAGGTGTCTTATAAGCAAAGGCTGCAATAGCGTGTGCTGTACTTTGACCGATGCCAGGTAATGAAATGAGTTCTTCAACTGTTAAGGGAAGCGCATTTTGAGAAAGCCTTGCTGTTTTATGTAAGTTTCTCGCCCTTGTGTAGTAGCCTAGACCTTCCCACATCTTTAGTACTTCATCTTCACTGGCTTGGGCTAAGTCTTGAAGGGTGGGGAAGGCTTTTATAAAAGGAAAGTAAAAGCGCTCCAATACCGTTTTGACTTGAGTCTGTTGAAGCATGATCTCAGATACCCATATCTTATAAGCGTCATCTATGTTACGCCATGGAAGGTCATGTCGACCATTTTTTTTATACCATTGATACAGTAAGTCATGAGATTTTTTAAACATGCGAAAGTGTATCAAAACTTTTATTGGTTACACTTTCATTATGCAATTTGTAAAAGAACATATAAATAAGACGTTAGAAGTGAAACAGTCTAAGTTTATTGCACACTTGATGCCTTATTCATTATATGATGAAGTTTTAAAAGCCTTAAAGGTAGAACATCCCAAGGCAAGACATTTTGTCGTTGCCTGGCGTTATATCAATGAGTTTGACCAGATTGTTGAACATTGTAGCGATGATGGTGAGCCAAAGGGTACCTCAGGAAAACCGACCCTTGCTGTGCTTGCTGGAAATGAGCTCATAAACTCTGCTGTGATCATAGTGCGTTATTTTGGAGGTACTAAGTTAGGAACGGGTGGCTTGGTAAGGGCGTATTCGGATGCGTGTAATGGTGTTATTGAAGTAAGTGATTTAAGCACTTATGTAAAGCTAGAAAAATATGTTTTTTCTGTAAAATATACAGATGTTTCCTTGATTGAATATAAGCTTGAGGAAAATGATATTTTGACAGATCAAAAAGAGTTTGATGATAAGGGTGCTTTGTTTACAGTCTTATGCGAGTTAGACTCTTGGGAGCGCTTTTTTAAAGAAAATGAACGTTGTTTAGAAATAAAATAAAACACTAAATAAATGTAAATAAAGTCTAAAGCAAAGGCTTTACTAATTTTTAAGTAAAACTTAACTATAATTTCACGAATATAACTAATGGAAGGATACTGATATGAAACGTACTTATCAACCTCATAACACACCTCGTAAACGTACTCACGGATTTCGTGCACGTATGGCTACAAAAAATGGTCGTAGAATCATTAATAGACGCCGCGCTAAAGGGCGTAAGAGCTTAACTGTATAAACCATTTTGAAAGATTGAAACTCCCCAAAGAGTTTCAGCTGGTTTATAAAAGAGGTAAGGCAGCTCATGCTAAATCCTCGGTACTGTTTTATCTTAATGGTAAAGAGTATAAAAATGGCTTTACCGCCAGCAAGAAAGTCGGAAATGCGGTTTTTAGAAACCGTGCTAAACGACGTCTTCGTGCAATTTTCCAAGAACTATCCCCTCAAATGACATCCGGTACTTACATCTTTGTAGCCAAAGAAGCAATTCGTGATATCTCCCATGAAAACTTAAAGCTTGATATGCAGCGTGCGCTTAAAAAAGTTGGTGCAGTAAAATGATTCGTAAGTTTTTCTTAGGCTTATTGAATTTTTACCAAAAAACTTTTACCATTTTAGGACATGGTTCATGCCGATTTTATCCTTCATGTTCTGAGTATGCTAAGTGGCAGTTTGAAAAAAACTCACTTTTGAAAGCATTTTACTACACAATTGTGCGTATTTTACGCTGTAATCAGCTTTTTAAGGGTGGAATTGATTATCCTGAGGTAAACAAACTAAGTTGTAAGATTAAAAAAGATAAAATATCACCTATAAAATATTGGTATGTTCCTAATGGGAATGGAAAATACTATTTAATAAAAAACTTTTCTAAAGGGTTATCGTGTTAGACAAAATGACATCAAATCAAAGATTGATATTAGCATTGACTGTATCATTCGTTTTTTTTATGGCCTATACAGCCATCTTTCCACCAAAACAGGTAAGTTCAGAGCTGAATGCTACTGTTGAAACAAATAAACAAGCAGGTACGACTGTTGGTAGCACAGGTTTTACAGACTCAGGTTCTGTAGATTTAGGACATGATACAAGTGCAACAACAGTGTCAAGTTCTGATAATGCTATCCTTGCTAAATTAAGCGGAGCTAATTATATTTTAACAATTGATACTCTTGGACGTATCTCTCAAAAAGAGATGTTAGAAGAGAAGTTTTCTGATGAAGATACGGGAAATGCCAAGTTGGTAGCTGAAACAGGTGCTAAGCCGCTTTATATCCGTTTTGCAGACAAGGCCTTAAACGAAGAAGCGATCAAGACACCTTATACTTCAAATGTAAAAGAAGCAAATCTTGTGGATGGGCATGTTTCTGTTATATTAACACAAAAACTTTCATCTTTAACCGTAGTAAAAAATCTTACTTTTTATGCAGATGGCCATTATGATGTAAACATCAAGTTAAGTGAAGATAAACGTTATTATGTCTACCTTGGAATGCACCCAACCTTTGCTGATAAGCAGATGATGTCTGTTGAAGGTGTTATGGTAGATACGGGCGATCACTTAATCAATATTGTTGAAGATGGCGATGCAAGTACTATGACTTCATATAATGATGTAAACTTAGTTTCTTCATTTTCACAATATTTTGCTTCAATCTTTTATGCACTGGATAAAGATACAACAGTAAAAGTAGATAGAGACAGAGAAGATAACCCAGTTGCCTTTATTGAAGGTTTACAGGACTTTACATTTAATGGTTATATAGGGCCAAAAGATTATCTGATTCTTGAAGCTATCAAACCTGAGCTAGTTAATGCTATTGAGTATGGATGGTTTACCTTTGCAGCAGCACCACTTTTTCAACTTCTAATGTTCTTGCACGGAATCGTTGGTAACTGGGGTTGGGCGATTGTTCTTCTTACACTAATCATTCGTTTAGTACTGTTTCCACTTACCTTTAAGGGTATGATCTCTATGCAAAAGCTAAAAGAGGTGTCACCTAAGGTAAAAGAGCTTCAGGCTAAGTATAAGGGTGATCCACAGCGTATGAATGCCGCTGTGATGGAGCTTTATAAAAAAGAAGGTGCTAATCCACTGGGTGGATGTTTACCACTTTTAATGCAAATTCCTGTATTTTTTGCGATTTATAGGGTATTATTAAATGCTGTAGAATTAAAAGGTGCAGAATGGATACTTTGGATTAATGACTTAGCGCATATGGATCCATACTTTGTATTGCCGATTTTAATGGGGGCATCAATGTATTATCAACAAAGAATTACACCAAGTAACTTTACTGATCCAATGCAAGAAAAAATATTTAGATTTTTACCAGTTATATTTACATTTTTCTTTGTAACATTCCCAGCAGGACTTGTCCTATACTGGTTAATGAATAATATTTTCTCAATAGCACAACAATTTGTAGTAAATAATAAATTTAAAGCCATGAAAAAGGCTAAAGAGGTATAAATTATGGTCAAAATAGAAGCGGAATCCTTAGAGAACGCCTATTCAATGGCGGCTGAAAAGCTGTCATGCTCTATAACACAACTAACTATAGAAGTGATACAAGCCCCATCGGGCGGTTTTTTAGGATTATTCAAAAAGAAAGCAGTGATAGTTGCAATTTGTAAACAAGAAGCAGCTAAGGAAGAAAGTGAAACAGTTACACCTGTAAAAGTCGAACAAGCAAGCCAAGTCAAAGAAGAGACAAAAACAGAGCCTAAGACAACTAAAAAAGTGCAAGAACCTGTAAGTAAGACAGGGGCAAAGAAAAAAGCTAAACCTCAGAAAAAAGAGAATATATCACGTAATGATATTATCTTACCGGCTTCATTTGTAACAGATCAAGAAGATGATTATGATGGTTCTGATTTATATGATGATGAAGATGAAGAGATCTACATAGGTGAAGAGACCGAGATCTGTGATAAGTCGCATGATGAGATACATGAACAGTTAGCAAGTGGTATGAGCCCGGGGAAAAATACACAGGTTGTAGATAACTTTTTCAAAGATAACAGTAGTAGGAGAGGTCTTGAAGAGAAAGTTTGCAAGCCATCTGAAGTGGCTGCTGAGATAAAAGAAAAAATTGACACACTTTTTAAACATGCGTGTTTCGAAATTGATGAGATCAAAGTATGCGAACATGATGATACGACTATTCTCGTTGAGTTTACTGGAAAAGATGCTGCCCTATTGATTGGAAAAGAGGGCTACCGTTATAAAGCACTGTCATATATGCTTTACAATTGGATAAACTCTGTGTATGAACTACAGCTTCGTCTTGAAATAGCTGAGTTTTTGAAAAATCAAGAAGAGATGATCGGTAAATACCTTGAGGGTGTCTATGAAAATATAAATCGCGATGGTAAGGCACAGACTAAGATACTTGATGGTGTTTTAGTACAGATCGCATTAAGAGAGTTACGCGCGGCATATCCAGATAAATATGTAGCGATTCGCTCAACTCGTGACGGCGCTAAATTTATCATCATCAATTCATTCAATAACGACAATAATAACAACGCTTATTAAAGATGATGAATGACACAATAGCGGCTGTTGCAACAGCCCATGGGATAGGCTCTATCTCAATTATACGCTTGAGTGGAGAAGAAGCCTTAAGCATAGCTACAAAACTTTCTAAAAAAACTACTTTTAAACCTCGACATGCCACATTAAGTCCATTATATAATAGTAACAACGAACTTATTGATGAAGCTATTATAGTTTACTTCAAAGGTCCCAATTCTTTTACAGCAGAAGATATTGTTGAATTTCAATGTCATGGTGGAAAGATTGTTGCCGAGCAGGTTTTAAACACGGTTTTAGAATTTGGCGCAAGGATCGCTGAACCGGGAGAGTTTTCTAAACGTGCCTTTTTAAACGGACGTATAGACCTTACTGAAGCGGAGGCAATTGCACAACTCATTGAAGCTAAGAGTGAAGACGCGGCTAAGATCTTGGCAAAGCAGATGAAGGGTGAATTGAAAGGCTATGTTGAGGGGGTTCGTGATGACCTTTTAAATATTTTGGCCTATTCAGAAGTGACTATCGACTACGCTGAAGAGGATCTTCCTCAAGACCTTATTGATCAGATCTTAGAGCGTCTTGATAAACTAAACCTCCAACTTTCTGACACATTGCAAGCCTCACAAAGCCGCGCGGGTTTAATGCAAGGTTTTAAAGTTGCTATTATTGGTAAACCGAATGTTGGTAAAAGTTCTTTATTAAACCTTCTTCTAAATTATAAGCGTGCCATCGTTTCAGATATTGCAGGAACCACGCGTGATACCATTGAAGAAGAGGTAAAGATAGGAACACACCTGATTCGAATGGTTGATACAGCAGGAATTCGAGATGCGAATGATGAAATTGAGCGTATTGGGATAGAACGTAGTATCGAAGCGATAGAAGCCAGTGATATTGTGATAGCTTTGTTTGATAATTCTCGTGGTTTTGACACTGAAGATGAAACAATTTTATCTTTAATTGAGCAAAACCAAGATAAAAAGTCTTTTGTCACCCTTCTTAATAAAACAGACCTTGAATCACGATTTGATAGTGCTAAGATACAGGCTTATGACCCTATAAAACTTAGCTGTAAAGAAAGCGCAAGAGAATTGATTGGGGCTTTGGAAACAATAATGGATACTAAAAATGTATCTGATGAGATGATGTTGATATCTGCACGTCAGATAAATGCCGTCAAAAAGGCCCTGCATGAGATACAAGAAGCAAAGCCACCTTTAGAGGATCAAGAACTTGAGATATTCTCTTTTCATATGAATATGGCGATAAATGAAGTTTCGTCTATTACGCGCCCTTATGAGCACTCTGAGATGCTAGATAAAATGTTTGGTAACTTCTGTCTTGGGAAGTAGATAAGACTATGAAGATACTCTCTATTGACTTAGGTCTTAAACGCATTGGTCTTGCTTATTCAGTTGATCCTAACTTTGTTACGCCTTTAAATGCAATTGAGCGTAAAAATAGAAACCAGGCCTCTTCAGCTGTCAAAGATGTGATAAAAGAGTGGGGTATTGAAGCCATTGTTATTGGTATACCTATGGGCGGAAGCTCTGAAGATGAGATGCGCCGTCGTGTTGAACATTTTATGAACTTAGTAGACTTTGATGGTCCGGTATATCATCAAGATGAATCAAACTCATCCCTTGAAGCTGAAGACTCCATGAAGGGGTTGATAAAGCAGAAAAAAGATGGCCGTATCGACTCTTTAGCAGCAAAGATTATTCTTGAACGCTGGATATCCGGTAATAAAAAACTTTTAACATAAATAATTCCTCTTAGACTAAAAAAAGTTTAGTAAAGATGTTTAAAATAGAGACCTTATTTCAGGCCTCATATTTTAGGTGTCAGCCTAGCAAGCTTTTTTCTTTTCCATCAAAACGACTAAGAATAGCAGGTAACATAACTAAGTCAACTAAGACGGCTATCATAAGTGCGATG
>Ga0316204_10010672_pt1 | contig 11749 bp, 8 predicted proteins | sample 6monrhotite_MG_2_FD_205661 | JGI IMG/M metagenome (GOLD analysis project Ga0316204, IMG submission 205661) | Microbial mat bacterial communities from mineral coupon in-situ incubated in ocean water Damariscotta River, Maine, United States -... | ecosystem: Environmental > Aquatic > Marine >...
TAGGTCATAACTGGTGCCGGCGCGGGCAATTTCAATAATGTCCTGGGAAATTTCAGCGGCGTTTTCCGGTAGCTTTCTGAAATCATTAATGCCGCCCATGCTTAAGCCAAATAAAAAACCCCGGCACCAGTCGCCAAGTGCGTGTACCCGGTTCTCCAGGCTTTCAGTGTCATCGGGCAATAGTAATTGAAAATCACAAGTAGGGTCATTTAACTTTTTTAACGTTTCCTCATGAAGACGGCTTAAAACAAGTTGAGCTTCGCGCTGCAGCAGGTCGTTATCGTCTATCGTGGTCAGCATCTGCCGAAACCATGTCAGGGGGTCCGTCATATTCTCGGCACATAATAATCCGCACAGGGTGCCGTGTGTTTCGCTGCAACTAATGTCGGTGTTCAGGCGTTCAAGTGCCGCGTTAATTGTGTCAGCGTTTATGGTGTTGCTGTGCGAGAAGTCATTAGTCATAATAAAGCCATTGTCCAATTTTGCCTAAATATTAGTGCAAATTAGTCATAAATTTCGCTTGACGAAATGAATATAGTGAGAATTCAATAATGTAGGATGGCTGATTATACCATTAGTCGGTGAAATGCCAAAAGCGAAAAAAAATAAGTAATAAGTCGTTGACCGCGGATATTGGGCGAACTATATTGAGGCAGTTGCGTGTCGGGCATACCAGGAATATGAATGAAATTGATATAACAAAATTAGAAAATCAAGTTGACGAACTTATTGAAATTTGCGGTCAGCTGAAGGACGAAAACACATTCTTAAGGGATCGTCAAGATCTGTTAGTAGAAGAGCGTGCACGGTTGATCGAAAAGGCGGACATGGCTCGTAATCGGGTTGAAGGAATTTTAACGCGATTAAAAGCAATGGAACAACAGGCATGAGTGATGAACAGATGAGTGATAGAGATGAGTAATGAAGAGGTAATTCCCATTACCGTAAGAATACTCGATAAAGAGTATCAGGTGGCGTGCCCCGATAGTGAAAGAAGTCAACTGCTGGATTCTGCACGTTATCTGGACCATAAAATGAGGGAAATCCGTAATTCCGGCAAGGTCATTGGTTCCGACCGGGTCGCCGTGATGGCGGCACTTAATATTACGCATGATCTTTTGCAATGTAAGGTGAAAGTATCAAGTAACGAAACAGTGGGCGTAGGGCCGGAAAAGCTTAAGCGACTTCAGGATAAGGTGGAGACCACTTTAAACCGCTGTAAGCAACTGGAGTTATAAGTTTCGTTGATGTTGTCCGCGCCTTGCGGCTAGTGTTAAGGCGCGTAGTAAACGGCTCGCACTATTGGTTGGGTGGACGCTAGCGTGGAATTCAGGTAGATGGTCGTGCTAATTTCCGATGCAAGCCAGCTTGGGCATGAGTTATGCTGTACTGTGGTGCTGTACTGTGGTGTTGTATTAATGCTGAGCAGTCGTTTTGTTGTATATTTTAAAAGCACGCATTGACAAACTAATTTTTTCAACGCCAATTGCCAGAGCGTATTGTTGAAATGTATGGCTAACATTTAAAAATTAATTTGCAACGTTATTGTAAATAATGAAGTGAATAATGAATGTGTGCAATGAATGTGAAAAATGTTTAACAGGAGTGGTCGTGTGGCAAGTAATTTGCGTGTAGCACTCCTATAGCATTTATGTATAGAATCGAAGGTATGGCACACCCTGCGGTGTACGTGTAGCATCGAAGAATTCTTGTCCCATAAGTAACTCCTTGGGAACATTTCGTCGATGATGTGTGCATGTCCGCTTGACGGAAAGCCTAATTTGTTGACTGTTGTTCCCACTTAATCTGCTCTGGGTCAAGGGCAGAGGTGTTCACGGCACAGGCGGGGTGTTCCTTTTATTTTTAGTACAACGTCACTGTCCGTTTTAATTCGGATGCTTTTCTGTCAATGAAATCACGTCAACAATTGCGCGCCGCCATGCGTCAAAAACGCCGCGCGCTGTCGCATCAACAACGAGATTATTTTGCACGTCAGTTCGCGCATCGATTTTCAAAAACCCAATTATTCATCAATAGCCACAATGTGGCATTTTACCTGGCTAATGATGGTGAGCTCGATCCACTACACTTAATGCGTATTGCCTGGTCTATGGGCAAATCCTGCTATTTGCCGGTGCTTTCAGCGCCTTATCAAAAAAAATTACTATTTGCGAAATACCATGAAGGCGACCCTGTGGTATTCAATCGTTATGGCATTGGTGAGCCGGTCATTGCAGCGTGCAGTCGTGTTAGGGCACGGCAGTTGGATTTGGTGCTAACCCCTTTAGTGGCCTTTGATGCACAGGGTAATCGTATTGGCATGGGCGGCGGTTTTTATGACCGGTCGTTTGCATTTCTTCGTCAGCGTCGCCAATGGATTAAGCCCCGCTTAGTGGGGGTTGGTTATGGTTTTCAACAAATTGACACGATTAACGATGAATCATGGGATGTGCCTTTAAGCGCTATTGCAACGGATAACGGCTTAATAGCCACTTAATTTAAGCGCGATTGACGGTTTTTCAGGCGGTATGAATGGAACGCGATTTTTAAGTAATGGTCTGTTAAAATCCTGACTGACTTGCTGGTTACGAAGTCGCTAAATTCAGGGTGTGATTGTTAAATCGATGATCAAAATAGTAACAGTGGTGTGGGTAATTTTATTGGGTGGGCTGGTTAACGTTATTACCGGCTGCACCGTTGTTTCCAGTCCTGAAGTGTTATTGCCGTATGACATGGATGAGGAGGCCCGACCGCAAATTTCCTCGACCCGAGTGATTGTTAGTGTCAATTTGGACAACTTGGAAAATGAAAAACTGGCCGATGCGGATTACTGGCTGGAAACGGGATATATTGATGAGCCGTTGAGTGATGTTAATGTAAAGATAAAGCGTTTGAAATGGCTGAATGCAAAGAAAATAGAACGGCTTAACTCGTTTGCATATCAAAAGATTGGAGCTGAAATACTAAATACCCAGGAAGAGTCGTTGCTCTTAATGGATTTGAGTTTCAGTATGTCGCCGGATTATACAAGCCTGTTGGCAACCAGCCATGTTTCGATATTTCCCCGTAAAAAAGACTTGGTCACAATTGCGGAATCAAAGTACCAGGACGGCAAGTTTCCCGTTTTGTACCGCAATCAATTCGATTATGAATACCGTTACGAAGGTGGCTATCAGGATGAGCAAACTACGGCCCTTGCCTGGTTTGAGAATGATGCAGCCATGGTTAAAAAAGCCATACGATCCGCCGTGGATGCAATGTCAGCGATGATCGTGCGGGATTTGTCGGTCATTCCAGGGAAAGCGGGGAAAGGTGCCAAGCGTAGTCCTTCCCGAAACAAGCAGCAACCAAAGTCGCTTTATGACTATGGGCGGTAATTATGCACTAATTCCACGTGGATTGAGTGTGAGTAGACAGAGTAGTAATAGTCTGTTGCTAGCGTGAATCATTAGGAATATGCATTACACGCGTCGTGCAGCGCCATGGTTTAATTTACTAAACGCCTCGGCATTCCGTTTTCCTTTATTCAAGTTTTTGTAATATTGCTGGCCAGTACCGTTGCCAACAACAATGGTGGTCAGGTTCCTCAAGAATGATAAATTCAGCATTTAACTGATGTTTCACCACCGGCTTGATGATCTCGGGCGGAATGTTATTGTCGTTACGCGACGCATAGTGCAGTTGCCGCACTGAGGCGGGTAACGGTGGTTGTTCGGCTGGGTTTAATGAGTGTGTTAATGGTGAGTATCCGTGCCGGTGTGACCAGGCCCGTATATCCAGATTGCCGGCCAGAGTGACGATTGATCGGGTCTGGGGGATCTGGTTAGCCATCAGCATGGCCAGGGTGCCGCCACCGCTGTGGCCGAACAGTGAGAGGTTTCGAATCTTATGTTCGGTAATTAATTGTTGCAGTACCGCCACCATGCTGGCAACCACCTGTTTGGAATATCGCTGATGAGTCCAGTGCAGGGGGGTGCATGGGGGGGTGTCTTTCATTCCCAAATAGCAGGGCCGGCCTAAATAAATTGCCGGATTAGTGTCACTGCTCATTAGTCTGAGCATTAGGGGTTTGGCAATCGTTGGGTCTGCTGCAACAAATTTATTAGCTATCCAGGGTTTGCCGTCTCCCTCAATGTACACATGCCACCGGGCGTCAGTATTAGTGTCGTGACCTGACTGGTAAACCACGTGAGTAAACCCAGCACCGAGAATTTCAGTTCGTTTGAATCCGTGGTCTGCGGCAAATTGATTATTGCGGGCAGTTGGTGCGGCGCAGGCAGTAAGCAAGGATGCTGTAAACAGCATTAATAGGGTTAAACACAAGGTGTTTCTTACACTATTGACGATGGTGGAATATGCTCCAGCTATTACTCCGGCAATTACTCCCGCAATGACACAAGGAAATACGGCGAATCTACCAGGGGACGAAAGAAAACCCAAGATATGATTCGCCGCTATGCTATTTGTTCAGGACGTTAGGAGCGTGCACGTAATAACTTCCCGATTTGGCGCTCAGATTTAGTCTGTATTGGTTCGTTCTGATTGAATAAAGGCGCAGGAATAGCCATTCTATTTCAAGCTTTTGTGATTGAAGAACGGGCCAAGACGGGCTGAAGATGAGATGCAAAATCGGGAAGTTATTACGTGCACGCTCCTTAAACGCAAGCCAGTCGTGTTCACTGGACAAAGTTTCCATCCGTCGATTTTTTTCGAGCCGATTTTCCGCCGGCCAACGCTTCGTTAGCCAACGTTCCTTCAGCAAATTAACCACTGACAAAAATAAACTCACCACCGCTGTGACCGGTGTGCTGTATTGGGGCGTAGGTTGGTGTCTGCTCAAAACCGATTGCCTGGGTTTTTTGCTTGACCTGACTGGCGACGCGACGATAGATTCTGTACGCATCTATTACCGTTTCACCGTTTTCCAGCTCATTTATAAATGCGCTGGCAAATACGGAGTGTTTTCCGCCGCCACTATCGAGCACAGGTTCAATACTGCCCGACGTTAATACGGTACGTGAGTTGGTTTTTGCCATTACTTTTAACCACTTTTCGAGATGTTCGTCGCTGAGTTGTGTGTCCAACCGAGCCACTGAGCTACGGGTCATGGAGCCGGAATAACAGGAGTCTGCCACAACCATTATATGTCGGGCTTTCACGGTATTGAGTAAGTCAGAAATAGCGGAGTTTGGTATCCAGTTAGCTGTATTCTCCTGCTCTGCATCGATGGGGAGCCAGTACCCCTGTAATGTCTTCGGGTCTCGTTCACCATGCCCTGCATAATAGATGAGTAAGTTGTCTTTTTCCGTCATTTGCCCTTTCACCTCATTAAAGGCCGACAAAATGGTATATCTGTCTGCGTTGGTGATGAGCCGTGTTTTAAAACCATATTTATTTTTTAAAACCTCTGCAATGCGTTGCGCATCATTGATGGCGGTTTGCAGTGTGGGGAATTGCCGATATTCGTTGTTGCCAATGACCAGTGCGTAGTACTGACCAAAATCAATGGATTTCGCGACTCTGCCCACCCGGCTGCGATCATTGTTGGGCGCTATAGTATCTTTTGTGGGTATTAGGCTGAACGACAATGAGGCGTGCTGGTTCAGTTGGTCAACGGCCTCTATGGAAACTTGAGTTTGTCCGCTGGTCACCGAGACGGCCGAGTGGAAAAAGCCGGCGCTGTCCGGCGTTAAAGCCCGACTATTCATGGTGGCGCGTTGCAGGCCTGCGGGGGCCAGAATTTTCCCGCTGATTACCTGTGCTTTGCTGCCTGCTCTTACACGTACGGCGGCTTCACCGCTACGGGTTACTCGGATAATGGGGTCAAACACCTCAATGGTGGGGCCGGTCACTTTTTGCGTGGCCAGTTGTTGTTTTTGTTGTTGTACGTTTTTGGTTTGGCGATCAAATTGTTGTTGGGATTGTTTGAGTTTGGTACTAATAAAGGTAAATGCCAGTTGAGCCTTATCGACCAGCGATTGATGGGTTTTATATTTGGTTTTCAGTTCTTCCAGGCGAGTTTCATTGTTTTTGTTGTCTTCGATTTCTTTTTCCAGCTGTTTTAATTCGTCCTGGGCTTTTTTGAGTGATTGTTCACGCTGACTTAATTGTTGTTGGTTTTGTTGCAGAGAATTCTGCAATTCCAGGATATCGCGCTCGCGTCGGTCAATTTCCTGGCGTAACACGCCGGTTTGTTCTTGTGCCAGCGATGCCGCTTTAACTTCGATGGTGGATGTATAATCAATGTCATCGGCAACACCTGAGGCGCGGCGGTACCAGTTCAATGCTTTAACGGTGTCTTTTTCAATCCCAAGGCCTTTTTCATAAAAGTAACCCAGGTTGATTTGTGCGCGGGAGAATCCTTGCTCAGCTGCTTTGAGGTACCATTTATATGCCGTTTTATAATCCGGCTCCAAACCCAGGCCCTTTTCGTAAATCTCACCGGTGTAGGTTTGGGCTTCGGCATCACCGGCCTGCGCTTTATCCAGCCAGACGGTGAGTGCAGTGCGATAATCCGCTCGATTAAATGCTATGTATTCTCCGCCGCGAATTTCACACTCCAATGCGGTTGTTTTGATTGCCTGGCGTGCGGCTAAATAGGACACCTGGGCTCCCAGTTTGCGCACTTGCGGTGGTAGCAGGCAGTCCACAGGCAATAGTTTATCTGCAGCTACCCGACCTTCAAGCTTGGAAAGTTGCGCTGACTGGTCATCCGTTGCAGCACAACCAATTAGAAAAACCATGGCAGCCGAGGTTATTGCAATCAGCGTTTGTTTGAGCAGAGTGGGGGTGTTGTAAGCGTTGTTGGTTTTCATTCTATTAACCTTTCATATGTGCATAATGAGTGATGCTGAATTCAGGATTAACCAATTCATATTATTTCAGCTGATGCTTGAGTTTCAGCGCCAGCAATTGTTTGTGTTCGTTGTCAATTTGTAAGCCTGTCTCAATAAGCCGCGTTGCCCTGGCGGTGTCAGCCTCATCAAGTGCCTGCTCGGCCTGTTGGGACAGCTTGTCCAGTAACTGTTGCAGGCCTTTTATGGCGCGACGATTGTACGGGTGTAATTCCAGCACTTTATTGTATTCATCCAGCGCATTGCCGCCGGGGGGCGAAATCAGGCGGCCTACCAGCATGTGGACCTCCGCAATTTCTAATATATCTTTAACGTCAGTCAGCTCAGTATCCGTTAGTTCCGCCTCTGGTGGCGGATTATCGAATAAGCTGGGTTCGACGATTTCAGGTGGCTTTAATACATAAAACAAGGTTGCTAACGCTGCCACCACGGCAAGGCTTGCCGCAACCAGTTTCCAGGGCTCCCTGCGTTTGGGCAGTAATGATTGTAAAAAAATGGCGGCGCTGGCGGTCCGGTCTTTGCGCTGGAGGGCTAGTCCCTTGAGTAGAGCCTGCCATTCCCGGTCTGTTAATCCTGGCGCACGTTTCGGTGTCAGGCGCTTTTCGCTGGCGTCAATGGCCGATATAAACGGCGTTTTCCCGGTTAGTAATAAGTAAGTTATGCAGGCCAGGGCGTAGACATCATCGCGCGGGTCCGGTGGGGCGCCTTCAAACATTTCGAGACTTGCATAGGTGGGGGTTAAGGCAAATAGCTCGGTGTTGGTGGTGTTTTCCGTTTCATTCTGGCTGTTGCCGGGGCTTGTATTTCGATGCTGTGCTTTTTCAGCCTCTGACTCCATAACGGCTCGCGCGATACCGAAATCGAGAATTTTAGCCACCCCTTTGTCTGTTAAATGGATGTTGGCAGGTTTTAAGTCCGAGTGCACAATGCCTTGTTGGTGAGCATAATGCAGGCCGCGCACAATGTCGGTAATGATAGGTAGAACAGCGCTTAAATCATTGCGTTTAATTTCAAGATTGGCGATGGCCTCTTTTAGCGACCTGCCGGTTAAATACTCCATGGTCATGTAAACGGTGTCACCGTCGCGGTCAAAGTCGTAAACGGTGACAATATTCGGGTGAGCAAGCGTTTGTGCTTTACGGCATTCCTGCTGCAGCATGCTCAAGGCGTCAGGGTACGCTTTGAGATTGTCAGATAGCAGTTTTATGGCAATAGTTGAATCCTGATCACCCACTTCCTCTTTACGCAAGTCCCTGGCGGCGTATACCACCCCCATGCCGCCGCTGCCAATTTCCTCGACAAGATGAAATCGATGTTTGATGATCGAGCCTGGTGACAACGGGGTTTGTGCTGGCGTTTCATCGTAAGGTGACCAGGGCGCCTGGGATACTTCCGTTTCCTCGGCGCTGGCATGAATGGCATGTGCCTGAATAACCTGGGTTTTATCATCACGTCGGCGCGCGGCATGCTCGCTGATGATGTGGGTCTCTTCATCTTCGATCGCTACCGGCTTTAACCGTGTTTTATTAGGGTCGTCGTGTTGGCTCATAGGCCGGTGCGTTTTCTATCGATTGCCATTTTTATATTGGCCATAATGCGTTAAGTGATGGTTGTCGGCTCAACGTTATAACACAGCTTTTTAAGTTACCTTAATGTTAATTAAAACTCCAGGCGCAGGCCGGCAGAAATATTCCAGATATCCAGGTTCTCCTGCCCTAATGAGGTCTCATATTGAATAAACGCTGACTTGCCGCCGGCAAAAACAGCGGATGTGCCTAATGCGGTTACAAAATAATCAGTGTCTGGTGTGTTAGCGTCAAAGCTAAACAGGGTCTGGCTGCTGTCGGCGAGAAAATATCCCTCGACTTTGTTAGCTTTATCGTCAAATTGATGCAACCAGGAAACATTGACATGAGGCAGTAATACGCCCCAGGACATACTGGCCGCATAGTTTAATTGTGCGCCGACGGATGATACCAGTTGGCTGATATCCTGCCCCTGAATGACTACCTCAAAACCACCACCATCGGATTCTGCGTAACCATCAATAGCGGTGTCGATATAGTCAAATCGACCACTGAAAGAAGCGGTCAGGCCACCCTTGATCACGTAGTCGTAACCACCACCAACGCTGAGCGCAAAACTGGTGCTGTCCGCATCGCTGCTGGCGGTTACATCGGTTGTTCCGAAAACGATTCGCCGTTTCATGTCAAAGCTATTGCTGCCAACATTTAAGATCGCATCAAAATATGTATTGTCTGATGGGTAATAGCTGCCATAAATGGTGGCGTTAAATCCGTCGATATCCATGCCGCCTGCGTTATTGTTGATATCCATTTGCGCCGCGCTATAACCGAGAGCGCCGCCGACAATGGCCTGACTATTCAGGCGCATGTCAGCGCCCGTGGTGATGTTGTTTGCATCAAAATCAAAGCCATGTTCAAAATCTGATTCGTTCTGTTTACCACCACCGATCTTACCGCTAATGAACCAATCCCATTTTTTGTTAAAACCGTTGGCCGATCCCGCGCTACCGCCAATGGTATTGGCTGAAAAAAGCGTGTCAAACATATCACCGCTGATGGTTTCTCCATTGAGTTGCAGTGTTAAGCCGCTTAGCAATGTTTGTTGTTGTCCTTTTCTTAATGCGGTTAATCGCTTGCTGATATTGGCCAGTTGTTCTTTAATGAGTTCGTTGTTCAAGGTTCCCTGAGATGAAACATTTTGAGGTGACAGGGCATCCAGCAGTTCACGTAAATCTTCTCCACCACTTTGTTCGACGGCATCAGAAAATTCGTTGCATATATCCGTTAATTCCCCTCCGGCGTTGCGAAGGCAAATGTCATTTAGCGCGCCTTCCAGTGCTTCGTTTGATGTTGTTCCCTGAGTATTTGGTGTAATGCCGCCTACATTAATGGTGATGTTGGCGGATTCAGGTGTACCAGCATCATTGTTTACTTCATAACTAAATGAGTCGATACCGACAAAGTCAGGATTGGGTTTATAGGTAACGCACCGCAATGTGTTGTCACTACAGGCTGTTGCGGTCGCTTCTCCATTGGCGGGTTGGGAGGAAATGGTTACCTGGGGGGCTGAAATGTTGGTAATGCTATTTGATAAGTTCAGCGTAATGGTCTTGTTTTTGCCAATTGAAATTCTTACATTGCTAACATCGGCTGTTGCAGTGGTAACTACGACAGCGATCATCACAACCAAGAGCATGAGTTTATATAAATGAGACATTTTACGGGGCTCCGCTATTTTTTAGTATTTAATATTATTTTTGCACTGGTGCTTGCATTACAAAAGACTCAGGCAGTAAGTGCTGTGTAATTGTGGTGTTCTAATGCCAACTTCGGTTAAGTACATTTTGCGTCCGACAAGATGGGGTAGCAACTGCTAGCGAAATAACTCGTTGAGTTAGATGTGAAGATACAGTAGAAAAGCGACGCAGGAATAATACATCGTCGTCGCTGTAAGCCTATCTTGGTTTTATGACGTTTTTCACCGTTATGTTTGCACCATTGTTTCTAGCCATTACCAAACGTTTTTACGGCCATTCATGGCGGGTGTATGCCGAAGTATGACACAACCCGATAATTATTACATATTCTCCATGCCAGCGCGCAACCTTTGGATGATGGCATATTCTATGTTTTAGCGAAAAAGTCCATTTTTCCATTGTAGAATTAATGGCTAATGGTAGCAGAAAACATTCTTAATTACCGTTTATAAGTATCCCTGGATAAATTTATTTTAGTGGTTTCATAGCACTATCCGTATGCCAATTTCAAGGTAAATATTACCACTTAAAATAAATAATCAGAGTGTTATCTTTTAATTGTGTATTAAGTGTGCGGAGCTGCATGAACCGGTGATAAGTAAATACCGCTTTTCTTAAGTGTTAGTCTGTCAGAGTACTACTCTTGCCTACTGAATGTGCTAGCATAATACGTTCGTGTTCGGTTGCCGGTTGAATGAAGTGTATCGATCCGTTGTTAACCTCAGGCAGTTGTCTGTTTTAAGGGCTGTTTTCCTTGTTTTTACGGGGTTTATTCCTCAATGCTTGCAACCGGGTTGCCCCGTTGCATAAATCAAAATGAGCTAAGCAAGCGCTATACAAGCATGCGTTGCACAAACATAAGTTGCACAAATAAATTTTATCCAGGTAAAAGTTTTCTATGAAAATCCCATCGCGATTATCCGCTCTCTTGTCATCTATTCCGTCTGTCATGCTACTGACATTGTTATCTTTATTATTGCTAACAGCTTGTGACAGCAGCGACCCCAACGTGGGCACCCCCAAATCCACGCCGCAAAACCTCATTGCCAATCCCGGCACCCGGGTGATTGAGCTGGCCTGGAGCGGAGTATCCGGGGCCAGTGGGTACTCGGTGTATTGGTCCAACCAGGCCGAGGTGAATCCTGAGCAAGGCGCTTTAATCAGCACCCCCGAGCCTTACCTGGAACACCGGGGCCTGGCCAATGGCGTGAATTATTATTACGTGGTCACGGCCCACACCGGGCGAGGCGAAAGCCTGGCCTCCGAGGTGGTGAGTGCCATGCCTCTGACGGCGGTGCCCGCCAAGCCCAGTGTGGTGAATGTGGTCGGCGGCGATGAACGGATCACGGTAGACTGGGCTCCCATTGCCGGGGCCACCCATTACACCCTGTATTGGAATACCCAGGGCTCTGTAAGCAGTAACGATAACCGCATTGATCAGGTGGTGTCGCCCTTTGTACACAGTGAGCTGACCAACAATCAATCTTATTCCTATATTCTGGTGGCGGAAAACGCTGTGGGGGCGGGCAGTGCCTCCACGGAGCTGAGTGCCACGCCGCAACGCCCGGCCCCCAGTGCGCCGCTGTTTACCCGTGTTACCCCTGGCAGTGCT
>Ga0316204_10010675_pt1 | contig 11746 bp, 14 predicted proteins | sample 6monrhotite_MG_2_FD_205661 | JGI IMG/M metagenome (GOLD analysis project Ga0316204, IMG submission 205661) | Microbial mat bacterial communities from mineral coupon in-situ incubated in ocean water Damariscotta River, Maine, United States -... | ecosystem: Environmental > Aquatic > Marine >...
ATCGCCTGCGGTGCGGTCATGGGGGCCAGTTTGGGCGAAAGCGCCCGCGCGGCACTGATGACCCGTGGCTACGCAGAGATGCAAAGACTGGCGACATATCTCAGGGCCGACCCGACCACCTTGTCGGGTCTGTCGGGATTTGGCGATCTGACCCTGACATGTACGTCGGCCCAATCTCGCAATTACCGCCTTGGCCTGTCGCTGGGACAGGGGGTGGCGTTTGATCCAACCACCACCGTCGAAGGTGCCGCCACGGCCCGCGCCGTGCATGAACTGGCGTTGAGGGCCGATCTGGACCTGCCCATTACCGCGGCTGTTGCTGCATTGCTCGACAACACGTTAGATGTGCAAACGGCCATAACCACCCTGCTTAACCGCCCTTTGAAGGAAGAATGACATGTTTGTTGCCCTTGTCGCCCAAGACAAACCCGACGCATTGAACGTCCGGCAGGAAAACCGCCCCGCGCATCTGGAATACCTGAAGTCGACCGATTTGGTCGCGCAGGCGGGGCCGTTGCTGAATGCGGACGGCGCAATGGTCGGATCATTGATAATCCTCGACGTTCCGGACATGACTACCGCACAGAATTGGGCCGATAACGATCCCTATGCGCAGGCCGGTCTGTTCCAAAGCGTGACCCTGACCCACTGGAACCGGGTGATCGGCTGATGGCGTATTGGCTGTTCAAATCCGAACCAAATACCTGGGGCTGGACGGATCAGGTCGCCAAGGGTGACATAGGCGAAGAATGGGACGGTGTCCGCAACTACCAGGCCCGTAACTTCATGCGCGAGATGAAGCTGGGGGATCTGGGGTTCTTTTATCATTCAATGAAAGAGAAATCCGTTGTCGGCATTGTAGAGGTGATTGCGGAGACCCACCCGGACAGCACCACGGATGATGACCGTTGGGACTGCGTGGACATCAAGGCGGTCAAGCCATTTGTACGTCCCGTTTCCCTGGATCAGATCAAGGCGGATGAACGGCTTTCCGAAATGGTGCTGGTCAGGAACTCCCGTCTGTCGGTACAATCGGTCACCGATGCGGAATGGCAGATCATTTGTGATCTTGGGCAGACGAAACCATAGAAATGCCTGCTATTTGGGCGCATAATCCTCCGATAGATCATCTCGGGGGTTAATATGGGTATTCTGGCGGTAATCGTAGCCGCGTTGGCGGGATTTGCCTTTGGGGCGGTCTGGTACATGGCCCTGCAAAAACCTTGGGTCGAGGCGTCGGGCATCGAGGTCGACGACAGGGGGATACCTGTTGACGCCTCGGTGACGCCATTTGTCATCGCAGGGATTGCGATGCTGCTGGTGGCGGGGATGATGCGGCACAGTTTTGCCCTGTCGGGGATTGATACATTGGGCGAAGGGTTGAAATCCGGCCTTGGCATCGGGCTTTTCTTTATCAGCCCGTGGATCATGATAAACAACAGCTATGGCCGCCGACCTTTCAAACTGACCGTGATTGATGGCGGCTATGCCACCTTTGGCTGCGCCATCATGGGCGCGGTGCTGACCTTGATGTCATAAATCGCTTACCGGAAACCCGGATCAGGTGTTCCGAGAAGGATTTTGAATTGAAAAAGGGCTCTGGCAGTTGTGCCAGAACCCTTCTCACCCCGTGTGCTCCATACCACCACACACGTATTGAAATTGTTCTGGCCGTACTGGCCTTGCATCTGTCATATCAAACTTGGCTTGCCTAACCAAGTGATTGATATATCAAAGGTAATTCAAATGAAAAACGCCCGCCAAAATGGACGGGCGTTTTCGGGTCATTTGGGCGGCTTAGCCGTAAACAGCTTCTTTGCCGAAATGCTTTGTCAGCATATAATAGACAACGGCGCGGTATTTGTTCCGCTCTGACATACCGTAGGTTTCCATCGCCTTCTGGATACCTTCCATCAGGTTGTCGCCATCCGGCAGGCCCAGTTTCTTGATGAGAAAGTTGTTCTTGACCGTCTCCAGCTCGCTTGCCTGACTGGCGGCAACGGTTTGCGCATCTGCGTTGTAGATCGCCGGGCCACACCCAATGGTCACCTTTTTCAAAAGGTCCATGTCAGGCTCCATGCCGCATTTGTTCTTCAGATCGTCCGCGTACTTTGCGATCCACTCGTCCCGTTTGCCCATTATAAATCTCCCACCTTTGGATATTGGCCAGCCGTTTCTGACCTTGAAGCCAACCCTAATGACAATTTCAAGTTGGCAAAAGGGATTTTTCTGATGCCTTTTCCCCTATGCCGCAAGCGGCGCGCCTGTGCTTTGGCAGGGCCATTCCTGTTATCGGAATAGAAAACGCCGCCGAGGGGGAACCTCGACGGCGTCGGTTTGTTTATGCAAGCCCCTTAGTAGCGGTAATGCTCCGGCTTGAACGGGCCGTCCGGGCTGACACCGATATAGGCCGCCTGTTCGGGGTCCATCTTGGTCAATCTTACGCCGATCCGGTCCAGATGCAGGCGCGCGACTTTTTCATCCAGATGCTTGGGCAGGATATAGACGTCGTTTTCATACTCATCCCCCTTGGTCCAAAGCTCCATCTGTGCCAACACCTGATTGGTGAAGGAGGCGGACATCACAAAGGATGGATGGCCCGTGGCATTGCCAAGATTCAACAAACGCCCTTCGGACAGCAGGATTAACCGGTTGCCATTTGGCATCTCGATCATATCCACCTGTTCCTTGATGTTGGTCCACTTGTGGTTCTTGAGCGCGGCTACCTGAATTTCGTTGTCGAAGTGGCCGATATTGCCAACAATCGCCATGTCCTTCATCTCGCGCATATGCTCGATGCGGATCACGTCCTTGTTGCCGGTGGTGGTGATAAAGATGTCAGCCGTGGCAACCACATCTTCCAGCAGAACCACTTCGAAACCATCCATCGCCGCCTGCAACGCACAGATCGGGTCGACTTCGGTCACTTTCACACGTGCGCCTGCACCTGCCAAGGACGCGGCCGATCCTTTGCCAACATCACCGTAGCCCATGACCACAGCAACCTTGCCAGCCATCATGGTGTCGGTGGCACGGCGGATACCGTCAACAAGCGATTCCTTGCAGCCATATTTGTTGTCGAACTTCGACTTGGTCACGGAATCGTTCACGTTGATTGCAGGGAACGGTAGTTGGTCCTGCTTTTTCAGCTCATACAGACGGTGCACACCTGTGGTGGTTTCTTCGGAAACACCCTGAATTTGCGTCCGCATCTTGGTGAACCAACCGGGGCTGGCCGCCATCCGCTTCTTGATCTGAGCAAAAATCGCTTCTTCTTCTTCGGACTTTGGGATGGAGATCAGCTCTTCTTCGCCATTCTCGACACGCGCACCCAGAAGGATGTAGAGCGTTGCATCGCCACCGTCGTCAAGGATCAGGTTCGGGCCTTCGTCAAACATGAAGGACTTATCGAGGTAATCCCAATGCTCGGTCAGGGTCTGACCCTTGATCGCGAATACCGGCACGCCTGCTTCGGCAATAACCGCCGCCGCGTGGTCCTGGGTCGAGAAAATGTTGCACGAGGCCCAGCGCACGTCGGCACCCAGTGCCACAAGCGTTTCAATCAGACAGGCCGTCTGAATGGTCATATGCAGTGACCCGACAATGCGCGACCCCTTGAGTGGTTTGCTGTCGCCATATTCTTCCCGCAGCGCCATCAGGCCGGGCATTTCAGTTTCCGCAATATCCAGTTCCTTGCGGCCATAAGCGGCAAGGCTGATGTCTTTGACGATATAGTCGTTTGCCATTGGGGCACCTCTATGAATCCAATTGAGCGCCGCGTAGCATCTTTGCTGTTCATTCTCAATGACTGTTGACGCTGCATCGGCGGGGTGCCGCCCTCCCGTTTTCGGGGAGCCGTCATTCCTGCAGGGCTGTCAAAACAGGCGCCCCTGTCCACCCTTCCCCCTGCCCCGTGACACAGGCGTTGCCATCCGGCGCGATCAGGGCTGTTGTCCATGTCCCGGTCCCCGCTGACATCCACAAGCGTTCGTTGTTTTCACCCGGCCCACCCACCAGGGTTTCGCCGTACCAATCCACAAGCGCCGCATTCAACTCATCCAGGGGCATGCACACCCTGTCCGCATACCCCCGCACGGGGGCCGCCACTTGCGGCACCCCCAGCATCACCAGCAAAATTATCTGTTTCATCGTCGCCCTCTTCATGATGAAACAGGTAGAAACCACGCATGGTTGGTAAGTCCTGAACAGGATGGAGAAATCGAAAAATGGGTAAACAACCCCGCGCATGGCAGCGCATGCTTTCAGGCCGGCGGCTTGACCTGCTGGACCCCACTCCGGTGGACATCGAAATTGAGGACATCGCCCACGGCCTTGCCTTTGTGGCGCGCTGGAATGGCCAGACGCGCGGCGATTTTGCGTATTCGGTCGCGGAACATTCTCTTTTGGTGGAAATGATTTACGGGCGGATCAACCCAAAGGCGCCGCCGAAATGGCGGCTTGCCGCTTTGCTACATGACGCGCCGGAGTATGTAATCGGAGACATGATCTCACCCGTAAAAGCGGCAGTCGGCCCCGGCTATGGCGCGCTGGATGAACGGTTAACCGCGGCAGTGCATTTACGGTTTGGTCTGCCTGCGGCAATCCCCGTCTCGGTCAAGAAACAGATAAAAAGAGCGGATAAAGTCAGCGCATGGATGGAGGCCACTCAGATCGCAGGGTTTTCCGCGGCGGAGGCAGACAAATTCTTCGGCAAACCCGATCCGGCACTGGTCAATGACCTGTCCATCGTGCTGCGTCCGCCGGTTGAGACGCGCAATGCCTTTACCGCGCGCCACGCAGCCTTGTTGAACGATATGACATGATCACCGTACGTCCTGCCGGGGCGCTCGACGCGCGCGCGATGGCGGAATTGCTCAATGCCATCATCCGCAAAGGTGGCACAACCGCGCGCACGGCTGAAATTGACCGCGACACGATCCTTGGCTGGTTCGAACAGGCACCCGGTCGCGCGATTTGGCTGGTGGCGGAAGATGAAACCGGCAATCTGTGGGGCTTTCAGTCGATTGAGCCCCATTCGAAATTGCCGGACAACGCCTGTGACATTGCCACCTTTGTGCGGGTTGGCCAGACCGGGCTGGGTGTGGGATCAAAGCTGTTTGAACAGACAAAGGCGGCGGCTGTGCGTCTTGGGTATGTCTGGATCAACGCAACCATCCGAACGGATAACGACGGCGGGCTGGCCTATTATCAAAGCCGGGGCTTCGAGGACTACGCGCGCCATGCAAATGTCGCGCTGGCAAGCGGCGAAATCGTCGGTCGGATCAGCAAACGGTTTGATCTTTAAGGCACGGCATTTGCCATTCTACCGCGCCATATGGCAAGCGACCTTGGCACCGCGCAGCATCCGCATCTGCGGACGCTCAACCTTGCAAATATCCCCGACCAGCGGACAGCGCGGGTGATAGGCACAGCCGCTTGGCGGGTTGATCGGATCAGGGATTTCACCCTTGGGCGGTGGCACTTCGCGCCCGAAACTGCCCAGTTGCGGTGCCGCGGCCAGCAGCATCTGGGTATAGGGATGTTTGGGATCATCAAAGAGCGCGTCGGGGTCTGCTTCTTCCACCAGACGACCAAGATAAAGCACCCCAACCCGGTCCGAAATATGCTGCACCACAGTCAGATCATGACTGATGAACAAATAGGTCAGCCCCAGATCATCCTTGAGGTCGCTCATCAGGTTCAGAACCTGCGCCTGAACGGAAACATCAAGCGCAGAGGTCGGTTCGTCACAAACGATCAGTTTAGGCTCTGACGCAAGCGCCCGTGCAATGCAAATACGCTGGCGCTGGCCCCCCGAAAATTCATGCGGGAACTTGCCTGCGTCACGGGCGGACAGGCCCACCTGTTCCAGCAGCTTTTCCGCCAACCCTTCGGTTTGTCCGCCACGTGCGGCAACCGGTTCAACGATAATATCGCGCACCCGCCAGCGCGGATTGAGCGAGGCAAAAGGATCCTGAAAGATCATCTGAATATCGGCGCGAACGGCATCGACCTTGCCTGCATCCGTTTCGCGCGCCAGATCCACGTCGCGGATTTTCACCGATCCTTCGGAAGGCGACAGCAGCCCCACCAGCATCTTGCCAACGGTAGATTTTCCAGAACCGGATTCGCCAACCAGCGCATAGACGGTCTTTTCCTCGATCTCAAAGGACACGTCGCTCACGGCGGTCAGGAACGCCTTTCTGCGCCGCTCAACCAAGCGGTTCAGCCAGGGTTTCGAGACATCGAAAATGCGGGTCAGGTGTTCAACGGAAACAAGAACCATCAGGCAACCTTTGTCGCATGGGGCAGAGGAAAGAAGCACGCAGCAGCCCCTCCACCATCAGAGAGGGTTGGGGCCGGGTCGGCCTTGCATCTGGCGGTGGCATAGGGACACCGCGGATGAAATGCACAGCCCGATGGCAGGCTGTCCAGACGCGGCATGGCACCGGGGATCTGATGGAGCCGGGCCTTGCCCCGCGAGGCCAGCGGCGTCGATCCCATCAGACCATCAGTATAGGGATGTCGCGGCGTGGTCAGCACATCGCGCACCGGACCAAGTTCCACCAGCTTGCCCGCATACATCACCGCCACCCGGTCGGCGGCTTCGGCGATGACACCCATGTCATGGGTGATCAGCATCACCGCCGTGCCCCGGTCGCGGCAAAGCTGTTTCAATAGCGCGATGATCTGCGCCTGAACGGATACATCAAGCGCGGTGGTCGGCTCATCCGCGATGATCAACGACGGTTCGGCGCAAAGCGCCAACGCGATCACAACACGCTGCCGCATGCCGCCGGAAAATTCATGGGGGTAAGAATTGATCCGTTCACGCGCGCCGGGAATACCGACCTCATCCAGGGCTGCAATGGCGCGTTCAGCCGCTTGCGCCTTGGTGACGTCCAGATGCGCAAGGATCGTTTCGGTCAGTTGATCCCCAATTCGCAATAGCGGATTCAACGAAGTCAGAGGATCCTGAAACACCATCCCGATTTCTTTGCCCCGCAGGCGGCGCATCGCGTCACCCTTGAGGTGGTCAATGCGCGCACCGTTCACGTGAATCTCACCCCTGGAGATTCGCGCAGGCGGGCTGAGCAGGCCAATGACCGCATTCCCGGCCATGGATTTGCCTGCCCCTGACTCACCGACCACGCCAAGGATTTCACCCGGCGCGATGTCATAGGACACCCCATCGACGGGCCGCAGGATGCCGTAGCGTGTGGGGATTTCGACGGTCAGGTCACGGATGGAGAGGATGGGTTGGGTCATATTTGGATATTCGGTTTCTTGAAGTAGCAGCACCATGCCCGACCTCGGGAGAGCCCATCAGCCTGGTGGTTCGATCTTGATGAGAATGGCCGGTTCAGCATGGGTGAGGTATGTTGCGCAGAATACCCTCCCCAGAGAAAATTCGGGCATGGTGCCGACGCACCTGACACTACAGGAGAGAAGTTCATCACCGCAGCCTCGGGTTAAGCGCATCGCGCAGCCAGTCCCCCAGAAGGTTCACTGACAGAGCCAGAACCAGCAAGGTCACCGCAGGGAACAGCAGGATCCACCACTCACCGGAAAACAGGAAGCCCTGACCGATACGGATCAGCGTACCCAGTGACGGCTGTGTCGGTGGCGCACCCACACCAAGGAACGACAGCGTCGCCTCGGCGATAATGGCCAGCGCCAGCGAAATCGTTGCAATCACCAAAACCGGGGACAGCACGTTGGGCAGGATATGCTTGATCATGATCGCCGGGCTTGTGCGGCCGATCAGGCGCGCCGCCTGCACGTATTCCTTGTTCTTCTCGACCAGGGTCGCCCCGCGCACGACGCGGGCGAATTGCACCCAATCGGACAGACCAATCGCGATGATAAGCACCCAAATCGCCATCTGGTCACGGTATTCGACCGGGGTAATCCCCTTGGCCACGCCAAAGATCAGCATAGCGACAAGAATCGCCGGGAAGGTCAATTGCACATCGGCCACGCGCATGATGACCGTTTCCGTCCAGCCGCCGACATATCCCGCCAACAGGCCCAGCGTAATCCCCAGCACCATTGCAAACAACACCGCCGCCGCGCCCACGAACAGGGATATGCGCATGCCATAAAGGATCGTGGAAAACACATCGCGGCCCTGATCGTCGGTACCCAGCCAAAAGGTTTCCCCGGTAAAGGCATTGGGTTCCATCGGCGCGGAAAATCCGTTCATCAGGTTCAGCGACGCGGGATCAAACGGATTGTAGGGCGCGATCAGCGGCGCAAAGATCGCGGCCATGACCATCAGCGTGACAACCGCAAAGGACACCACCGCAACAGGCGAACGTTTGAACGTGTACATGAAGTCGGACTGCCACCAGAGCGACAGGCGTGATGGGTCTTTGATGGGCAGGGGGGCGTCCGTCATATCAATGCGCCTTTGTCCGGTCTGCGCGCAAACGCGGGTCAATGGAGAAATACAAGAGGTCAACGATCAGATTGATGCCAACGAACATCACGGAAATCAGCATCAGATAGGCGGCCATCACCGGAATATCGACAAACTGAATTGCGTTGATGAACAACAACCCGACGCCCGGCCACTGAAACACCGTTTCAGTGATGATCGCAAAGGCGATGATGGACCCCAATTGCAGGCCCGTGACCGTGATCACCGGCACCAGCGTGTTTTTCAACGCATGACGGAAATTCACCGCCCTGTCGCGCAGGCCACGGGCACGTGCAAAACGGATGTAGTCCTGCCGGAGCACCTCAAGCATCTCGGAGCGAACAAGCCGCATGATCAGCGTCATTTGGTACAAGCCAAGCGTGATGGACGGCAAGATCAACGCCTTAAGTCCAGATTCGGTCAGGAATCCGGTGGTCCAACTGCCAATTCGGACGGTATCCCCCCTTCCGAAACTGGGCAGCCAGCCCAATTCGACCGAGAACAGATAGATCAGCAGAATACCAATCAGGAAGGTGGGCAGAGACACCCCGATCAGGGACAGCGACATGATGGCGTTGGCGGTAAACCCATCGCGCCTGATGGCGGTAAAGACGCCCAGCGCAATGCCGATAGCAATGGCCAGAAAACCGGAAACGGCGGCCAGTTCCAGCGTCGCGGGGGCGCGCTCCATCAAAATATCGGACACCGGACGCCCCTGACGGTAGCTGACGCCAAAGTTGCCCTGAACCGCGCCGCCAAGGAATTTTACATATTGCACCGGAAACGGCTGATCCAATCCCAGCTGTGTGCGCAGCCGTTCAATATCGGCCTGGGTACGTTCCTGCCCCAGCATATTGTCGATGGGATCCCCGACAAAGCGGAACATGGAAAACGCCACAAGCCCCACAATCAGCAGGACAAGGGCGGATTGGGCGACACGTTGAATGATATAGGCCAGCATCTGAACAGATGATAGCCTGTGAGGGGCGCGGTCAAGGGGTCGATTGGGAGATGCCCTTGAAGCGAGGCAATTCCTGTGCCGTACGCGGTCAGCAAGATCGGCCAAGCGGACATTGGCGGATAACACGCAAAGTTGATCGCGCCGCAAGCCTTGCCTCGATGGATGAACGGGTGTTCTCTGTGCGCACAGGCATCAAATCGAATTCCACTCCCCTGAATCGTAAAAAAGCTGCTATTCCTGCTACAAAGAACCACCCTAACAATAGGTCGAACCCCATGGCAGCCGCGCCTCCCTTTCAGAAAATCAAAGTTTCGACGTTGCTCTTTGGCGACGGCACGCCGCGCAAGGCGGTCTTGACAGCGCTGATAGTCGGGACCGCGCTTACAGTCATCAATCACGGCGACACCCTTCTTGCCGGGCAGTTTCCGCCTCTTGTCAAGGTGATCCTGACATATTGTGTACCCTATTGCGTCACGACATGGGGGGCCGCCACAGGGAAACTGGCGCAAGAAAGGCGTCATCAGATGACTTTGTCCGACAGGTTCGACAAGAAAGGGTATCCCTCATGAATGCCGAGCAGTTTTTTAACCAGAAATCCATTCTTGACCTCAGCTTCTTTAATTTCAAGAACGCGATCACGGCCGCCTATTTCGCCAATCAGAACCTCGAAATCCAACGGACCAACGAGAATTTCCGAAAATTCTTTCCCATTCTGGGAAATGTCGTCAACGTATCCATGCTGGACATGCTTGAGCAGCTGGGTTTGCCGGGCGCTCAGATAGATCACTTTTCGTCAGAACTCAAAACCAATGGCAGTGTGCTTTTGCCCGAAATACGGGTTTCGATGGAAGGCGAGGAGCGCATCTATTCTCTTCTGTCCACCTATACCCAGGACAGCGATTTTTCCTATCTGAACGGGGTGCAGGGCCAGTTTGTTGACCGGACGGCGGAATGGGCGTTACGCCGCGAGCGCGAAGACCTGCTGGAACAGAAAATACGCGACCGGGAGCTGATCGAGGCGAAAAGCCAGCAGTTGGAACAGCTTGCCAAAAGGTTGGCGAAATACCTGTCGCCGCAGATCTACCGCACCATCTTTGCCGAAACCGAGGACACATCGCATACCCACGCCAGAAAGAACCTGACGATCTTTTTCTCGGACATTGTTCAGTTTACCGATCTGAGCGACGTGATGGAGCCGGAACGCCTTGCTGTTGTTATCAATTCCTACCTGTCGGAAATGACCAACATCGCGCTTGAGTGTGGCGGCACCATCGACAAGTTCATCGGGGATGCGGTGCTGGTATTCTTTGGTGATCCCGATTCCCGCGGGGACGTTCAGGACGCGCTAGCCTGTGTCGAAATGGCCTTTCGGATGCAGGAACGTATCAAGGCCCTGCAGGGATATTGGAAAAAGAACGGCGTTTCCAACGGGATCAAGGTCAGGATGGGTATCGCAACAGGGTATTGTACGGTTGGCAATTTCGGGTCCGACCAACGGCTCGATTATACGGTTCTGGGCAGCCCGGTAAATCTTGCGGCCCGGCTTCAAGGTCTGGCTGAACCCAAGGGTATCCTGTTGGATCAGAACACCTATTCATTGGTGGAAACCCATGTAGAAGCCGCAGAAAAAGGTGAGTTTTTGCCACGCGGCTTTTCAAGGCCGGTGCAGTATTATGATCTGTTGGGCTATGTGCCATCAAAAGATCCCACATCGCACCGGCAGTTGTCACACATGGGCGACCGGGTTGAGGTCAATATCTTCGACAGTTCCGATATTCGCAGGGCGATTGAGGAATTGCGCGAGATACAAATCAGGTTCGAAGCGGAATTGAATCAGTCGGAAAACGGATTCCAGCGCTAAGGCTGACGATGTTGAAATGCGCGGGGATTATCGTTCCGGATCGTCATTTTCGGCCCCGGTGAATTTGGTCGCTTGGGCGGAAGTGGTGGACAGGCATGGGGGTCTCAGGATCGGAAACCCGGGGGTTTTGCACCCCCGGACCCCCGCAGAGTTTACTTGGAAAGATGAAGGATCGACCAAGAAGGGCGGTGCGCCAAGGCGACCGCCCTTTGTTGGTTCAGTTCATTTTGAAGTACTTGAACTTGGCCGTGTCATCCGCCGCCACAATGGTGTCGATGCCGGAGTTCATGCCCCAGTTCAGAACCTGGTGGTGGATCGGCACATAAAGCGCTTCTTCCTGCACAACAGTCCAGATCTCGTTGATCATCATGTTACGCTTTTCCAGATCGGTTTCAGAAGCGAGCGCTTCGATCTTGGCGTCCAGCGCGTCGTCACCAAAGCGGGTGCCGTTCCACGAGCCGTATTTCTCATCCCGACCATGAACCAGGAAGTTGAAGATATA
>Ga0316204_10010676_pt1 | contig 11746 bp, 10 predicted proteins | sample 6monrhotite_MG_2_FD_205661 | JGI IMG/M metagenome (GOLD analysis project Ga0316204, IMG submission 205661) | Microbial mat bacterial communities from mineral coupon in-situ incubated in ocean water Damariscotta River, Maine, United States -... | ecosystem: Environmental > Aquatic > Marine >...
CGGCAGCGAGCCCAAGGCCAGCAGCGCGACCAGGGCTATCAGCGAGCTGCGCAGACGGGGTTTAGGGCGTTGACTCATCCGCATAAATGGCTACTTCCAGGTTGCCGTCAGCGTCAATCCGTCCACGATACATCCCTGAGGTATTGAATCGTTGGGCGAATTCACCGTTCTGTCCTAACACTATGACCCCGCCAGTGCCGCCAAGTTCAGTCAGCTCGGTGCCAATCACCTGATCGGCCGCTGCGCGAATCGACTTGCCTTGAAATGCCACGCGGTTGCATAGCCGTTGAGCCAGACCCAAGCGGATGAAGTACTCGCCGTGTCCGGTTGCTGACACCGCACATTGGCCGTCGGCCCAAGTCCCGGCGCCGATGATCGGAGAGTCGCCAATACGGCCCCAACGCTTGCCGGTCATGCCGCCAGTGGAGGTGCCCGCGGCCAGCTGTCCGGATTGATCGAGCGCAACTGCGCCGACCGTGCCAAATAGCCGGCCTTGCGGTAGCAGTCCCTGCTCGACCGCTGCGCTGGTGTCGCCGTCGGTCTGCGCGGTTTTCGCTTTCCACTGCTTGAACTGCAAGTAGCGATGGTCGGTATCAAACCAGTGATTGTCGACCTGTTCGAGCTTCATCTCGCGGGCAAATTGGTCGGCACCGTTGCCGCTTAGCAGCACATGCGGTGAGTTACTCATGACCGCCTGGGCCGCCAGGATCGGGCTGCGTATGGTGCGCATGCCGGCGACTGCGCCGGCTGCGCTATCGCGGCTGCGCATCAGCGACGCGTCCAGCTGATGGCCACCATCGGCGTCGTAGACCGCGCCTTTGCCGGCGTTGAAGTGCGGCGACTCTTCGAGCACCCGGATGCTGCTAATCACCGCCGCCTCGGCGCTGCCGCCGCTGGCCAATACCTGTTGCCCTTCGCGCAGAGCCAGTCCCAAGGTGCTGCGAATCTCCGTTTCGGTGGCAGCGGACATTTGCTCGCGCTCGATCGTGCCCGCGCCGGCATGGATCACCAGCACCGGCGCGCCCACTTCGGCGCTCGCAGCGCTCAACCATAGCGTGGCGAGTAGGCCCAGGCAGGCTCTTTGGTAGTGGCTGCGTTGACGCTTAATGAAGCCGGTGGCTGCGGGGTTGGTCATCGCGTTGTTCCTCCCAGTAGTGGCGGATATCGATCAGACACGCCGGCAGCCGGCGGATCAAGGCTTCGCGCTCAAAGTGGTTTGCCGGTTGCTGCGCCGGCGGCAGGTGGCGGGTGAAGGTCTCGCAATTCACTCCCAGCGCGGACAGCGGCATGACGGTCTCGACCAGCGCTGGGTCCGTGCTGAGTTTGGCCTCCCAGTCGTCGGCCAGCAAGTCGATCCCGGCGGCAAAGCCCACGCACCAGCCGTACTGATCGACCTCGGCTTCGCCGTGCTCGTCTTGATGCTCCATTAGCACCGGCTCATAGGCATAGTGCTGCAGAGCGTAAACGATGCTCTCGCTCAAGGTCAGCAGTAGCTCGATACAGCGATCCAAGTCCGGGTGCTGAATGATTCGCGGTTCCTCGCCCAGTGCCAGCGCGAGCCAATCGTGGGCATTCACCTTGCGCGGCCCCACGGCCAATGCGCTAAGCAGCCCGTGCACGCCGTCCAAACCCAGGCTGCGGCTGTTGCCCACCGTTTGTAGCAACGCGTCTAACTCGTCGTAGTCGTGTGCGTCCAGCAGCTTCGTACTCACGCCAGTTCGGCCCAAACCGGTGTGTGGTCAGACGGTCGCTCCCAGCCGCGAGGTTCGCGGTCGATCCCGGTATCACTCAACCGCGGTAGCAGCGCATCGGAGATCAATACCAGGTCAATGCGCAGGCCGCGGTTACGGCGGAAGCCCTGCAGCCGATAGTCCCACCAGGAAAAGCTCTGCAAATCGGGCCGCTGATGGCGAAAACTGTCGTGCAGGCCGAGCGCTAGCAACGCCTGTAGTGCCGCGCGCTCTGCGGGTGAGCAGAGTACGTCGTTCGCCCAGGCCTTGGGGTCGTGGACATCCAGGTCGGCCGGCGCGACGTTGAAATCGCCGATCACGACCAGCTTCGGGTAGCGCCTTATTTCCTCGCTCAGCCAGTCACGCAGGGCAGCGAGCCACGCCAACTTGTACGCGTACTTATCGCTGCCAACGGACTGGCCGTTGACGACGTACAGATTGATCACCCGCAGGTCACCATAAGTCGCGGCGACTACACGACGCTGTGGATCGTCGAAGCCGGGAATGTCCTTAACGACCTCGCTCGGCAGCTGACGCGAGATCAGCGCAACGCCGTTATAGGTTTTTTGACCAGACCAGGCCGAGTGATAACCCAGCGCCTGCAGCGCCTGGTCGGGGTACATCTCGTCGCTAAGCTTGAGTTCCTGCAGACCCAGAATGTCTGGCTGAGCCGTTTGCAGCCACTGTTCAACCTGCGGCAGGCGCACCTTGAGTGAATTGACGTTCCATGAAGCGATCCGCATCGTGGACTAACCCTCGGTGCTCGTCGGGTTGCGCGCACGCCACTTGGACAATGCCCTCACCACGCTCAGTGCCTCGGTCAGCGCGTAGTCGTTTCCGGGTCCGCGCACGTTGTCATTCTTCTCGTCCTCATCGCCTGTACCTTCCAGTTCGCCGCGCAGATGCCCTGGCAAATCAGCTTCGCTGATCCGGCGTGCGCTGCTAGCGCGGCGTTTGAAATCGGCTTCGGCCAAGACCACGTCTGGATCGATCCCGAAGGCCTGGATCGAGCGTCCATTCGGCGTGTAATAGCGTGCGGTGGTGATCTTTAGCGCTTCGCCATTCTCTAACGGCATGATCGATTGCACCGAGCCTTTGCCGAAAGTGCGCTGGCCCATGATGAGCGCGCGTTCGTGGTCCTGCAGTGCGCCGGCCACGATTTCCGATGCCGAAGCGGTACCCGCATCTACCAGCACCACCAGCGGGGCACCGGCCAGTAAGTCATCGGGCCCGGCATTCAGACTGGCAGCGGTATTGGGCGCTCGGCCGCGGGTGCTGACCACTTGGCCGCCATCCATGAAGACGTCGCTGACTTCCACTGCCGCAGTCAACAAACCACCAGGGTTGCTGCGCAGATCGAGTACCAAACCGGCCAGACCACCGCTGCTTTCCTGCAAGCGCTTAACCGCAGCGGCTGTGTCGCGGCCGGACTCGTCCTGAAACTGGCTGACCCGGATATAGCCAACTTTGGGGTCGAGTAGGCGGCTGCGGACGCTGGTCACTTTGATGACTTCGCGAGTCAGATCCACCCGGAAAGGGTCGCTGCCTTCGCGGAATACGCTGATCTTGACCGTGCTGCCCGGCTTGCCGCGCATCGCATCTACCGCGTCATTGGCGGTGTCGACATCAACCGGAATGCCATCCACTTCGACGATGATGTCGCCGCTGCGCAGGCCCGCTCGTGAAGCCGGCGTTTCGTCGATGGGCGAGATCACGGTGAGCTTGCCGTCCATCACCTGCACTTCCAGGCCGAGGCCGCCGTAGCTACCGGTGGCATCGTCCTGCAAGGAGAACAGCTGGTCGTTATCTAAGTACTGGCTGTGCGGGTCCAAATCGGCGAGCAGGCCGCGGATCGCCGCCTGCATCAATTCTTTACTGCTGACTGGTTCGACGTAGGAGCGGCGAACTTCGTTATAAACCGCAGCGAAGGCGCGTAAGTCATCCAAATCGACGAGGTCGTCGGCTGGCGTCTCCGCCGCAGCCTCCGTGCTTACCTCGCTAGCCGCTGTGTCGACAGGGGTCGCTGCCGGTAAAGGCGGCGTTTCGGCTTCGTCGGCGCCTAGGGCTACCGTGGAAAAGAGCATCAGCAGCGCGGCCAGCGCGCTGGACTTTGAAAACGACAGCATCATGATTGCGCTTTACTCCAGTGTTTGCGGTGGTCGAGCCCGACCTACAGCGCGGCTAGCGGTCTAACCGCGAGGCTTCCTAGACCCTAAGTATAGGCATCGCGGCGTCATTCGACCGTGCAAGTTCGTCCGAATGCTGGCATTGCTGCGTCGAATCCTTAGACTTCGCAGTGAAGGGCGCCGCTTGGGAGAGGACGGTGTATCCCTTTCCCGACCATCCCAAGGAACACTCATGGCTATCAATTACCCCCCATACATCTGGCAGAACGGCGAAATTAAGGCGTGGGCCGATGGCACCACTCACGTGATGGCGCACGGCCTGCACTACGGTTCCAGCGTGTTCGAAGGCATTCGCGCCTACGCTACGCCGGAGGGCCCGCGAATCCTCAAGCTGACCGAGCATCTGCAGCGTCTATACGTCTCTGGGCGCATGTACGACATGGATATCGGCTACACCATGGAGGAACTGCGGACCGCTTGTTTCGATCTTCTGGAGAAGAACCAGCTTGGCTCGGCCTATCTGCGGCCGATCGCTTTCCGCAGCCTGGGCGCCTTCGGCCTGGGTGCAGACAATCCGGTTGAAGTCGCCATTGGCGCCTGGGAGTGGGGTCCCTATCTGGGCCAGGAAGCGGTTACCGAGGGCGTCTCCGCCTGCGTTTCCAGCTGGCGTCGCTTAGCACCCAACACCATTCCGACGCTGGCTAAGGCAGGCGGTAATTACCTTTCTAGCATCTTGATTTCGCGCGAAGCGCGCGCTCGTGGTTGCGCCGAGGGTATCGGTCTAGGCGTGGACGGCAATATCTCCGAAGGCGCCGGCGAGAACCTATTTCTGATCATCGGCGGCAAGGTGATAACGCCGCCTATGACGGCTTCCATCTTGCTCGGAATCACCCGCGCTATGGCGATTGAGATTGCTCAGGAGGCGGGTTATGAAGTGATTGAGCAGGCAATGCCGCGCGAGGCACTGTATATCGCCGACGAGATCTTCATGACCGGTACTGCAGCAGAAGTTACCCCGGTGACCGAAGTTGACGGCAAAGCCGTTGGCACCGGCAAGCCCGGTCCGGTGACGCGCGCCGTGCAAGAGAAGTTCTTCGGCGTGCTCGAAGGGCGACTGCCTGACACCAAGGGTTGGTTGGAAGGCCGCTAACCGCTATCCCCGCCGCGATAGTGGCGGGGGTACAGCGCGGTTGAGCCAAAGTTACTGCGGCAATCGCAGTCTAAACAGTGCCCCGCCGTGGGCACTGGTTTCAGCTCGGATCTGCCCGCCATGCTCTTCGACGATGCGCTTGACGATGGCCAGGCCCAGCCCAGAACCTTTGGCCTTGCTGGTGACATAAGGCTCGAACAAGCGTTCGCGGACATTGGCAGCGATCCCCGGACCGTTGTCCTCGATGCGTAGCTCGACAAAGTTGCGCGTGCCCTCATTGACTAACTCAACGCTGATCCAAACCTGCAAGGGTTGATCGGCGGCCGCTTCGCTGGCGTTCTTGAGCAAGTTATGGAGCAATTGGCGCAGCCTGCCGCTGTCTACTCGCAGCGGTGGCAGCTGATCGGGGAGTTCGACCTTGATTTGCAGGCGCTGCTGCTCGCCGCGGTATAGCTCCACGACGTCCAATATTAGCGGCGCTAGCGGTTGGCGCTCGGGGTTCAATCGGGGTGCCCGGGCATAGTCGCTAAAGGCGTTGACCATCGATTTAAGCGCGTCCACCTGGGACACGATGGTGTTGGTCGCACGGTCCAGTACCTGGCCATCTTCGGCGCCTAATCGACTGAGATAGCGATGGCGCAGGCGCTCGGCAGCTAACTGGATCGGCGTGAGCGGATTCTTGATCTCGTGTGCCAGCCGCTGAGCTACTTCTCCCCAGGCGCTCTCACGCTGCTGTCGATTGGCCTCGCTCTGATCCTCAAATAGCGCAACCAGGCCAGCATCGTCGGGCAATCGGGCCGCCCGCAGCATGAGACGACGGCCATCCTGCAGCGCTACTTCTTGGCGCCACTCCAGGGCGGCAGAGGCGTATCCCCGTTCTATCTCGTCGGTTAGCGGCCGCAGGCCAGGAAAGGCTGCGGCCATCTCCGTCGTGGTCAGACTGATGGTGGAGCTGAGATCCACCTCGAGCAAATCCTGCGCGGTGCCGTTGCAGCCCAGCAGGCGCAGGTTGCCGTCGAAGGTGATTACCCCAGAACTGATTTTCTCGATCACGGTGGCGAGAAAAGCGCGCTCAGATTCCAGCGCGTCCTGGGTGCTGCGCACCCGCACGTTGGCCTCAGCCAGGCGCGTGGTCATGCGGTTAAAGGATCGGGCCAGGGCTGAGAGCTCATCGTCGCCCTGTTCAGGCAGGCGCACATCCAGGTCGCCCGCAGCGATGGCTTCGGTGGCGGCGGCTAATTCTCGGATCGGCGTACTTAATCGGCGGGCTAAAGCAAAGGCGAGGAACAGCGTGCCCAGAGCGGATGCCAGCAAGACGAAGCTGAGCACGGCACTCAAGGTGTAGCGCAGGGCGTTGCGCAGAAAGCTCAGGCGCGTATAGGCCAGGCTTTGCGCCTCCAGCTGACGGGTCAATGCACCCAAGCGCTCATCAACGGCGAAGCGCGCCTGCAGTATCGGCGGATCGCGCTCGGTGCCGAGCGGGATGATCAAGCGCATAACTTGGCCGCCCGGCGGTGACTCCAGCAGCATCAGGCCCTCACTGCCGCTAAAGCCGTTGCTCGGCAGTTGCGGATAAAGAGGCAGTAAATAGCGAGCATCGGCAGCGGCGCTGGCGATAATTCGGCGATCGCTGCCGAAAACCGTGAGTTCCAGCGCGGTGACCGAATCGATGGTTTGGTCCAGGCGGCCGGCAACGGTGTTGCGGTCGCTGGTATCGAGTTGATCAATCAGCACTCTGAGCTGATCCCGCCGCCGTTCCTGGTCGAGTTGAACGGCGCGTTGGGCGACCTGTAGTGCGTTGTCCAGGGCCTGCGCCACATCCGGCTGAAACCAGCCTTCGATCGAGCTGTGTACGAATTTCATGGATGCCGCATAAAGCAGCAACAGCGGCGGCAGCGCCACCCACAGCATGTGCCGGATCAGGCGCCATGAAAGCCGCGCGCCGGCCTCACGCCGCTGCGCCGCGGCCCGCAGCTGCAGCATTCGCAGCGCAGAGGCAATCACCAGAATAATCAGCGACAAAGCAGCGCTGATCATCACCGCGGGCGCGGCTGGGTCGATGCTGGGCGCAAAGGCCATGCCGGAACCATCCAGCAGCAGTGCCAGCGTCCCCAGCCAGAATGCGGCGACCCAGGGCAGCAAGCTGAACAGTCGGCGGAGTAGCGTCAGGCCGCTGATCTCAGTTTGACTCACGGTAGCGACACCCAGCCGCTGTTGAGCTGCCACTCGGGCTGCATCCGCGCCGGCAGGCGCAGCGGCGGCGGCAAGTGGCGTACCCGCAGCCGCACTCTGAGCTGCCATCCCGCGCCAGCAGGGACGGCGACCGGTGGTGGATTTTCCAGCGCGTCAAGTAGCGCGGGTCTGAAAGCGTAGCCGCGCGCAGGCAAGTCTTGATGCTCTAGCAGATAGCGGTCCTGCAGCGGTGCATAGCGCGCCTGCAGGTGAACGCCGGGCAGCGGCGTGGCGCAACGGCCCTGGATACAGCGCCGCCATTGAATCACCAGCGGCAGCGTCACCCCGTGCTCCAAAGCTGAGGCCGGCGCGCCGCTGAGATCGATGTGCAGCTGCAGCTGCACCAGGCCATCATCGCCAGCACCCTGTCGCCGCAGGTCAACGATGCTCAGGCTACCGGCTGCAGCGGTCCCCGATAGGGTGCATAACAGCAAGCAAACGCCAATAATTTGCGGGCAATTCATCCATGCAGTGTAGCCGGGCCGAGGCTGGCCGTAATCAGCGACCGTGTCGGTGCCCATCCGGCTGGCGCTATGCTCAGGCTCGCTCAACGGCGGCGTAAAAGAACCCATCTTCATCATCGCTGCCCGGCAAAACCTGGAAACCGTGCGGCATCCAGGCATTGACCGTGATCTCGGTCGGTCGCCAATGGCTGAGCTGAGCGCGTTCGGTCTCCTCCATGGTGTCAACGAACTCGGCAATGACGCCCTGATTCTCGGCACGGAAAACGGAGCATGTGGTGTAGACCAGACGCCCGCCGGGGGACAACAGCGGCCACAGCTGACGCAGTAAACGCAGCTGCGTTTGTGCCAGTTGCTGCGGATCGCTGGCTCGGCGCAGCCATTTGATATCAGGGTGGCGCCGAGTAACGCCGCTGCCAGTGCATGGCGCGTCGATCAAGATGCGGTCAAAGAGCTGCCCGTCCCACCATGAATCCGGATCGCCGGCGTCTGCGCATATCAGCTGTGCCTGCAGTTTGAGCCGATCTAGGTTTTCCCGAACGCGCTCTACTCGCTCAGCATCGACGTCTAGGGCCACGACCTGGCTATCCGGGCAGCGTTCCAACAGGTGCGCGGTCTTGCCGCCGGGCGCGGCGCAGGCATCCAGTATCCGCATCCGTGGCTGCGGCTGTACCCACTCCACCACGCGCTGGGCCGCAGCATCCTGTACTGAGAGCATGCCGTTGGCGAACCCCGGCAGTTGCTCAACCGGCACCGGCGGATCAACCCGCAGTGCATCGGCTAAGTTGGGATGCGGCTTGGCCTCCAGTCCAGCCTCCGCCAGTCGCGTCAGCATGCCCGGGCGATCGCCGCGCTGGGCGTTTACTCGTAGCCACAACGGTCCGCGCTGGTCGCCAGCGGTCAGGATTTGCTCAGCCTGATCCGGCCAATCCTCCTGCAGTTGCTTGATCCACCACTGCGGATGCTCCCAGCGGGCGACCGAATCGTTCTCCAACTGCGCATCCAAAGTCTTCCGCTCACGCAGATAGCGTCGCAGCAGCGCGTTAATCAACCCGGCTTGACGCGGCAGCCCCAGCGCGCGCGCCGCTGCGACACTTTCGCCTACCGCGGCATGGCTGGGCGTCGACATATGCCGCAGTTCGGTCAATGCACACATCACCACCGCGTCCAGTAGCGGTGGCCGCTCTCGGTCCGGGTGGCTGAGCAGCAACCGCAGCAGCGCCCGGGCGGACCCTAAGTGGCGCACGCAGGTGTAGGCCAACGCTTGAGCGAATGGTCGCTGGCGGCTATCGGTTTGTTGCGCAGCGACGGCCTGATCTAGCGCGTGACCGTTAAGTACAGTGGCTACGGCACGGGCGGCAGCTTGGCGAGCATCCATCATTGGCGTAGATCCTGGCGTGCATTAAGGAAGTCGTTAACCGACATGGGCTTGCCACCGGGGCGCTGCAGACGCTGCAGGCTAAGCGCATCGCTACCGCAGGCAATCACCAGTTGTCCTCGCTGCGCCTTCAAAATCTCGCCCGCGGCACCGCTGCCTGCAACGACTTCGGCGGCATGGATCTTTACTCGCTCTCCGCCTATTTCGGCCTCAGCTACCGGCCATCCATACAGGCCGCGGATCAAGCGATCCAGTTCGCTTGCAGTGGCCGACCAATCTAGCTGCGCCTCGTTGCGTGCCAGCTTGTGTGCGTAAGTGACGCCCTCCTCGGGCTGGACCTGGGCCGTCATTTGAATGCCGCTGAGTAGGTTTTCCAGTCCCTCGCTTAACAGCTGGGCCCCCAACGCACTCAAGCGATCGTGCAGATCCTGCGAGTTATCTTGCTCACCAATCGAACAGCGGCTCTCCAGCAGCACCGGCCCGGTATCCAAGCCGCGCTCCATTTGCATCAAACAGACGCCGGTTTCCGTATCGCCGGCGATCAGCGCGCGTTGAATCGGCGCGGCGCCCCGCCACCGTGGCAACACACTGGCGTGAACATTCCAGCACCCGTGCTTCGGTGCTTCCAGCACTGCGGCAGGCAGTATCAAGCCATAGGCCACAACCACCATTAAGTCAGCGTCTAATTCCCTGAGTTCCTGTTGCGCCTGCTCATCGCGCAGGCTTTGCGGCTGCCTAACCGGCAACCCAGACTCAAGCGCCAACTGTTTGACCGGCGAGGCCTGCAGCTTGCGACCGCGTCCAGCTGGTCGATCAGGCTGACTATAGACCGCCACCACCTGTGCCGAGGACTTCAGCAGTGCGGCCAAGCAGGGAACGGCAAAATCCGGCGTACCGGCAAAAATTACACGCATCGAATGGGTCTCGGTTAGATAAAGGCTGCTTGCTAAGAGGGTGGAGTAACAGCGTTGCTGTCGTTTGTTAGGCCGAAACCTCGGTCGTCTCGCGCTCTAGGCGTGCCCGTTTCTCCAGCTTCTTGCGCACCATCTGCCGTTTCAGTGGAGACAAGTAGTCGACGAATAGCTTGCCCTGCAGATGATCCATCTCGTGCTGTATGCAAACAGCCAGCAGGCCGTCGGCTTCCATTTTGATCGATTCGCCGTCGCGATCCAGCCCAGTCACCACGATGCGCTCGGCGCGCGTAACGTCGGCGGTAATGGTTGGAACCGATAAACAGCCTTCGCTGCAGGTCTGCGCACCGTCCCGTTCGACGATTTGTGGGTTGATCAGCACAATCGGCTCGTCGTGGTCTTCGCTCACATCGGCCACTAACAGCTGACGGTGTACATTGACCTGGGTCGCGGCCAAACCAATTCCGGGTGCGTCGTACATCGTTTCGAACATATCGTCGATTAGTGCGCGCAGAGCGTCGTCAACCGCCTCTATGGGGACAGCTTTGGTGCGCAAACGCTCGTCTGGAAACTCTAATATGTGCAATTTCGCCATTAAAAGTACTCATCAATCACTTATGGAGATAGGCTCCCACGCAGGGCGCGGGTCTGCAAGCCAGCCAGCGCTCGCGTTGTAAGGGTGTCAAAAAAGGCGTCGTTTAGGCGTTAAAGGGGCAAAAATGCGGGCCCTAACTCAAAAGCCGGGGTTGTTGCTCGTTTTCTATCCCTGTTACTTGTACTACACTGAAGAAGGCTCGGGGAATCAGGTAGATGGCAGCTATGCTTAAAAAAGCACTTGCAGTTGTGGCAAGCGTGTTGCTCAGCGGAAGCTTATTCGCTGCTGACCCCGCGCTGCGCGCAGATCATCCGGAGACGTATGTCGTCCGGCGTGGGGACACTTTGTGGGATATTTCTGCGCGGTTCTTAAAGAGCCCGTGGCTGTGGCCAGAAATCTGGCAGGCCAATCCGCAAATTGAGAACCCGCATCTTATTTATCCAGGCGATGTGATCAGTTTGGTCTACATCGACGGTCGACCGCACTTGGTGGTTGAGCCCGGTGAGGCGAAGCTGGGACCGCAGGTTCGACGGGAAAGTCTGGATGAGGCCGTCAAGCCGATTCCACTGGCTGACATTCGGCAGTTCTTAGAGCGGCCGCGGCTGCTGACCGAGGACGAGATCGATCAGGCGCCGTACATCGTTGGCCTGGAATCGGATCGGATAATCGGCGCAACCGGCGAATTGGGATACGTGCGTGGTCTGAACGGCGCGGCCGTTGGTGATCGCTACATGATTGCGCGGCCGTCGTTGGCATACACCGACGTGCCGAAGAACTTGGTTTGGAATCGGGCGGATCGCAAGACCCGCACCCATCCGTGGCGTAAAGGTCGCGGTGAAGTGTTTGGGGGAGAGCGCCACTGGGCGTTTACCGACTGGGTTTACGATAAGTCGGGCGAGAATCTGGGCTACGAAGTCTTGGTTATCGGTACAGCTAGCGTATCGGCTCTGGGCGATCCAGCTACGGTTTACTTGACCTACAACGACATCGAAATCAGGAAAGGCGACATGCTGGTTCCCTATGAGGAACTGGAGTTCGACCTGGAATACGTCCCGCACGCGCCGAAATCGGTCCCCGACAACATGCGCGTAGTTGCCTTCACCGGGGGAGGGCTCAATACGGCGGGCCCGCGCGAGGTTGTCGTGCTCAATCGCGGCTCGCGG
>Ga0316204_10010677_pt1 | contig 11745 bp, 9 predicted proteins | sample 6monrhotite_MG_2_FD_205661 | JGI IMG/M metagenome (GOLD analysis project Ga0316204, IMG submission 205661) | Microbial mat bacterial communities from mineral coupon in-situ incubated in ocean water Damariscotta River, Maine, United States -... | ecosystem: Environmental > Aquatic > Marine >...
AGTTGTTTAACGCCTGCTATTCTTGCCGCTAGTCCGGCATAGATAAGCGGACCGATATGGTGGGTATGAACTGCCTCTACACCTAAGCTTTTAAAGAGGCGACTGAGGCGAAAAATGAGCGATGGACGCAACCCCGGTGATTTTTCGAGAAAGATCAGCTGCTCTGCATAGGGGGCGAGCCGAGGCCATGCGGCAATCGCACTTTCTCGATCGCCCTCTAAACTGAGAATGAGTGGATTGCCTTTGCCTTTACAAAAGGTGGCAAGGTCCAGTGCCATGGTTTCAATGCCGCCGGGGCGCAGATGTTGTACAACTTGGATAACCGTTTTCATGGGCTGACCTATCGCTGGTGGGTTTTATTGATAGTGTTTGCATAGCCAATGCCAAGTCTTGTTTTTGTTTAAATATTATTTATATTCAGACTGTTATGGTTTTTTATTGGCTGTTCTTTTGACTAGGCGTTGCAGAATGCAAATGACTTTGCGAAGTACAAGGTAATAGGGGTGTCAGTAAGTTAAGCGGGTTATTGCATGCCATCACGAGAAGGCACGATGAAGTGATCTCCCAAAAAATGGGATAAAATGTAGTGAACCGCCCCGGGTTTGCCGGAGACTCCATAACTTGAGAGTATGGAGCCATGAACAAAGCAATCAGATATTCCCCCCGAATTTAGAGAACGAGCGGTAGGACTGGTGTTGTCCCAACAAGAAGATCATAAGTCCCAGTGGGCCGCGATTTGCGCTATTGCGGAGAAATTGGGCTGTACGCCTGAGACCTTGCGCAACTGGGTACGCAAAAAGGAGCGCGATACAGGCACTACGCCGTCTCAAGCCCAGGCTGATATGGAGCGACTGAAAGCGCTTGAACGAGAGAATCGCGAGCTTAAGCGCTCCAATGAGATATTGCGCAAGGCCGCCGCTTTTTTCGCCCAAGCGGAACTCGACCGCAAACCCAAGTAATGGTGGACGTCGTTGACTCACTGAGAAGCGAGTATGGTGTCGAGTCAATCTGTAGTAAGATACCGATTGCACCCTCCACTTATTACGCCTTTAAAGCCCGTCAAGCAGATCCTGAGTTGCGCAGCAACCGGGCTAAGCGAGATGACGCGCTGAAGCCAGATATATTGAGAGTTAGAGCGGAAAACTTTGAGGTTTATGGTGCACGGAAAGTATGGCGACAACTCAATCGAGAAGGCATCACTGTGGCTCGCTGCACCGTGGAGCGGCTGATGCGAGAGATGGGGCTGCGCGGCATTGTACGAGGTAAACCCTGCCGCACTACGATCCCAGATGAAGCAGCGGAGCGTCCAAACGACTTAGTGAATCGAGAATTTACCGCTGAACGCCCCAATCAGTTATGGGTGGCAGATATTACGTATGTGCCCACCTGGATTGGCTTTGTGTATGTGCCGTTTGTGGTTGATGTCTATTCCCGCTACATCGTGGGTTGGCGTGTCACACGAAGCCTGCATACGGACTTGGCTCTCGATGCACTTGAGCAGGCACTCTGGGCTAGAGGACAAACAAAAGGTCTCATTCATCACAGCGATAGAGGATGCCAATATCTCTCGATTCTCTATACAGAGCGCCTTGCTGAGGCGGGTGTGACAGCCTCCGTTGGCTGTAAAGGTGATTCCTATGACAATGCCCTCGCTGAGACCATAAACGGTCTATTTAAAGCGGAGGTCATCTATCGTAACGGTCCTTGGAAAGGCATCGAAGATGTGGCGTATGCGGTCTGTGAGTGGGTGTATTGGTTTAACAACAAGCGGTTGCTTGAGCCAATTGGAAGTATACCGCCTGCTGAATTTGAATTAATGTATGAAAAGAAACAAACCGAGTCAGCCGCTGAAGCGGCGTGACTCAAACTAATGAGTCTCCGGTAAACCCGGGGCGGTTCAGTCGTAAATGATGGAGCCGTTATTGATTTTCTGAATATTGGCGTTGGGGTCATAAGGACAGGCGTTTTTAACGTGGCTGATATTGCGATTATGGCAGGCGCTTTTCTATTTATGATGTCCCGTCAGGGATGGGGTAATGCGCGAGAATAGTAAGTAGCTTGGGTTGAGGAATATACCTCGGTGCTAATTGTTTGGCTTTACAAACAACGTTCAGGCTAATTTACAATGAACATCCGCTTCTGGTCTATTGAATGCGTCGAATGTATCGATTGGAAATATCCAGGCTACTTGCTAAAAGGGCTTTGCCCCCAATGCCACCGTCTAATTAACATTTATAGCTCACAAAAGGCTGTGAACTATAAGTGCCTAGACGTTATTTGACCACATTTGTAAATGAAACTAAGGAGTAACCATGAATAAGAAATTATCAGTTATATTGGCGGCGCTGTTTATGCCTATTTTATCAAGTGCAGAGATTGTAAGTGTTGCAACTCAAAATCTACCGTCAGTTCGGGTTGAGGGGAATGCTGCATTTTTATACCTGGAAACGCCATTTGACTCAACTGTTTCTAATTGTGGTGGTCGTGTATGGATAAACCTCAATGATGAAGTTGGTCGCGTAAAATATAGTACCGCTTTAATGGCATTTGCATCTTCAAAGGCAGTTAATATCCGCGCAAACAGTGCAGCTCCAAAGATGTTTGGTGCGTGCGAGCTTTATGACATAGTTGTTTTGAGATAGCGCCGTAGTTATTGCATGAATTCGGGGATTAAAACCACCACCTTTAGGCGGTCAGACTTATCGGAGGTACTCAGGTAGAGGTTTACCAAGTTGTTTAGTGATGGAATACCGTTGCGGCAGTCATATAATTTATAAGATTCAGCAAGTACCCCGGGTTTCGTGCCTCAGCCCAGGCTACTTGTTCGATTCAATCTTGAAATACATTAACCTGTTATTGCGCAAGCTGAATAATACTCTCTCTCCAGTGTGCCAATTTTTCCTGCGATAGTGCTTCCATTCTTTTCCAATCATCCGGTATTTGATGGCGCAGTTGCTGTCGCAGACTGGCAGCGGCTGGGCGTTGTTTTGCTTGTTGTTCTAGCCACAGTAGCCAGCGAAGATCGGTGATCCCTTCCCGTAGCTCAAAGAGCTTGGCGTTCACGTCATGCACCGTTGGGCACGGCTCTGCCATGGGGTAGAGCAGTTGCACATCGTCTTCACGGCCATCACTGGGGTCAAACGGGTCTGCGGTGGGCATACGAGCATGCCATTGCAAGTAACCTTGAGCACCAATACGCCAGAGAAAGAATCCTGCGGCGGCACGGTGGTTTGCCAGATTATACAACCAGGGGCGTGCGCCACTGGCTTGCACTCGATCGAACTGTTGTTTATTAAGGCCAAAGCCATCGTTAATCAGCACCACATCAAAGCCATCCAGATAGTCGGCATCCTTGGGGTGATTTAGTTGTCCACCCAGTTGTGCTTGTGGCGCAAAGTTGCTGGCATAGCGGTGGATTTTATCCAACGCCGTGGGTTGTCCAGGGTTGGAGGGTTCATCGGCGATTGCCCAGATGGGGGCGGGTAGTCCGGCGTGTTTGAGTTTTTCTTCGATATTTGCAATACGGGTTAAACTCGCCTGTAGACCCAGGCGGCTATTTAATCGCTTAAACGGCGTATAGGCGAAAAAAGGGGGGAGGAAGCCTGCGTCCCGTGTCATTTTGATTTGTCGTATAAAATCGACCGTTTGCAGTTCGCTGCTTGGGGTGGTGAGAGGCGGGGCAATGCCGGTAAACCCTTGCTCGGCCAAAAAGCGTAGATCGCAGCCCATAGCGTGTTCACCCTGTTGGCGGGTTGTCTCAAACCAGGAAAAGTGCACGGGTTGTTCTAAATAGAGGCCGATGGGGCGGTCTGCTGAGGGTAGTGTAACGGCGGGTACGGTAATCACCAACGGTGTATCGAGGGTGGTGTTACCCACGGTAATCGACAGTTCCCCATGGTACTCGCCCGCGGGTGTGTCACGGGAGGGGCTGATATTGAGATGGAGCCGCCGAGGTAAGCCATCCTCCCGCCCAGGGGGGAGGGGGCCACCCCGCAGATAGTGGTTGCTGGGCGTGAGCAGTGTGGAGGTTAAACCACTGCGTTTGAGTTGCCACTGTCCCCAGCGTAGCTCTGTGTTTAGGCTGATGCCATTGAGCTTGGGGGCTTGCACGCTAACAATCGGTGCTTGTTGTGCACCTATCTTGGTGTCGTGAAACAGCTCAAACTCAAGTGTTCCATGACTATCCGCTGCAACCACTATGCTCTTTTGCAGTGGCTCTATGCGGGGGGGGTGGTTTGAGGCTTGAGGCCATGGGCTGATACGCCAGTTATCCCGCCACCATGTGGCCCGTTGCTGCTCTACCTGTTGCCTTACTGAATAATCACTACTCTGCTCTGCGAGAATGGCCGCGACAAAGCCTGCTTCGGATTGATCACCTTTGAAGTTGAGTTGCAGTGGTTGCCCTGTCACGGTAACCGCAAAGCTGATACGCCCCATGGGACGTTCGCCAAACAGGCTCCAGGCATCATCACTGGGCTTGGCTACTTGTTGGCGACCTGCGAGATAGACGTGCTTGATCCATTGTTGCGGCGTGAAATTTTGTGACCAAACGGGCAGACCATTGGCATAAATAGTACGTTGCAGTGGGTGGGGGAGATATTCCCACTCGCCAGGGTCTCTTATCCATAGAGTGATAAACCACTCGCCCCTTGCCAACGGCAGGCTGAGCTGATCGATGCCGCGAATCCCGTCGCTAATGAGGGCGTCGGCAGCTTGTTTACGGTGGGCCCGGTCAAGGGCGTGAAGCTGTTTGCCTCGTAAGCCGTGAAATCCGGGTGTGATGGCTGTAAATCCTGGCCAGAGCGCACTGCCTTTTGGCCCTAAATCCCAACCTTTGGCTCCTCCTGATAACTTGGCGGGGGTAATGATCTGCAATGGTTCAATGTAAAGGCCGTCATCTCCTGACCCTTGAAAGACGATAATCTGCTGAATTTTATCGCTTTGTAATGGCCGGGCGGAGGGCGTGTGCAGTCCACCTAACGCCAGCTGGATCTTAAATGGACCAGGAGGGACTACTCGCTCCAGATTGATACGCTCGGCATAAGGTGGGTTTTTGCGATCATCGATGCGGATTACTAATACCCGTGCCTGGTGGTGCCTATTTTCTCCACGTATCAAAAGCTGTTGCTCGCTGTTTAGCGAAGGGCTGTGGGTGTAGTGTAGCCGCTGACTCTGTTGTGCCCAGCTATTCATGGCGTATAGCGAAAGCAGTAAAAACAGCAGATAGCCAATAGGGATGAGCGTGAAGCCAGGAAGCGTATTGCACTCTATGTTTTTTCCAATCTTTGGCTTACGGTGCATAGTTAGAGCCTCCAAAATAGCTGACTGTTTTGCCTGTGAATCGGTTGCGATTTATACAGCATGGCTAATACTGCCCATCGTTGGTTTGGGGTCATCCAGAGGAGGAATACGGCTGAGCACCGGCACACCCGTCAGGGTCTCCAGCTGGTCACGGCGGCGTATGGTGCTATCGCCCAGTTCTAGCATGACGGCAAGCCCACTCCCCAGTGCGCAGCCAGCAAAGAGTCCGGCGATAACAAACATCAGTAGTGGGAGGTTGGTGGGGGTGTTGGGGGTGAATGGTTGGTCGATGATTTTGACGCGCTTCTCTTGTTCAAATAAACCTAATGAACTCGTCACCCGTGCCATTTCGTAGCGTTGTTGTAGATTTTCGTAAAGCTCTCGCTTTACGTTCATGCCGCGCTCTAGGGTCGCTAACTGTTGTTCGTGGGTACCAAAATCAGCGGTCTGTTGCGCTAGCTGGCGGATCATCTCTGTTAGGCTGCGGGTCTCTTCCTGTAGCGCATCAACCTGGCTGCGGGCGGTTTGCAGGTTTTGCAGCTGTGAGATGAGCAGGGGCTGGCTATCATCGCCGTTGATACGGCTTGAGCTGGCGATATCCCATAGCTGTTCGGTATTGATCCGTTGTTCGGTGGTGCTCAATACGCTGCGGCGCTCCTCCTCCAGGCGGCGTAGATTACGCAGGGCGCCGCGTACTTCGCTGTGGCTGTCGGTATAGCGGGCACGCAGCAGTGCGAGTTCGCCGCGTAGTCGTATAATTTGTTCCTCAATACGGCCTACCACTGGATTGGTTTTGGAGAGTTGCTGATCTAATCCACCGAGGCTTCTGCTCGCACCGGCCAGCTCAGCTTCACGCTCTGAGAGGCGCTGCCGTAACTGTGCCAGTCGTGAGAGGTTGCTGAGGTGAAGTTCTGGCAAGTTGTCGGCGTGTTTGTCCTTAAAAATTGCAAGTTTGCTTTCGGCTTGCTCTAGCTCTAGGCGGCGGCTTTCCAGGTGTTCAGCGAGGAAGTTGCTAGAGTCTTTCATTGACGAGCGCTCGGGGGCGAGTAACTGCTCGATAAATTGGTTGCTAACAATCTCTAGGGTCTGTTGCATCCCTTCGGGGTTGTTGGCTCGATAGTCGATGCGAATCAGGTCTTTACCGGCCATCTGTACCGATAGGCCAAAGGAGAGGCGAGCAATGACCTCATCGTATTGGGCAGGCGGCGTCTGTTCATCTACCAAGCCTCGTTGCTGCGCCACGGTGCCTAGAATGTGGCGGCTGTGAAGCAGGGTTTGCAGGGCGTCCATGCGCTCTTTGAGCATGGACGAGACGGCTAGGTCTTCCAAGAACGGATTCATTTTAGCCGTCTCTTGGATCAACATACTGGTGTGGGCGGCATATTGCTTGGGGCTGGTTACGCCGACCAACAGGCCAATAAAAGGCAGTAGCAAAATAGGCAGTGCAATGGTGTAGCGACGACGCCAGGCGCTATCCAACAGATAGTAAAAACGATAAGTGAGGCTGATCATAACGCGTCCAACCAGTTGGAGAGCTGCTCGGCGCGCGCCTGCCAGGTGTGGTGTAGTACGGCCTGTTGTTGGGCCGGACTTTTCCACTGTTGCAAGGTACGTTGCAGTGCGTTGACCATGTCATCGGCGTTATTGACGGTCTGTAACAGAGACTGATAAGGGCGTAAGGCCGGGAAGGGGGTGCTGATGACGGGGCGTCCGGCGGCTAAGTATTCCCTAAGTTTTAAGGGATTGCAGGCGCGAATTTGCGCATTATCACGGAATGGCAGTAGTGAGGCGTTCCAGTGCTGCACATAACCAGGGAGCTGGTGATGGGCACGTTCACCCAAAAAATGGGTATTGGGCAGTGCTTGCAGTGTCGAGATATCGATCACGGCTTTACCAATAAACACAAAGTGCCAGTTAGGCAGTTGCTGAATGGTGGCTTGTAATAGCTCGATATCTAACCACTCGGAGAGGCTGCCATAAAATCCGGCAATGGGTCGACCGTCATTGGGTAGATCTATGGCTCGCTCGGCAGGTTGGCTAAAGAGGTGGTAGTCGACGCCATGGGGTAGTAGCTGGGTGTTGGCTGAGGGGAAGCGGCTTGCCAGCTGCTCGCTGGCGGCTAGCACCAGGTCGGCCCGTTGCAGCAATTCTGCTTCACGTTTTGCCACAGTGTGGTGATCGACACCTGCAAGCGCTGAAAAATCATCACCACAGTAGTAGACCAAGGACGAGGTATCCAGATGCTCAGCCATATCCACGGCAGTAGGTAGCGAGGTCCAGAGAATCGGGTTGTTGAGTCGAGCCTGTTTGATAATTGGGCGGAGCTGTCTGCCTAATAAGGTGTTAGCAACGTGGCGCTCAATCTGGCTGCGCGGGGCTGGCAGGGTGAGGGGGTTAACCACCTGTAAATTGGCAGGCAGCTGATTAATCACTGGCGCTGCTTTGGCTTGCTGAGGGGCGCTGAGTTTTTGCCACACACGCTTCATATCACGCCAGCTTAGCGTAGGGCGGCGTAGGCCGATGGAGTTGACCCATAACACTTTACGGCTCTGGCTAAGGTGGCCGATCAGGTGTTGGGTGCTACTGGGCAGTGCGCCCCAATCTTCACCAAATACAATGAGATCACGCATGGTTTGCTCCTTGTTTATCAGTTGTATCCAGATGACGTATCACTTTGGCGGGAATGCCCCCGGCCAATACCCCAGCAGGCAGATTATGGGTAACCACGCTACCCGCCGCGACGATGCTGCCTTTGCCAATACGCACCCCAGCCATTACGGAAACCCCAGTGGCAAGCCAGACATCCTCTTCCAGCACAATGTCGCCGACCTGTTCATCAAGCTCGGGCAGGCCAGCGGCACGGGCCTCGGCATTTAGCGGGTGGCCTGGGTAACCTGCTAGCAGTGCTCGCCCAGCGATGCGGGTGTTATTGCCGATGACAACCCGATTGCCAACGGCGATGGTGGTCATCCAACCGATATCGACATTATCCCCAACCCGCAGTTGTGGGGCTTGCTTAGCAGAGCTGCGGCCAGTAATGGTGCTATGGCCGGAGAGGCGACAATCGTTACCGATATGAATTTGTACCGGGCCTGCGATGTAGGGCAGGCCACCGTAAAGGTAAAGCCCCTGCCCAACGTGTTGTAAGCGCCCTTTAACGAGCGGCGTCCACAAAAATAGCCGGGTCAGACTCGCCCCGCTATCGCGTAGCAGGCAGTAGCCACTATAGAGTGGGGCGGCGAGTAAACGCGGGGTAGGTAGCTCAAAGCGACGTATCGCTTTAAGGATGCGAAACAGTGGCTGTGCCGCTGGGTGTTGGCTCTGTTTTAGCCACTGTTTGGTGTGATTGAGACTGAGGGCTGGCATAGGATTACTCCACCGTTACGGATTTAGCGAGGTTACGGGGCTGGTCCACATCGGTGCCTTTGAACACCGCAATGTGGTAGGCCAGGAGTTGCAATGGGATAGCGTAGAGGATGGGCTGTAACAGCTCTTCCACATCCGGCATCACAATCGCATTTTCGATATATTCACCGGCACTATCCACCCCTTGCTGATTGCTGATTAGGGTGATCTTGGCACCTCGGGTAGCAACCTCACGTAGATTGGAAAGAGATTTGCCAAACAGCTCCCCTGGTGGGGCAATCACCACCACTGGCATCTGCTCATCTACGAGTGCAATGGGGCCATGTTTTAGCTCGCCAGAAGGGTAAGCTTCTGCATGAATATAGCTAATTTCTTTAAGCTTTAGCGCCCCTTCTTGGGCCAATGGATAGCCGATGCCACGCCCTAAATAGAGCATGTTTCGTGTGCGATAGAGGTTACTGGCGATCCGCTTAATCGGTTCATCCTGATCTTCAATCAAGCAGCGCATCTTTTCTGGTAGATGCAGTATTTGGCTAAGCAGTCGAGACTCTTCTTGATCATCAATCTGTTTACGGGCATGGGCAATCGCCAGAGAGAGATTCAGCAGCACCGCCAGCTGAGCAGTGAAGGCCTTGGTGGAGGCAACCCCGATCTCTGGACCTGCCAAGGTTCTTAGCAGGCCGCTGCTTTCGTGAGCCATGTTGCTATTGATGACATTTACAATCGCGAAGCAGTTCTGCTCAGCTTGTTTGGCTTGGCGTAGCGCCGCCAGGGTATCGGCCGTTTCACCCGATTGGGAGATGAAGAGCGCGGCGCTATCATGATCAACCGGAAGTTTGCGATAGCGGCGTTCAGATGCGATATCCACCTCTACCGGGAGACCCGCAAAATTTTCCAACCAGTATTTGCCCACCATACCGGCATAATACGAGGTGCCGCAGGCGATAATCGCCAGACGCTTTAGCTGTAATAGTTCGTCGGGAAAGCGCTTGAGTTGGGTGTTCTTATTGCTATCTAAAAACTGTGCAACAGTGCGTTTGAATACCTCGGGCTGCTCATGTATCTCTTTTAACATATAGTGGCGATAGCCCTGCTTACCGCCATCCGCTTCCGCAATATCGATGGGGTGCATATCACGATTAATCGGTTGATCGTGTAGATCAGTGATACTGAGCTGTTCACGGCCAATATAGGCAAGATCACCATCTTCCAAATGGCAGATGCTCTGCGCTTTACTGGCTAAGGCATTGGCATCCGAGGCAAGGTAAAAACCACCTTGCGCCTGGCCCAATACCAGCGGGCTACCTTGGCGAGCAGCGAGAATCATATCGGGCTTATCCGCAAATACCGCCGCCACAGCAAAGCTGCCATCCAGAGAGTCCAATGCCTTACGCATCGCTTGACCGTGTTCCATACCTTGATCAAGAAAGCGGGTGATGAGCAGGGGAATTACCTCACTATCCGTATCACTCTGGAACTGATACCCCGCATTACCTAGCTCAGTGCGCAGCGCCTGATAGTTTTCAATAATACCGTTATGGGCCACCGCCACCTTAGGCGTCATGTGAGGATGGGCGTTACGCTCATTAGGTGCTCCGTGGGTCGCCCAGCGGGTATGGGCAATACCAATGGTGCCGTTAATAGGCTGAGCTTTAAGCGCCAGAGTAAGATTATTTAACTTGCCAGGGCTGCGTAAACGCTCCAAGCCCTGCTCTCCTATCACCGCAATACCCGCCGAGTCATAACCACGATAAGAGAGCGACTCCAAGCCCGCTATTAAACTATTCGTAACCGAGCTACCGTTAATCGCACCAAAGATTCCGCACATGTTGATACTCCTGCATTAAGTGATCGTTATAGCAGCAATAGCAGGGAACGGGCCAACTCTATAAGTATTTAAATAACAATGGGTTATGTTTATTTGTGCGGATTGCAGTTTGCGAAATCGCAGCGATTTCGCAAAGTGACGTGCGGAATGCAAAGAGATGTTTTTAATGGCTCGACTGAATGGATTGATATTAAAAGGGGTTACTGTGTGGCTAAAGCGGCTCCGAAATAGGCGATGGAGATAGAATGTGATGCCGGCTGAGTCTGATCTTTAGGGGGTTTATAATCATTAAAGAAAATGAAGCGCTTAACCCAATCCACATAGCTAGATTCGGTTCACTTACTATAGTGACGCAAACGGATTGCTTCACGAACGGTAGAAATAAAGGGTGATGGTTGACGAGACTTATCCATAAATTAAAAAACTCCAAACTGTATAAATGAACAGTGATTTTGAACCTTGAAAATGTCAAGCAGGAGTGATGCCGCAAATTGCTGTAATTCTACAAAAGTGATGGTATGCTCAAGAGCATAGTAAAACCGCAAAGGAACCCCGGTTATGATGCAAGTTAATAGAAGATAAAGGGAAGTTGTCATGAAATCTCTCACCCTCCCTATCTTACTAGCGAACGGTACAGAAAATCTACTGCGGGATATGTTTCAAATTGATGTGCTATATCACGTCAATTTTCGGTCCAATACATGTTATGTGTAAAAGAAAAGGTGAATCATTAGAGGGTGTTGAGTTTTTTAATCAGTTATATGCTGATGATGAATTCTGCATGCACCTTGGTAAAGTCATGCTATCTGCTGGTAGGCTAGAGTCTGAGCTAATAAAGTACCTTTTAAACAATAAGGTTAAACAATAAGGTTAAACAAGAGGCTCGCCGTGCCACTATGGGAGCCTTAATTAAGATTGCAGAGAAAAACTCTTTACTAGAAAAATTGGTTCCTATCCTCAGTGAAATAAAGGACCAAAGGAATTACTTCACGCACAATATACATGCTCTCTTTGTTGGCCTTATTGATGAAACGATTCTACCCAAAAATGATTTGATAGACTTAGATATTGAGTCATATATAAGTAAAGCTGAGCAACTTGATAAAAATCTAAGTGGGCTGGCAGATATTATGGAAAAGTATAATGAACACACATAACCAGCGACTGTGGCGTCAACCTTAATAAAAAATTGATTAGTAGGCCCATGCAACATTATCTCTCACCATTGCATTAAGCATGGTGATAAATTT
>Ga0316204_10010678_pt1 | contig 11745 bp, 11 predicted proteins | sample 6monrhotite_MG_2_FD_205661 | JGI IMG/M metagenome (GOLD analysis project Ga0316204, IMG submission 205661) | Microbial mat bacterial communities from mineral coupon in-situ incubated in ocean water Damariscotta River, Maine, United States -... | ecosystem: Environmental > Aquatic > Marine >...
TAGATCCGCCGGGGCGAGGTTGATGGTAATGCGACGTGCCGGGAATTCGAACTGGCTATTGATTAGCGCGCCGCGCACGCGGTCTTTGCTCTCTTTGACGGCGGTCTCTGGTAGCCCGACGATCGAGAGTATTGGTACTATATACCTTGTTTATTGTTTTAATCATGCAATACTGCATTCATTAAACATTTGGTTAGATAATTCTTAGTATGCGCCCAAAAGCTTATTCATATATCCGGTTCTCTACAGATCGTCAAAAGTTAGGTTCTAGCCTTTCAAGGCAAACCGAATCAGCACAAAGATATTGCGATTTAAATAACCTAGAGCTAGATGTGACGCTTAATCTTCAAGATCTGGGGGTTAGTGCGTATAGGGGTAAAAACTTTTTAGAAGGGGCGCTTAAGGCATTCCTTGATGCGGTGGGTAGCCACCAAGTGCCAAAGGGCAGCTTTTTACTAATAGAGTCACTTGATAGACTTTCACGAGCCAGAATTAGCGTAGCGTACCGTTTATTTCAGGATATTCTGTCCTCCGGTGTAAATATTGTAACGCTAAGTGATAATCATGTTTATAAGCCTGATGCGGCAGATAATTTAATAGAGATTATTATTTCTATAATGCTCATGAGTCGCAGTCATGAAGAATCAGCAATAAAAGGTACGCGTGTTGCAGATGCTTGGAACAGGAAGAAGGAAGCCGCACAGGAGGGTGTTAAGTTAAGTAAGACGTGTCCGGGGTGGTTGAAGTTAAGTGATGATAGGGCTTCATTTGAGCAATTGAATGATCGAGTTCAAGCAGTTAGGGACATTTATAGGATGAGGCTTGATGGTGTAGGGATTCAGACAATTACAACACGGCTTAATTCTAAAGGGGTTCGTAGTTTTAAAGGTAACGGCTGGGGCACCACAACAGTAAAGAGAATCTTAACTAATCCGTATGTAATCGGTGTATACCAGCCTCATAGGCGTGTTTATAGCGAGACGACCCATACATACAGCCGTGTACCAGATGGTGAGCCAATCAACGATTATTACCCCGCTATTATCGATACAAGTACGTTTTATAAAGTCCAAGAAACATTTCGAAATAATACAATAACAAAGGGTCGGCGCGGCGAATTTCCAAACCTATTCAGGGGTTTGTTGAAATGTGGAAAGTGTCAGGGAAGTATCAGGTTCGGTAGCAAGGGGAAAAAAAACAGGCATCTAGTTATATGTCACTCTAGTTATTTTAAAAAAGGCTGTGATGCAAAAGGAAAGGCCTACCATCTTATTGAGCCTACTCTCATAAAAGTACTTAGTATTCTGGATTACGGGAGAATACTAAAGCCAGATGATGACCTAGATACTTCAATATATGAGCTAAAACAGAGTATTACTGATCTAGATGTAAGACTATCAAACCTTGGTGATGCTATTGCAAGTTCAGGTGGATCTTTAACATTAATTGAAAAGTTAGGTTCATTTGAAAACAAAAAGCTTGATAAGGAGCAAGAGCTTGATAGGTTTATGCAGTTAAAGGCTACTTCAAGAAGTTATATGGCATTTTTAGATAGTTATAAAACCCTAGTTTCTTCTGAATTAGATAGCCCAGATAAAAGAAGTAAATATAATCTTCTTATTCATCAGGCAGTTGATGCTATATATTTAGATAACGAAAAGAGTACGTTTAAAGTTGTTTTTAAGAACAAAGTCAATGACACTTTCCATTATAACCTAGCTCACTTTGAGGATAAGGATGTTCTGGTACGAGGAAAGCTTCTTAAATTAGAATCAGATGAAATTGCCGAATACAATAAGCTCAAAATAAAACCTAGCTTCGAATTAAGCACTCCTGAAAATGATCTGTTTCATGGAACAGGGAAGCTACCGAAGCGCCTAGAGGAAGTTCCTCTCTTTATTATAGATGAAGAATTTAAAAAGCTAGGGCTCGATTATCATGACATCAAGAACAAGGCCACTATTGACCCTGAGACGCTGAAAATGCTCGAAGAGCTAGCGTTTATCCGGTAGGTGGTGTGCAGCGGTGTTTAACGAGCTAGGTCAGGCGCAACTAAAACCATTTAACGTTTTGAAATATCACAGCAGCCTAGCCTTTAGTTATCAAAGAGCCAAGCCAATACAACCGCCACTGTGTATAGTTAGCTAACTAAATATATCAATCAGTAGGAATAGTAATGGCTCAATTATCATGCCCGCAGTGCCAAAACATCGCCACAGGTGATAGAGGGTGCTTGATTTGGTTTTTCGTGGTGATACTTTTCCCTGTTGGCCTTATATTTTTATTATTAAAACCAAAGTACACATGTGAATCATGCGGGTTCATGTTTAAATCGTAACCCACCGATGCAATCAGCTATTAACCATTAAGAACGCGGTAAACACTTGCCCGAGAAATCCCCAGTTCCTTAGTAATACCTGCAACACTGGCACCCTGTTCCTTTAGGGATTTCACCTTGTCAGTATCTATTGACGCAGGTCGGCCTTTATATAGCCCTTTTGCCTTAGCTTTTTCAATTCCCACAAGTTGCCGCTCCTTACGGAGGTTGGTCTCAAACTCGGAAAACACGCCCAACATCTGCAAAAATGCCTTGCCGCTGGCGCTGCTTGTATCAATTCGCTGATCCAGGATTTCAACAGAAGCCCCCTTTATTTCAAGCTCCCTCACCATTCTCAGAAGGTCTTCTAAGTTTCGAGCCAACCTATCCAACTTCCACACCACCAATTTATCACCCTCACCCACCATATCGAGAATAAGAGATAACACCGGTCTATTTTTGGTTGATGTTGCTGAAGCCTTCTCTTCTCTAATTATTGCATCAGGGTAAACCTTCTGGATTTCAAGAACCTGCATCTCTGGAGATTGATCTAATGAACTCACACGGCAATAAGCAAAAATAGTCATAACTGTCTCGTTTAGGTCTAAGAGTTAAGCAAGAATACCGTCTTTTAAATCAAAATACAACCCTAATAAGACGATTTTGACGTGTATCGAGAGCGTATACCCAAATGAGACAATCTATATTAGGAATTACTTAAATAGATCTAAGGGTGAGGCCTGTAGTGCATCTGCAATTTTGAAGATGTTTTTCAAACTTGGGTTACGCTCGCCCCGTTCGATCCCTCCAAGGTAAGCCCTGTCCAGACCTGCAAGGTCAGCTAAGGCTTCTTGGCTGATACGCTGATCAGCTCTTAACTGCTTGATTCTGTCGCCAAAGGCTTTTATACGATCCATTATCCCAACACCGGTAGAGTATTAGTGATAATTCTTTAGTGATGAGGCATATAAGTCCACGGCATATAAGTACGCGGCATATAAGTATCATTGCTGTGTTAATATGTGACTGGAGAATGAAAATCACTACAAAAGGAAGCACAATGAATTTTAAAAATACACTTATGAAGTTGACCGTGGTCTTTGCGCTTGGCTTCAGTCACGTATCAAGCGCTGATTCTGTAGATACCGCTTTCAGGTTCTGCGATGCACTAGATGCAACCGGATTGCTAAGTAAACCGTGCAAGGTTTCGGGCTGGAATATGTCAATTGACGTTTCAATAGATACAACCAGCTCCGAAGCTCGTAGCATTTGTCAGGGTATTGCTGCACAAGCAGGTAGCAGTTTTGACAGCGGTTGGAAGGTGAGAATTTACTCACCGTATAGTAGCGAGAACACGATTGCTCAATGTAGGCTGTAGCACCTCCATTCACTAGCAGCATCCAGCGGTAACGGTGCAACCTATTGTCATTCATGGCGGTTGCTATATGTGGTGATACGTATTTAAATGGACAGGGTGAATAACCTTATAAAATACATGTCCGTTCTGTTGCTGCTTGGGGGCTTAATTGCCCCCGCTCACGCGGCCCCGCCCTCATCATTCTCTAAATCCAAGAAGATACTGAACACTCAGGTTTATAACGATCAGAAAATAAGTTTCTACTGTGGGTGCGCTTATCAAACCGCTGAAATAACGAACCGTAACGGAACTTTAAGAAACAAGGAAGCCGTCAATCACTCATCGTGTGACTACGAACCACGAAAGAGTCCAAAGCGAGCAAAATACGTTGAGTGGGAGCATGTCGTACCAGCTCATCACTTAGGCCACCAGTTACAGTGCTGGCAAGATGGAGGGCGTAAAGCTTGCCGGAAAGACCCAGAGTTTAGAGTAATGGTGGCAGACCTTCACAATCTCGTACCGGTGATTGGAGAAGTTAATGGAGATCGGTCTAATTTCAGGTTCGGTATGATAGCGGGTGAACCTAGAAGGTATGGCGATTGTGACTTTGAAGTGGACTTTAAGCAGCGGGTAGCTGAACCCGCTGAGAACGTCAGAGGTGACATAGCCCGTAGATATTTTTATATGAGAGACACGTACAACATCAAGCTAAGCAAGCAGCAAACAAAGCTTCTGACTGCATGGAGTAGGCTAGATCCGGTTAGCGAGTGGGAGTGTGAAAGAGATAGGCGGATTGAAGCCATTCAGGGGCATGGTAATTCTTATGTGAAAGTAGGTTGCGTTGAGCTAGCTGAGTGACGGGGTGTGACCAGTCTAGATCTTCAGCTAACTTCTTCAAAACCAAGCATTCGATGGTCAATAGGGGCTCTATGGTGCAGCACTTAGTGCTGGCCGTCAGTACGTATGTTTAGGTGGTTTTTGAGATGATTGTGACGCACTTAAAAAACATCGCCCTTATCTTGTTGTTTTATATTAGAAAGATGTTTGTTTTTTTAAAAACGTATAGAGAGTAGAAGTAAATTTTATAAATAGCGCAGTGTGACACTGCCTGGTATTGCAGTGAGCCTATGACCCAGTTAACGATTGAGAATCTATTAAAAGAACTTGGCCCCTCCCCATCCTCAAAGGTCAAAGAATTGCTTGTTTCCGGCGGGTTAAGTGAGGAGGCTGCTAGGCAAAGAATTTCCAGGTCTAGGGGGGTGGTTCGAAGGCTGGCTTCAATTGGGCTACCAAAGAGAGAGGGGTTTTTGTACCTGGATAGCCAGTACGGGTCATCTGCATTCTGGAACTCCTTAGTAAATGCTCACACCCAGTCAAACTCTGCATACGGCGTTGCGATACAGAGCCTTATGGTAAGGGGCGGGGTGATACCAGAAGAATTCTTCAAAATAATCAGTGGATCACCCCATAAGCTAAAAAAGCATATATCGTCAGATAGTGTTCTTAAAGGTTTAATATCCTGCAAACTGGTCAAATTAGAGGAGGATGAAGAGTTTGGGCGGTGCGTTGTAGTTGATGCAAAAGGCACTCTTGAGTATTCACAAATAAACTCACTTAAGTCTAAATTACTCGTCGACGATGTTGTTATTACGGCGGTATATGACTGGGCAAGAAAAATGGGGCTCGCTAGCTATAGCGCCATAAAAAAAAGGGAATTAAGTTCTGTTCCAAAATTCGGGCAGTTTGGCTGGGACATAACAGCCCCGTCTTATATCTCCCCTCTTTGTGGATTTGAGAATGAAAAAAAAATCCCTGGGTTTATTGCTATTGATGTTATTAGTTCAATTGTAAATTCTGCTGGTGCAAAATACTTTATAAAAAAGTGCCAATTAATCCGCTCTATTAAGAACATGAGGCCATTTGTTGGTATGTTGGTGGCTGATAGGTTTTCAAAAAACGCTTTCCAATTAGGGAAGTCATTTGGACTAATATTTACAACTCCTGAAATCCTCTTTGGTAATGAAACGGCTGAAAGCATACGAAATCTTTCTTTAACCCTAGAAAATGCAGCGGCTATAGCCGTAAAAAACCCTGACCAAGTCCTTAGCTTATTGAACTCACTTTCTAAAATAGAAGGTTCTGCAATTAATCTCCGTGGCGCGCTATTTGAGCTGATCGTTGGTCACCTCGTGTACAAGGGGGAAGGCGCAAGTATAGATATTGGAGTAAAGGTTCGAAATACTAATGGTGACCATGCAGAGATAGACGTCAGGAGAGTTAAAGGCGATCATGAACTTGCAATTTACGAGTGCAAGGGTTACCAACCATCAACTAAGGTTGATGCTCATGAAATTGATCGCTGGATTTCTCAAAAGATTCCAATTATCCGGAGCGCTCTATTAGAAGAGTCTAGATTCATGAATGTCAATATGTCTTTCGAGTATTGGACTAGTGGCGAGTATTCTGAGGAAGCGATTACATTGCTGAAGAAGAAAAGCAGTGAGACAAAGAAATATAAAATAGATTGGAAAGATGGCCGGGATATACTTGAGTATGCGCGAAATATTAAGTCTCAAAGTATGGTCGATGCATTAAATCAGCATTATGCTAAGCACCCGTTGAGTTAGTCATATATTGTATCGTACGTTATAAAGTGCAGCTAACAACAAAAGCAAGGTGAGCGCATACTACCGATCCTAAGCAGTCAATATGTAAACAAATATGATCAAGATCTGTGACATCATTGTTCAAGTGGGTAAAACAGAAATTGAAAATATTGAGATGATGGGTGATAAAACTACAGTTTATAATTCAAATTAACAGTATTTGAGGCGTTATGATGCGCCACCATTAACCAAACTCCATTTCAATTGGAAGAGCGCTTAATTAGAATGAAATACGACGTTTTCATATGCCATGCAAGCGAGGATAAAGATGATTTTGTCCGCCCTCTAGCGGAGAAGCTTAGACAGCATCATATAGATGTTTGGTATGATGAGTTTTCGCTTAAGATTGGTGACAGTCTTACCCAGAAAATTGATGAAGGCTTGTCAAAGTCAAGTTACGGAATTGTTGTGCTCAGCCATAATTTTTTTAAAAAACCATGGGCGAAAAGAGAATTGAATGGTCTGACTTCGAGAGAAATGATAGAGGGAAAAGACCTGATTCTGCCAATTTGGCATAGGCTAAACGTTCAAGATGTAATGGAGTACTCACCCCCGCTCGCCGATAAAAAAGCAGCGTCTTCTTCTCAAGGTATTAACGCTCTAATTAGAGATTTAATAAAAAGGATTAAACCAGATGAAAGCCCGCTAATAGTTGCGCGTGATTGTTTAACCAAGCTTAACGTTGATATACCGCCCATCTCGGATGAATGGTGGTTGAATTTAGTTGAATATAAGGAGTTTTTAAAGTATCCAGATATTAACGGAGATAAACGATGGATATTTCCTTTACCATTTCCAAATGAGGACTATGGCCTAAAAAGAGGTCAGAATATAGCATCTACCGCCTTACAGCTGGACTGGTCTTTTGAAGGCGAAGAGTTAAATATTTCACCAACGACTCATCCTGATATTGTGCATGAATTCATTCATCGGTGGCCAGGGCTCTATGATTGTGCGAGAGAAAACCCTGGCGTGCTTGCTATGTATGTCCCTCAGTTGACTATTCCCGGTTTTGACGCTGGGTTTGAGGATGTTTTCGATAACCTGCTTCAGCGTGGAAATATAGATGCTGACAGAATATCTAGATACGGAAGTCATAGTACTGTGGATAATAAAGAGCCGTTATGTGGAGACATAATTGCACTAAGGCATGAAGCTTTCGGGAACTATGCCCCTGAAGAGTTGGGGCATTGGTATTTTGATGCGAATGATTCAAGCTATATTCGCTCGCACTTGAATGTATTTGAAGGTCTTGTTTGGTTAATATGTTCCGATTCTCACTGGTTGCCGGACGTTTTTCGAAAAACATTTATACAGGGTATCTGTAGTCGGGATCACTGGGTTAGATATTGTTTCCATGGTGATAATTTATTTATAAGTTCGCTGTTAAAAAAAGATCGCAAGCAATTTAATTTGACCAAAAGAGTACTGAGTGGGCTGAATGAGTTGGTTGTAGCTGCCCTTGATGAGCTGGGATTATCTCAAAGCCCTGAAGTGATTACGCAAGCCCTCATCGATTCTGGTTTGATCAAGGGTTATTATGATTGGTCGGATGAAATTAAAAAGAGAAGGGAGGGGCGTAACAGAAAGGGAGGCGAGTAGGTTTATCTTTAATTAGCTAGCCACCACAGTTGATCGATTGCAGTTAGTCAGATTTCAGTACAGTCTCTAGTTGGACGCGGAATTTTATCCAGCCCTACTACGCTTGTTAGGCTTACTCAAACAGTTCACCTTGATTATTTCGTTGTTTCTTTGAATATTCATAGTTTATACCCTGCTTGGTTTCCAACCATTCGCCGTTATCATCCTTGCTAATAACTGTTGTGACGGTATATCCAGTTGATTTTATATCACCGATCTCGTCTAGTTTTAACGCCTCTTCTAAAACGCACTTTATGACAGTTCCATTTTGGAATGACATCTCGCCGTGTATAACTGAAGCCTTAAAAGCATGATCGGACATTGAAAATGGAATTACCTTTCCATTGTATATCCCCTTCCACTGATACTTACCAGACTTCAAAACAGGAGATACAATTTCTATAATAGCTTTGTCATCTATATTTGGAGGGAGTTTATTTGTTTTAAGTACAAACTTATTAAAGTCACGCCGCTCTATAACTCTCTCTTCTCCTAATAGGCTGTCATCAATATCTCTTCTTATAACGCCTACCTTTGATACCTTTGGATAGTGATTGAGATGTTTATAAAAGTTTGAGCGACGAGTAGTTACTTTGTAATCTTCATTTAGAATGTCAGATGCCAGACTTTCAAAATCTCCTCCACTTTTAATTCTCTCTTTAAGAAGGCTTAATCTATGCTTTCGCTCCTCAATACTTAACTGCAAATCTTCCTTTTCTAGATTTCTATTTTCATTATCAATATGCGGGTATACAGAAACAGCAAGAGCGGATAACGCAATAACAACGCTAATTGCACCACTATTATCACCAAGTATCTTCCATTTATTCCTCAGCCCACCTTCAGCAAGTGCTTCGGACTCAACCTGAATGGAGACACCCATAATTTCAGATATTTCTGAAATTATGGCCAATACTTCTACTTCACACTTATTTCGTACAAACGCATTCATTGAATGCGTTTCATCGCAAAAGTAGTAGTGAAGTTCGAATTTACCCATGCTTTATATATTTACTTCTTTAAGCCTAACGCTTAGCATGAGCCGAGTATTTTGGAGCGACAGTGACAAAATATGTCGGTCTCTATGTGATTGTTTAGATTTCATTACCATTATCTCGCTCTGTCCTTTTATCTTCAGTTTCATCTGAAATCATCAGTGCTGGCTGGCCGTTTCTATCAAGCTGAGATATCTCAACTGATTTTGTATTCACATATTCCACAAGAGATTTTAAATGTTCAAATTTCTCCATTGCTTCCACGGATACATCACCTTCATTCTCGGTCTCGCTATCAATATCATTCATTTCTAATATCGTTTCTCAAGTATATGTAATTCAATGGTAATACCCAAGCTCTGTCTTGTTGTCAGTTTTTGCAGGCCGTTTGATATAAGTAATGATCTGGTCATATAATGATTACGTACTGTAACAACTACCCAAGGAGGGGTGAGTATGTTGTCACTTAAGCGTAATGAAGGCACTAGTTTCTTTATCTATCCTAGTCGTGATGCTGATCCGAGCATGACAGTGGCTGAACTATTCCAAAATGGCCCAGTCGAGATCGTTATTGGCAAGCATCGCGGTGGTCAAACGCTAGTTAAGGTTGATGCACCTACAGAGTTAATGATCCGTAGGGCTGAACTGGAAGAGCGCCGACAATGGCCCGTACCAACCGGTAAACAGCTATCACCTAATGAGATGCAGAATTCAACCTCTACAGAGATCATTGAAGCTATAGCTTGTCTAGCAGGTGATGAGGCTGAAACCATCAGAATATGGTGTGAACCTACCACGCAAGAAATTATGGCCGTGTGGATGAGTGTAACTAACGATGGTGTAAATCCCTCTGCTGACTTCTGTTGGGGTGCGATGGGTAATAGGTGGGGCGATGCTGTAGAGGTGTCTACCACCATTGAATAGCCCTCAGGCCGCACCTAAGCCCCTCAGGCTGGGGTTGCATGCAATACCCATGCCAACCTACCTCTAAAAATTAAAGCCGCCCACAGGGTCTCATATGGCGCTATGCGGTGTCACTGTAAATTTCATCTAACAAACTTAAGGAGCGGGAGGGGGGTGTTAAACAATCTGGGAAGGATTGCCCTCAAGGTACTCTCAGTAGTTAAAGTACCATAACTATATGAAAATAGTGGATAAATAGGCTTCGAGAGAGAAACGTCTCCCTAATAGGAGTTTCCCAGTAATATACCTAGTAATATATTAGCAGTATCTGGATACTACTCATTAATACCATAAGGTTAAATAGTTAAGTATCCAGTTGTAGCCACTACATATAAGAAGATAGAGTATTCAAGTAGTCATCAATACAGCTATCTAAAGTATCCGCTATTACCTCTTCCACATGTTCTTTATGGCGTTCTTCCATAATAAATGAATCGTATACAGTTAGTACCGGTATATCCTCTAATGTAAGTCTATTTGATATCATGAACACTATCTCAGACTCCGCTAACTGAACTCTAAGCCCTAATTCCCCCTTAAAAAGACATGAGCCAATCTCCTTGTGCTTCGCCCTAAGAGCTAGAGCCAGCTTCTTCACACTAACACCATAAGAGGTGAAATCATCGAATATCTCATCACTCACTAGTTCAATTTTAAAGATCCTACTAGCTACTTGAGGGGAGGATACATTCTGTGCAATTGCTAAATATCTCTTGCTATAACTTCTGGGTATATCAACACCATCAACATTAACCATGTAAGCATCACCACCCTGATAGGGCTTACCCGTTACAGCTCGGTAAATTATATTCAGTGAACTAGCGGAGAAATCGATCTCTACTGTGTCGTTACCATCAATCTGGATCGTCTCTCGAAGAGCTGAGGGTAGGTTGGCCCATGGAGAAGATAGTCTTCCACCAAAACCAAAAGAGCCGTTGTTATACGACCTCTTAAGATCATAGGGTGGGCTAATGGTTTTGAGTCCGTCTTTATGTTCCCTATAGCCACCGTAGGTTATCTCTTTATTAGATAAGAACTCCTCATACCTTTTCATGTTCTGTCTAACTCGGTTGGTATAGGAGGTATCTTCATATTCAATAGGCGTTTTATCCTTGTTACTATCTTTAAGCACTATGGGTTCATGATTGGTAATTAGCTCCAACGGTGCATTATTCCCATACTCAGTCCACATGAACCAGCGATTATCATGGAAAAAACTATTCAATTTTGGTGTAGGCCAAATTAGTGTGCACCGTTTATCTTTCTTAGATCCTTTTTGGCGGCTTATGTATTCATACTCGGCTAGCTTGTCTATTACCGTGTTTAATGCGCGCTGACCAATTTCATTGAAGTTTGCTCTCTTCGTAAGCTTTATAGATGTAGAGACTAAAACGCCAACCTTTGGACAGTCGCTGAATTTGAAGTTAAGCAGTATCATCTTTAAGGCTTTCACCTGCTGCTGCCTGTTTAACCCAAGCTCTACTTTAAGTATTGGAAGTGAAGTGCTCACAACCTCAGAGTCTGAGTCGTAACCATACTTAAGCTTTTTAAATCTTTCGTTTTGATCTGTCATTGTTTTAACGTACTACATTCCTCATGGGTAGGGGCGTTTAACTGGTGCCGGTGGTGATGGTGTGCGCTTCTTGGTAATTTGAAATATCTGGGGGGGTAAATATTGCCAACGATGGATAGTGCGGGTAGACCATTCGCAAGGTGCACTTCAACGGTGACTAGCGGTGCGTTAATCCCAGCCTGGGCGCGGCTATAAAGGGTGGCAAGTGACATATCTGCACTCCATTGCTGATG
>Ga0316204_10010679_pt1 | contig 11744 bp, 10 predicted proteins | sample 6monrhotite_MG_2_FD_205661 | JGI IMG/M metagenome (GOLD analysis project Ga0316204, IMG submission 205661) | Microbial mat bacterial communities from mineral coupon in-situ incubated in ocean water Damariscotta River, Maine, United States -... | ecosystem: Environmental > Aquatic > Marine >...
AATAAATTAAGTTAAGAAAAATAATTAAAATCTCAAATAATAATTATCTGATTATTATAGGTACAATTACTTGCAACGGTCTCGGCTATCAGTAGTTGCGTGGTTTAGCATTTAACTTTGCAAGTACACACCAAACTGAAAATCCGCGAGGATTTTCAGAAGTAGGCGAGAACAAGCAATTACTTATAGCCATTGTTGGCAAATCGTTTTTAAATTAATCACAATCCTTTTTAATTGAGTTATTCATTTGAACAATTTTCCACACGCCATCTTTCATTTCCCATATTCTACTGGATGTTTCTCTTAATGTATCTTTTCCAGTACTTCTCAAAAAAGTTTGACTAACAAAGTCATATCCGTGTCTTGAACTTAATAGTCGTTGCTCGGTAACCGATTCTATAATATTTTTATTTGGAAGGTGAGGACAGAATTTTTTTAGTTGTTCATAAGTGTATGATTGTAATGGTTCGTCAAAACGAAGTTCTGACATGACAATTTGCTCATCCATTGAATTCATGATATAGTCACAGTTTATGCTTCCTTCCATGTATTTAGATTGATATGCAATTGCTGTATTCTTAAACTCGGATTCTTGTGCCTCGGAATACGAATTGTCGTTTTTACAAGATGCCACTAAAATCAGGATTGATAAAATGATTATATTTTTCATAAATATGAGTTTAAATGTTTGCCAACGCCAAGCTAAAATCCGTAGGCTCGGCTTTTTTTTAATTTCATTAAAAGTATCTGATTCAACTGCCCTTTGCAAATAGCTCATTCGCCTATGGATTTTTAGTGATTGTTAGTTTGAGTATTTAAAGGTCTAGTGTTTTCTGAATTTATACTCGTTATAAGAATTCGTCACAAACAACCAATTGAAAAGTGATAGTTCATATTTTCGTTCACCCACATTATGACTTTCACCTACAAAGGAATGTATCTCGTAAGGCTTTCCGGAAATACGCATTGCTTTTAAGGTTTCAATGCTTTTTTTTACGGGCCCATTTTTATCTAATAGTGGGTCACCAAATATCCAAAATATCGGAATATCAATTTGTTTGAGGTAGGGTACAGAATTGAAATCATAAATTGTTGTGTACCAATTCCTGTAATCTATCAATGATTTTGCAAATGGATCAGTACCACCATATACTCTTGGAAACCATATTTTACTTTTATTTTGATCGAAGAGAGTTGTCCAATCATCCGATAAATTATCACCTTTGGTTGTTTTAGCTTCCACTTCTTGCATTGCACTGGCTTCCATTATGTCAGTTTCAGTAAACCCTTCTTTCTTGAGCCTTTCGGATCGCTCAAATATTCTATCTTCATGGACAGAGCAAACTGAAGCAGATTTGATAATCATGAAACTAATCAGATCGGTTTTTGAGGCTGCTAGGGGAGCAACCCATCCACCTTGACTTGCTGCGTGTATGCCAATCTTCGATTTGTCAACTTTCTTATGCGTTGTGAGAAAGTTAACTGCAGCTAATACATCTCCGGCAAGATCATTAAAGTTAAAACGGCTCCATTCCTTTTCTTCACCATCTGATGCTCCACTACCTCTCTTATCATAGGCAAGTGCTACATACCCAATTGAAGCAAACCATTTGGCACTGTAGCTGCTGTTTTTTCCTGTTTCTGGCCCAGAGCCATGGACAAACACCACTGCAGGGAATGGACCCGGTCCTTTTGGGATGTATAAAGTTCCTTTTAAATTGATATCCCCATTTTTGAAACTTACTTCTCTTTTTTCAGTTGCATGCAAGCTGATTGAGTAAGTGATCATTAACAATAAGAGAGTAATGCTAATTTGCGTTTTCATGTTCTTAATATTTTGAGTTTAAAATCAAAAGAACTGATTTCACAGTAAGTAATCGACTCAATTCTGAATTGAGACCTATTTTAGTTTTTTCACATAGTCAGAGGGTGATAGCCCAACATGGTCTTTAAAAATTCTATTAAAGGATGCTTTACTATTAAACCCGGCATCTAGTGCTAACCCTAATAATGTATGTAATTGATGATTACCCTTCTGGATACTTGCCATCACCTCCTTGACCCTATAGGTGTTAATAAAGTCAAGAAAAGAAATACCGAGCTGTCGATTTACCAAATAAGATAATTGTTGATTGGTTAGACTCAATTCTTTTGCTACCTCACTCACTGTTAACTTCCCATTCAAGTAGATTTTTTTTTTATTGAATAGAATCAATAGAGTTTCAATATATTTTGATTCAGTCCCATTGAAAAAATTTATCAGCTGTTTTGAATAATTCTCTTGGAGAAATAATTGTGGGTTTTTAAATATCAAAGCCCCCAAAAGATATATAAAAAGGGAAATGATCAAACTGCCAATCCGATCAGAATCACCTAAGGGTATAATTTCAAAATATTGAATGTAGAACATAGAATAGATCAGTAGAATGACTATTGATATAGCCGCAATAAATTGTCTGGTTCGAGACAGAAATTCAACTTTTCTATTACGTGGGAAAACCGATTTGAATTTGTTCATTGCCAATGAAAGAATATTCAGTATGTACAATAAGTATCCAGAAGTAAACAATAGTTTAAAAGTAACCAGCAGGAAAACACTCGTAGGAATGCCTTCATGAAAATACACCAATTTTGATTCAGGGGCGAGTATAAGAAATGGTATTTGCCAAATCAGAGAAATTAGGAAGGGCATAAAATAAAGTAATGTTGACCAATCATACTTGTTTCTTTTTCCAATAATATACTGAACATAAAATACAAGAAATGGCCAGATCAACATATCAATAATAGGTGCAATACCTAATAGAAATGGGTAGTTGTCAACCAGATTTGATTCCTCTGCAATTTCAAAGAAAAGCAGTAAGGACATTATCAAAAGAACTAATGTGATATTATGAATATGAAAGGAATACCTTTTACTAGTTAGATAGAACAAAATTACCATGAACAGGCCCATTGCGAAACCACAGGTGTATAGAACTGCCCAAACGTTAAAAGTAAAAGTCATCTATCTGATATTGGAGTAATCTATTGGTTAGTGTAATTGGGAAATTCAAACTAACGGTTGGTGTATGGTTTAGTTGCGTTGGTTCAAGCAACTAATTTAGCAAAAGGAAACCGAACGTTAGGGAAATTAGTAGGATTTTCCGAGTAGCATTAACCCAAGCAATTAATTATACACTTTGTTGGCAACTGGCTTTATTTTCTTAAGTCTTTCAAGTATAAATTTTCTATTATTTTAATATGATGCAAATCGTGTCCGAGAATATGATATCCCAAGGCTCTTGCACTTGCTTTATTTCCGTTTGCAGTTCCAATACGTTTTAATGATTTATCAGAAAGTCCATTAAATAAACTAATCGTAGAAAATCTTAGAGCTTCATATTCGTCCATTATATTTTCAATTGTTCTTTCGGATGTATCCGAGTTAAGAGTATAATCTTCCTGTTCAAATCCTGGAAGATTTGTCTTGTCATTTCTAGCAAAACAAAGGGCTCTATATCCATATATTCTTTCATCATCAATTATATGAACTAAAACTTCTTTTATTGACCATTTATTTTTTTCATATCTATAATCCAATTCATCATTCGATAATTCATCAATCAAAGCCTTTGTCTTATCTAAGCTTAATTTCAATTGCTCAATAAGACTCCCGTCTTTTTTTACCAATTTCATATACATTTCTGCATAATTAGGATATTCATTTTGTGATGGAAATTCAATATGTTTAGTCATTTAGTTTTTCTTTTTTTAGCTTGTTGCTCCATAAAGTCCATTGCCTTATCAGTTAAGTCCCGGTCAATTAATGGGCGATAATCTAAGCGATAGGGTCTTACCTTCTTAGGGGTTTCGCCTTTTTTGGCTTCCATTACATAAGTTTCAGTAACTCCACTTTCGGCAAAACCATTCATTGATGAGTAGACTGACTCATCGGTAGAGTTTGGAACACCATACCATTCATCATATTCCTGATCGGTTGGGAACCTTCCCGGAGTTCTTCCCAAATGCCATTTACCATACATTCCGGTAGCATAGCCTACATCTGAGAGCATTTCGGCCATGGTTATCTCCCACTTTATCAGACCATATACACCTTCACCCAAAGGAACAGTTGCATTTCCACTTCGAATAGCGTATCGTCCGGTCATTATTGCAGACCGGGAAGGAGTACATTGTACTTCAACATTAAAATTCGTCAATCGCAAACCTTCATCTGCTAGTTTATCAAGTTTTGGTGTTGGTGCTCCCCGTGTAATTCCGCCCCCATTAAAACCAGGTTCTCCCCAGCCAAAATTGTCCATGAATACGATGACAACATTCGGTTTATCTTGGGCAATAACTGATAAAAATGTAAACAGGCAAATTACTGTAGTAATGATTCTCATACTCATTAATTTAAATTTCATACAACGGTCTCGTGTATGAGTAGTTGCGTGGGTTAGGGCTTAACTCTGTAAGTATTCACCAAACTGAAAATCCGCGAGGGTTTTCAGAAGTAGGCGAGGACAAGCAATTACTTATAGCCATTGTTGTGAGCTTTTAGTTCTTTTAAATATGGGTTAAAACTATTTTCTCCTACATAGATTGTCTCCTTGTAATTCGGAAGGAATTTTTCTAAAATCATCGAAATATTATAGCCTAATTGGTAGTAATATCTATCGTTGTAAATGTCATAAAGACCTTTGTCTTTTTTCACATTGTATCCTTCGTACATATTACTAATCAAATCTAAATCTTCTTTAATCAGTATTGCAGTGCTCGGTTTGCTTACAGCAAGATGCCTTTTACACAAAGACTCAAAATATCGAGCATGTCCTTCTATCAAGATTTCATAATCTTCAACCTCACGAATATCAATACCATAGTCACCCTTAATTCTATCAATACGCATTGTTCTTAAGGAATCGTATTTCTTGAGATTATCAACGACATCTGCATCATTAATCCATATGGATTTCAAAAGCTCATTCTCTTTATAGATACTTTCTCTATACCATTCAAGTTCTTTATGGTAACGTCCCAGAAATTCATCAGGTCCTCCTGGAATTTCAAGTTGGGTATAATAGTTTTTAAATTGTGGGATTTTCCTTTGGTATCCATGAAATAACTCATGGATTACCATAATAGACCAATCCTGTAAATCTGTTACCCCAATCAATTTTTTTGTTAAATCAAAACTTTGGAAAAACAGTACATTTTCTTGATAGAAAAGCGCTGAGCTGTCAGCGTCAGTGTAAGCTGTACTAAAGTTTAGGTTCGTTGTATCTGTGTAGGTTTCAGCCAACTTAATTACTGAAAATCCTTTGAAGGGTTTCAATTTGTCGTGACGGGCAATGTTCAGGATGTGTTTATTTGGATTTACGGAAAAAGTTCCGTCAAAAGTGTAATAAACAATAGGTTGAAATAAATCTTTTTTTGAAAATGCACTCCAATGTTCTTTAGCAACATCATTTTTTATCTGAATCAAATAACTGAAATGTCTCCAGTACTCCATTTCATTTGTCTTTGAATTGTACTTACCCTTCTCTTCTGAAGCATTTTTGCAAGAAAAGCACAAGGTTATGATGATGATTGAGTATAGAAATAGTTTCATTTGATTTAATTGCTCACAACGGTTTAGCTAAGCGTAGTGCGGAAGTAAGGAAACTTTTCGTTTCCGTCAGAGCACGAAGTTAAAGCTTATTGTTTTGATTTATTTTTTCTATTCTAAAGCTAAATCCATAAGATTTAGCGACACTATAAATATAAACAGACCTTTCGGTTTTGCCCTAAAGTCCGCATTACGTTTAGGTTTTGTTGTGCTTAGTATTTATTGTTATTCTTTTTCATATTCTTTATCATTTTCCTCAAGTCTTTACCCTTCTTTTTTCTCACTTGGGCATTTGATTCAAAATGTATTTTTTCCTTCTCCATCTTCATGAAATTTGTATAAGAATCAGAATCCAGTTCTTCATTATCAATTGCATCTAGGACTGCACATCCATTTTCATTCGTATGCGTACAATCACCGTATTTACAATATTGAGCTATGTTCAAAATTTCATCAAATGTCATTTCAAGACCACCCGAAATGTCCGTGATACCAACTTCTCTCATTCCGGGATTATCAATTAATATTCCATTTTCTAGAACTACTAACTCTCTATGGCTTGTAACGTGTTTACCTCTATCTATGCTCTCACTAATTTCCCCTGTCTCCATCAAATTGGTTCCTATTAGCGTATTAATGAGTGTAGACTTTCCGACACCTGATGAGCCCAATAAACAATAGGTATAACCTCTTACTAATTTAGATTTTAAACTGTCAATCCCTAATCCTGATTGGTTACTTATCTCAAATAGAGGAACGTTATTAATTCTTTTTTTTACCTGATTTATTAATCCTTCTAACTCCTTTTTTTCTATTAAATCCACTTTGCTTAAAACAATAATAGGTTCAATTTTAGAAGCATGGCAAATGGTAAGGTAGCGTTCTAAACGATTGATATTGAAATCTCTGTTCACAGATTGAACGATAAGTCCATAATCAATATTTGTGGCGATAATTTGAGTTTGTCCTAATTTGCCAACAGCCTTTCTTTCTACAATAGATTTTCTGGGGAATACAGCATGGATTAGAGCTTTACCTTCATCATATTCAGATATGGAAACCCAATCACCAACATAGGGTAATTCATTCCTATTCGTGGCTGTAAATCTTAAATGTCCTATAAGTTCAGAATCAAATTCGCCATCTTCAGTTTTGACAGTATATCGGTCTTTATGTTCAGAAATAACTCTTCCAATTCCAAAAGAGTCAAGATTATTTTTTTTTCTGTACTCTCCTAATTCTTTATTATATCCTAAATCTTCTAGTGTCATTTCAACTCATCCTTATTAAGCACAACGTTTGGTATATGAATCGTAACATCCCGAAGGTTGCTATGATTTCATATACAGTGTTGTAACCAGTTATAATTTTTTGATACATATGTTTCCAATAGCTATGGTTTCAATCAATTACGGGTAACTCTAAATAAGATTCGTATTTTTTACCTGTATGTATGTTGAGAGTTGTTGGTTTACAATTTTCCAATGTATTGTTAGGGCTAATGAAAGGATTAAATTCATAATTCTCATTGTCCGCACCTGCTAAAGAAATTCTTATTTTGTGTCCTTTTCTAAATTTCCAGGCATGTGGTTTTAGTGCAAATTTTAAACTAACTATTGAGTCGTTGGCAAAGGGTGCAGGATCGTAATTTTCTTTTTTATAAGAATGCCAGGGTAGTTCGGGTTTTACATCATACAAATTATTCACGCTTTCATTATTGTCATAAAGCCTATGCCAACCTGCACGGAGTTTACCTTCAGTAACATAATAAACTACACCCGTAGAATCAACGTCGCTTAGATAAACATATACATCCGCATTAGCTTGATTAGAAGATAATTGTAAGTTTATTATTGGGTGCCCGGTTACGGTAACTGCCTCATTGAGGATTTCTGTTTCAAAAACAATACACTTTTTATCATGTTCGTTTCTAAGCATTATGGAATCGGCAATCCTATGCATTAGCTGTGGATTGAATTTACTTTTTGTATACGATGAACTATGTGTAAAATCAACATCATAAGAATAGATACCGTCCCCACTCATATCCTTCGATAAAGAATTGTTTTGACCTAAGTTAAACTTAACTGTTTTGGCATTTTCAGGTGGCCATGAATCATAAAATTTCCAGCCTTCAAATGCTGTATAGATTTTTGCGGGTTTTTTCTTGTCGAAGCCGTTGTCTTTATCTTTTAAATATTTATCAAAGAATTGTAATTGTGTTGAAAAATGATCCGAATGCGTATTATATGAATAATTAAATATTTCCCAATATTCATATGTTAAACCATATGGAAGATGGAAACGAGGTAACATAAACAAATATACTGGATTGGTTTTTTTTAGATTGGAAAAACTTTGAACGATACCCCTTGAAAATCCATCAAAGAATCCTCCGGTGAGCAATACAGGAATTTTAGTTTCTTGCAATTTATGGATCAAATAATCTATACTATTTTCAGATTGAGTTGTTTTTCTATCATAATATTCTAATGTGTCATTTATAAAGAACAATTTGTCGGAAATCTCTCTGGGCCATATATTCTTTTCATGTTCAATGGTCATATATATATACGGGCTTTTTGCTCTTTGCTTGCCATCGGCATATTCCATATTTTCAGAATAAGGCTGCAGATCATTTTCAACTAATATTGGAATTTCATCATAAAGTTTACCATCATTGTCTTCATCTATCACTGGCTCAGAAGGATAAGAAGGTAAATCATGTAAAGTATTCCACATGTTTCTGTTCATTATTTCAAGAGTTTGTTCCGAGTATTCTTGTGCCCATTTTTGTGCATATATTCCCCCCGGTCTCACAGCCTCTTCATATAAATTATAAAAGATCATTTCTGGAGCGATACATTTTAAATAAGGTGATTTTGTGCTTGCGGCGGCAAATTGAGACCAACCGAGGTAAGACTGGCCTATCATTCCAATTTTTTTATCAGACCAGGGTTGATTTGCTATCCAGGCTAAAATTTCTTCTGAATCTTGAATAATTATGGGGTCGAATGGACCCGTATGCCCTGTCGATGATCCCGTACCACGCATGTCGACAAAAATTACAGCATAGCCATGGCTGGTAAGTGTATTTATTTTGCGCAACGACATACTTTCATAATCGGGACCCCATTTTCCCACATAATATTTTGAGCTAATACGATCCTTCCAGGACATATTGGGGACTACTATACTCCCGGTATAAGGTGAATAAGTAAGTACTGCCGGAAATTTTGTATTGGATTGATTTTTAGGCACCAAACTTGTAACTGCTATTTCGGTGCCATCTTTTAATAAGATGTACTCACGGTATTTGACGTATTGCTCATTTTTTATGTTGGTTAATCCAGAATATTCAAATTCAGGACTTGCGATATATTCAGTTTTCTCACCTGTTGTAGAAAAAATAAAAACAATTAAGCCAATAACAATGGCCAAAAGTACAATTCCAATAATTTTTAAATATTTCATATTAGGTAATTTTATTCATTGCGTTCGGAATTTTTAATTGGTTACAACGGTTTAGGCTATGATTTCGTAGCGTAAATCCATTAGGATTTTTCGGTCCAGAAATCCAGCCATATAAAAGTAGGAATTTTCAGGTTAGGGGAGGAGCAGCTGTGAATTATAACCATTGTTAGGGGCTGGCTTTTATTTTTTCACTCCCCTTACTTCATTTAGTTTCATCGTCATTGAAATTGCTTCATTATCAACCCAATAAACATATTCTTCTATCGCTTTTAGCCTTAATTCATTATCTAAATATCCTTCTTCAACCATTTGTTTTGAACCAGCTACTTTAGACCATATTCCAACTTTAGAGTTAAAATCATTTCTATGTTTATCATAATGCTCATCTGAATTAATTTTTTCAATGTCCACCATTCCAATTTCTTTCATTAGGTCAGGTAAATCATCTGCAATCCCATTATTCATTCCCGCATCAGTTCTCCATTTCAAAAATGTGTTATAAAATGATTTCATACTTTCAGGTGGTTCAGGGTCCCATTCCAAATTATCGTGATTATAATCTAAAATTGAAATTTGACCCTTTGGTTTTAACAAAGATTTCATTTTTATTAATGCATCTTTTGGATTATTTAACCACTGTAAAACTCTGGCTGACACAATTAAATCAAATTTTTGATTTGGTTCATAGTCGAAAATATCCGTATGTAAAAGTTCCAGGTTTTTTATATTTTGATATGTTATCTTACCACTTTCGATAAATTTTTCAGTATTATCTATTCCAATAACTTTTCCAGATTCTCCAACTATATTAGCGATGTCTTTTGAAATTGCTCCAGTGCCACAACCTACATCTAGTATAAGCATTCCTTCTTTCAATATCGGTTCAAGTGTTCGATAATCAACTTTTAAGCTTCGATTATCGAAAATTTTTGTTGCTTCTTGTCCGTCTCTTTCGATGTACTTGTTGTCTTTCATTTTTGTTTTTCAGCTTGCCCCTAACGGGGAATGCATGTAGCGGACGATGCGATAGCGAGTCTGATATCATGCATGTTGTTAGCCTTTCGTTATTTGTTGGTTAATTCATTCTTAATCTAAATTAAAGTCATGGTCTTTGGGTAAGCCTAGTTTATTGATAAACACATTCCAGGGTGGGTCGCCATATAAACTTTTAAACTGTGGGTCATTAAGGATTTCTAGTATGAAGCATCTCTATTAACTAAGGCTAGCTCCAGCCATATAATAGCTTTATCCTTTTCTCCCCAATAGGCATAAACATGCGCAATATTGGGCCATGTGTTATTGCCAAATTTATCAACAATTTGTTTTAACAATGTATTCGTAGTTACTCATAATCAGGATTGCGAACGTACACTCTTTGATTCCCACTAAACCCGTTGACTTCAACGGCTGTCTTATCTGCAATAAATTCGAGCTGCATTGTTTCTGTTTCTAACATTTGCATTAAAAAAACACCTCTTGGGATTTGATCATCAATATTATCAATCGAGTATAATTCCCAAGTTCCATTAGTGTTTCCTTTTAAATGGCGGCCTGAAATTAATTCGTATTTAACCATTCCAAAAGCAACATCAACATCTTCAGGTTTTGGATTATTGGATTTTATCCACGAGTATGAGTACGTGTCATCTACATCAGGATCATGACGAGGTAATCCATCAAGAAGGGCAATTCTTTGTGCATAAATATGATCATATCCGATTGCAAAATAATTTGTGAAAGGATCCTTGTTTTCAAATTTATCCTTGATATACCAATTTCCAGAGATTGTTCCTTTTACGTCATAGTCATTTTTTCCTCCGTAGGGGGGTAATACTCTAACATTTTTATTCAAAAAATCTGCCTTTACTGGGTTTTCGTCTTTATAATAATCAAAAATGTCTGCAGCAAATAAATTTTCAAAATAGGCCAATTCTGGATAACAAAATGACTTACTGTCCGCCACATCTAAATCATGAACCCCGATATCTAATGCTGAAAAGGATGAGATGTAGCCAATAATCTGGCCTGATTTTACTTCAATTTCAACGTTTAGAGGGCTACCTTCTATTACAGGACTTGTTTGATCTGAAATAAAATTGGCAAATCTACCTACATGACCCAGTTTGGTACTTATGGTTGTACTATACTTAACGGTCATGAAAAAATCATCACCACCATTCCCGAGTTCTATAACGACACCATCAGCCATAGCATAAATCGGTGTTGTTGGTTCACTGACGCCATATTCATAATGAAAAAAGCCACCATGATCCTGGGGAAACACTCCGAAACCTCCCATAGGTTCATAAGTGGCAGCTCCAGCCAAATCCATTGGTGGGAAATCGAAAAATATTTTACCTTCCGGATAATTATATCCCATCTCTTCTTCCATACCAATTTCAGGATCTCCGTTACTGCAACTCCATGTAGAGAATAAAAATGTAAAAACCAGTATCAAAGAGATAAATATGTTGATTATGTTGTTAGAAGAATGTGTAGTTAAGTGGGTTTTTGTTTTCATGTCATTAATTATTAGTATAAGAGAAATTTAATGTTTTTTAGGCTAACGTAGTTTCATTAGTTTCATATGAAGGTTAACGGCCCGGGCTATAACACGGTGATTGAATGCGCAGGCCCTAGCGAACCAGATTTATTTAACTAAGATAGGAAATATGCG
>Ga0316204_10010680_pt1 | contig 11744 bp, 12 predicted proteins | sample 6monrhotite_MG_2_FD_205661 | JGI IMG/M metagenome (GOLD analysis project Ga0316204, IMG submission 205661) | Microbial mat bacterial communities from mineral coupon in-situ incubated in ocean water Damariscotta River, Maine, United States -... | ecosystem: Environmental > Aquatic > Marine >...
TGAAGAGCGAAAACAGCGCGACGCCGCCCGATTCACCTGATGCAGACGGGCTGGTCGAGGCACTCAACGGCATTTCCGCCCGCCTGGAAGCACTGGCGGCAGATGAAGCCTCTTGAGGATGGGCGAGGTCGGGTCCACATATGGTTCCGGCGGTCCCTGCGACACTCGTCAGGACTTTAATTCCCCGCGGCCTTACATCTCGTCGAGGGAGCTGCCTCTGATTGGGATCGTGGTCCCTGATACGCGGCGCCCACCTACATCTGTGGGTTCGATGGGAATTTACAAAGTCCAACGGTGATTGTGGGGCCGCTACATGTTTTTCAGATGGCGTAAGAAAAAGGCTCGAAAAGCTGCGATGAAGCGGCGCCAGTCGGCATTTGTGGCACATCCCGATGCCGCAAAAGCGCTGGTTGAAAACTTCCCCGATGAAATCTGGCCCGGCGTCGGCGAATGCGTCTCCGGCTATGCCGCTTTCAATTCCGAAATTGATCCCATTCGCCTGATCGAAACCTTTCATTGCGAGCAGGCGCGCATCGCCCTGCCGGCCGTGATCGGTCGTGGCCTGCCGTTGGAATTTCGTGCCTGGCAGCCGGAAGACGAAATGGCGAAAGGGGTTTTGGGCATATCCACGCCGGACGAGGCGGCTCAGAAACTCAGCCCCAGCATCGTTCTCGTGCCGCTTCTGGCCTTCGATGACCGGGGATATCGCCTGGGCTATGGCGGCGGCTATTACGACCGGTCACTGGCGGCGCTCCGCGCCAATGGAAAAGTGACCGCTGTGGGGCTCGCCTTTGAGGATCAGCGGGTCGGAAAGCTGCCTGTGCAGCGCCATGATCAGCGACTTGATTGGATTATTACCGAAAAGCAGGCATATCGCTTCGCCTGAGCAACAGGACAATCGTTATGCGGGTAGCCTTTTTCGGCGATGTGATGGGCAAGTCAGGACGTCAGGCGGTCATGGAACGCCTGCCGGACCTGCGCAAAACCCTGCGCCTGGACTTTGTAGCTATCAATGCGGAGAACGCCGCCGGCGGCTTTGGCATTACCGAACGCACCGCCAATGAATTATTCGATGCCGGTGCCGATGCGCTCACCCTGGGCAATCATGCCTGGGATCAGGCCGAGGCCTTGAGCTATATCGAGCGCGAACCGCGCCTCCTGCGACCGTCCAATTACCCGCCCGGCACTGCGCCGGGTCGGGGAGCGGGCGTGTTTCCGGCCTCCAACGGCGCCATGGTCTTCGTCATGAATGTCATGGGGCGTCTTTTCATGGATCCGCTGGATGATCCCTTTGTGTCGGTCGAGAAGGAATTGTCGGCTGCGCCGCTGGGTGAAGCCTGCGATGCCGCACTGGTCGATTTTCACGGCGAAGCAACGTCGGAAAAGAACGCCATGGGGTATTTTTGCGACGGCCGGGCGAGCCTTGTGGTTGGCACACACACCCATATTCCGACCGCGGACCACCGGCTTTTACCGCAGGGCACGGCATACATCACCGATCTCGGGATGACCGGCGATTACGACTCGGTCATCGGCATGGACAAGGAAGAGCCAATGCGCCGTTTTACAACACGCATGCGGTCCAGCCGTTTCTCGCCGGCTGAAGGCGAGGCGACGCTATCCGGCGTGGTGATCGAGACAGATGACCGAACCGGCCTGTCCAAATCCATCCATCCCTTGCGGATTGGCGGCATTCTCGATCAGGCCGACCCGACGCTCTAGATCGCGCCCTTGCCGGCGTCTGCCCAGTCTTTCAAAAACGCCGTCAAACCCTTATCGGTCAGATCGTGCTGGATCATGGCGTCAAATATGTTGGGCGGAATCGTGCAGGCATCTGCGCCCGCCAGCGCCGAGCCTTCGACATGTTCCATCGAGCGGATCGAGGCGGCGAGGATATAGGTCGCAAAGCCGTGCTCGTCATACAGCATGCGGATATCTTCAATCAGACCTAGCCCGTCTTCACCCTGATCATCCAGGCGGCCGATAAAGGGCGAGACAAAGGTCGCGCCCGCTTTTGCCGCCATCAGGGCCTGCGCAACGGAGAAGCAAAGCGTCACATTGGTCGGATGGCCTTCATCGGTCAGCGCGCGGCAGGCCTTCAGGCCTTCAAATGTCAGAGGCAGCTTGACGACGATATTATCGTGGATCGCGCGCAATTTCTTGCCTTCAGCGATCATGTTGGGCGCGTCCGTTGCGATAACCTCGGCGCTGACCGGACCATCAATTGTCTCGCAAATGGATTTCAGCCCCTCGAAAAAATCCCCGCCTGCCTTGGCCGCCAGCGACGGATTTGTCGTGACACCATCGACCAGGCCGGTGCCGGCGCGTTCAGTGATCACTTCGGTTTCGGCGGTATCCAGAAACAACATCATGGCGGCATCTCCTCGTGGTTTTCTCCCGGATACCGCGCGCCGGTGAAGGAAACGTGACGAGATAGCTTGGAGGATGCACCCCAGATGCGCTAACTAGCCGCAAGATAATTTCACGCCGCCTGTCTGGTGGCCATCAATGGAGGCGACCGGAAATGGCCGGACACTCGAAATGGGCAAACATCCAGCACCGCAAGGGCCGTCAGGACAAGGCGCGCGGCAAGCTGTTTTCCAAACTTTCCAAAGAAATCTCCATCGCCGCCAAAATGGGCGGTCCCGACCCGGACATGAATCCGCGCCTGCGTCTGGCCGTCGCCAATGCCAAGGGCCAGTCCATGCCCAAGGACAATATCCAGCGCGCGATCGACAAGGCCTCAGGCGCGGATGCCGAAACCTATGAGGAAATCCGCTATGAGGGCTTCGGCCCGGGCGGCGTCGGCATCATCGTCGAATGTTCAACCGACAATCGCAATCGCGCGGCCTCTGATGTCCGCACCGCCTTTTCCAAGAATGGGGGTAATCTCGGCGAGACCGGCGCCGTCGCTTTCATGTTCGATCAGGTCGGTGAAATTCGCTACTCCGAAGAGGTCGCCGACGAAGACACCATGTTCGAAGCCGCGATAGAGGCCGGTGCCGAGGACGTGTCCTATGAAGAGGGCGACGCCGATGAAGGCGTGCCAGGTGAGCGCGTCGTGACATGCGCGCGTGATGACCTCAACGAAGTGTCTGCGGCATTGCAGGAAAATCTGGGCGAGCCCAAATCCGTCAACATTATCTGGAAACCGCAAACCCTGACGCCGGTTGAAGCCGACAAGGTGGAAAGCGTGCTCCGGATTCTGGAGGTTCTGGACGATCTGGACGATGTCCAGAATGTCTATGCCAACGCCGATTTCCCGGACGAATAGGCATGCAGCCGGGCCTGACGTTTATTGATGCGGTGAATGTACCGTCCGGTTCTGGCGCCGGCGATGATCGTTATGGCTTTGACGAAGGCGCGGGCACGGCCTGGGTCGTTGACGGGGCGACAGATGTCGGCACTGCGCGATTATTCCCGGAATTTTTGGCCGAAGCGGATGCACCGATTTTGGGCTGGGAAAGCGATGCCGCCTGGTATGCGGATCGCCTGTCGGAACGCTTCACGCGCCCGCCACAGCCGCAGGACAGCGCGCAAAACTATCTGGAACGTGTCATCACCGATGTCGCGGCGAGGGCTCAGGCCGAAGCGGTTCGACCGATTGAGAATGAATCACGCCACAATCTGCCGAGCGCCGGCGGTATCTGGCTTCGACGCATCGAAGATACACTCGAATTTGCAGCATTGGGCGATTGCATCGCCATTGTTCGCACCGGCGGGCAGAACCAGTTTGTCGGTCAGCTCGACCTGATCAAGGCCGAGCACGCGCTGAACCGCAAACAGCTGGCCGAACCGGCGGGCAAGGCGGGCGGCTATGCCAGCGCGCGCGAAACCCGCAACCGCATGAATACGGAAGGCGCTCACTGGGTGTTTTCCCTGCACCCGGAAGCGGCGTCGCGCGCGGATGTGACGCAAATTCGGATGCGGGGCGAAACCCAAATTTTCCTCATGTCGGATGGCTTCTTCCGCCTGGTGGAGCCCTACGGACTCTACGATATCGACACTCTGATGACGCGCGCCATCGAGGACGACGCATTGCCTGCATTGACAGCGCAGCTTCGCGCGGCCGAGCAAAACCCCGAAGATGATGCCCGTATTGGCCGCCTGAAAACGTCCGACGATGCCTGTGCGGTGTTAGTGGAAATCAGCTAGTCGACCGGTAATTCATATCGCCCGACTACCGGCTGCGTCAGCGACCCAAGCCAGATATTGCCCGCACCATCCGGCACGACATTGGCGAGAAAGCCGAAGCGCTCGTCCGGATCGTGATAGCTGTCGAGATAATTGCCCTCTTCATCGACCACCAGCACAAAGGCGCGCGTCGCTCCGGCCCGAAGCCACACCCATTCCGGCAATTTGGTGATCATCCGCGTCCAGAATGGATTGCGATGTAAAAACCGCATGATCGGCACACGCTGGGTGTCCATGGCGATGTAAAGACGTCCCTCGCCATCGCCCATCAACCCGTCCGGAATGCCGGGCAGATTATCGGCCACGACTTCAAATTCGCCCGCCTGGGGACCTTGAAGCCAGTAGCGCGACAGCCGGTAGCGATAGGTTTCCAATACATAGACGGCGCGATTATCCGCCGACATGGCAATACCATTGGCAAAATAGAGCCCGTCGACCAGCACCTCCATTTCGCCCGTTTCAGGGTCGAGCGCATAAAGCAGGCCATAGGGCCGGTTTTCCGCCATGTCATAGGCATATTGCGGCGCGCCTTCGCCGGCCCCCCATTGATAGGAAGCTTCGGAAAAATAGATGGTCCCGTCCGGCCCGATATCGAGATCATCGGCAAAGGCGAGGGGATGCTCTGTTGGTCCCGTCGAAAGCCGCGTCACGACGCCCGTACCAACATCCACAGCGTAAATGCCGTCAATCGCGGCGGCGATCAGCCGACCCGACTGATCCCATTGCAGGCCGAGTACAGAACGCCCGTCGGTAACCTGTGCGACCACTTCCGCTGTCCAGTCTTCGCCGATACGAATCAGGCGGACCAGGGAGCCGTCATGCTGTCCGGAATAGACCGAGCCATCAACACCAATCGCGATGTCCTCGGACGTGTGCAGCAAAGGGTGTGATATCATTTCGGCATCGGCGAGCCGCCCGCGCGGCTCCAGAATGCCGGTCAGCGCCGGCGGTTCAGGCTCGTCCCAATAGGCCGGATCGACCGTCGCAGGCCATGCCCACCACAACAGATACAGCCCGCCAAGTAGTGCCAGAATGATCAGAATTGCGCGCATGATTGAATGTCCCCGAAGCTGCACAGACCGTAAATCGAAACGCCGACCTGCGGAAGCATTGTTATTAAGTGTGGGAAATATCGCTCGCGCGCGCTACGCGAATTTGCGAATCCCTCTATAGGGCATGAAGCGCTTCAATCACGGGAATGGCCGCCATGACTTCGCTTGATCTCAACACGTTGAAACCCATGGCAAATGCCGTCCGCGCTCTGGCGATGGATGCCGTGGAAGCCGCAAAGTCCGGCCATCCCGGCATGCCAATGGGCATGGCGGATGCGGCGACAATCCTCTGGGCCAATCATCTGAAATTCGATCCGGCCAACCCGGACTGGCGCGATCGTGATCGCTTTATCCTGTCCGCCGGGCATGGCTCCATGCTGATCTACGCCCTCCTGCATCTGACTGGCTATGCCGATGTCACGCTCGATGAAATCCGCAATTTCCGCCAGCTCGGTTCAAAGACGCCAGGCCACCCGGAATTTGGCCACACAACCGGCGTTGAAACCACAACCGGCCCGCTGGGGCAGGGCGTCTCGACAGCGGTTGGCATGGCGCTGGCCGAGCGCATCCTGAACGCTCGCTTCGGGGATGATCTTGTCGATCACCGCACCTGGGTCATCGCGTCTGATGGCGATCTTCAGGAAGGCATCAGCCATGAGGCGATTTCGCTGGCCGGCCATCTGGGCCTGAATCGTCTGATCGTGCTCTGGGACGATAATTCCATTCAGATTGACGGCGATACGGCGCTCGCTGAAACCTCCGATGTGCTCAAACGCTTCGACGCCGCCGGATGGGCGACTGACGCCGTCGATGGCCACGATATGGAAGCAATCGACGCAGCGCTGACCCGCGCGAAATCTGCCGACAAGCCGGTGCTGATTTCCTGCAAGACCGTGATCGGTTTTGGTGCCCCGACCAAGGCCGGCAAATCCTCCAGCCACGGCGCGCCTTTGGGCGGCGACGAGCTGGCAGGTGCCAAAAAGGCGCTGGGTTGGGCGCACGGGGCATTTGATATTCCCGACGATATTCGTGCCAGCTGGTCGGCGGTTTCAGCAACCGGAAAATCGGCAAGGGCCGAATGGACCGAGCGCTATGAGGGTCATTCCCGGCGCGAGGAATTTGACGCCGCCTTCACTGCCGGCCTCTCGCCCGATGCCGCCCGCGCCTTGCGCGACTGGCGTAAATCGCTGGCCGCTGAGAAACCCGATGTCGCCAGCCGCGCCGCATCCGGTAAAGTATTGGGACAGATCGTTCCGGTCATGCCCGAGCTGGTCGGCGGATCTGCAGACCTGACGGGGTCCAACCTCACCAAGACACCGGACCAGATGCCAATCCAGGCCGGAGCCTATGGTGGCCAGTATATCTATTACGGCGTGCGCGAGCACGGCATGGCGGCTTGTGCCAATGGTTTGTCGCTGCATGGCGGCGTGCGCCCCTATGTCGGCACCTTCCTGGTTTTCGCGGACTATTGCCGCCCGGCCATCCGCCTGTCAGCTCTGATGAATCAGCCTGTCACCTACGTCTTCACCCATGATTCCATCGGCCTGGGCGAGGATGGGCCCACCCACCAGCCGGTCGAGCATCTGGCCTCGCTGCGCGCCATGCCGAATGTGCGTGTCTTCCGCCCGGCCGATGCGCTGGAAACAGCGGAATGCTGGGAAGCCGCGCTCGCGCACCAGACGGGCCCGAGCCTTTTGGCCCTGTCGCGTCAGAAACTGCCATTCGCCCGTCGGGATGATGGCGGCGAGAATCTGTCTGCGCGCGGCGCTTATGTTTTACGCGATGCAGAGAATGCAGAAGCCGTGATCATCGCCACAGGATCCGAGGTCGGACTGGCTCTGGAGGCCGCGAAAACGCTCGCCGACAAAGGTGTGCCGGTCCGCATTGTATCCGCGCCCTGCCTCGACATTTTCGCCGGGGAAGAACGGGCCTACCGCGACAGCGTATTGCCGGAAGGCCTGCCGCGTATCGCGGTCGAAGCCGGCCTGCGCTATGGCTGGGATGCGTTCATTGGCGTTGATGGCGGCTTTGTCGGCATGACTGGTTTCGGCGCGTCCGCTCCGGCAGAGGCGCTGTATGATCATTTCGGCATTACCGCGAAACGGGTTGTCGATGCTGTGCTGCAGCGGGTCTAGTTGACCCGCTCCACCACACCAAAACCGAAGAGTTGATTGAGGGCTTTCTGAGCCTCTTCGTCTCCGGCGGCCTCGAAAGCGTCCAGACCGAATTCAACGCCATCAAGGACTTTATCGAGTCCCGCTTCTACCGCTGTCGTGAAGACCAGCTCGCCGCCGGCCGTGATCAGGACCAGCCGGTCGCCATCTTCGGCAAGCCGCCACGGAATGAATGGGCGCAGTTTGAACCGGGCATCCTGGTCCGTTGCCGCGCCGCGTTTGATGATGGCGCCTTCAGAGTAAGGTGGTCGCGAGCGAATGAAATTGTCGATGAACATATCAAAGGCGCCATCAAGGCTGGCCTCCTCGCTGATTTTCTTCACCAGTGTGCTGAAATGCGCCTCGGCACCCGACCGATCAAAATCGGATCGCGCATAGCCCGGCGGCAGCGCCTGCCGGAATTCGGGATGGCGCAGTGCCACTTCCGAAACCGCTTCCAGCATCAGATCCGCCCAGGTCTTCACGATCAGACCGACCGTGATGTGCAGGCTGTCATCATCGCCTTGCGTCTGGGCATCATGCATCAGACCGCGCGGTACATAGGCACAATCGCCGGCTTTCAGGACAAATTCCTCGACCAGCTCACCGGGTTGAACCGCTTCGGGGTTGAAGCCCTCGCCACGATAGGGTTTGTCGACGGTCTGGTCATACAGACGCCAGAGCTTTTCGCCCTCGATTTGAAGTACGAAGACGTCGTGATCATCATAATGCGTGCGGAATCCCTGATTGTTCGGCGGCGTCAGATAGATATTGGTCTGTACATGACAGGACAGGCGCGATTCCATGGCCCGGCAGAAATTCTTCAAACCGATATCGGCCTGATGCAATTGCGGCAGGATCAGCGTTGCGCCTTCCTGGTATAGATTGGCGACAGAGCCGCGATCGGCATATCCGGTCGACAGCACGAATTGATCGCGGGAGATTTGCGGCTCGGCGCGTGCCATATCCAGATCGTCACCGTGAAAATCCCGGCTCGCCAGTAATTTGTCGATCTTCGCAACTGACAACAGATCGCTGTATCGAGTGGGCTCATCGCGCGAAACGATCAGCGCGCTTTGTTCGAAGCGGGTCTTGAAAAATTCATCAATCCGGTTGGGACCGATGCAGTAATCCAGAATGTCGCTACCCCAAGGAAAGTCCGTCATAATTCCCCCTGCCGAACGGCGTAAACGCCATTCCGATCTTGCTTGATGTGACTGTGAGTGAAGTCAGGAAATGTGAAGCTGTCCACTGCGCATATCAGCACAGTGCCGGGTTCAAAAAGAATCAAACCCGGGACAGCGAATAACCTCTTTCGCCAGCCCGGGCCGATTCATATTTTATCGATGAAACTAACAGCGATCGCCTTGGCCAACCGGATCGGCGTAATTGCCGGTATCACTGTCGGTGCAATTCCGGCGACGCCGTCCGCCGCGCCCGCCACCGACGGGATCGGCATAACTGCCCGTGTCACTGTCTGTCACGCCGCTGCCTCCGCTGCCGCGCCCGCCTCTGCCACCCCGGCCATTCCCGACCGGGTCGGCATAGGACCCGGTATCGCTGTCAGTGACGCCGGATTGTCGTCCGCCACGTCCACCGCGCCCATTCCCTGCAGGATCGGCATATGAGCCAGCATCCCTGTCGGTAATGCCGGATTGTCGTCCGCCACGGCCATTTCCGACCGGATCAGCATAGGACCCGGTATCACTGTCGGTGACGCCGGAACTGTAATTTCCGCGCCCGTATCCGGCAGGGTCGGCATAGGCGCCGACATCACTGTCCGTGATCCCGGAATACGCGCCGCTTGTGGCGCAACCGGAGACAACTCCGGCAGCGCCGGTCGCTATGCCTGCGCCCGCGACGCGGGTCAGAAATGAGCGGCGGCTCAACTTGTTTTTCTTCGCCATGTAAATACTTCACTGACCTCCCGGCCAGATCCTCCGTGTTAGCAGCGATCACCTTGTCCGACCGGGTCGGCATAAGTGCCACCATCAGAATCTGTACAACGGCGACGCCCACGCCCGTTCCCGACAGGGTCCGCCCGAGAGCCGGTGTCGCTGTCGGTCAGACCTGTGCGTCGACCACCACGGCCATTGCCAACCGGGTCGGCATAGGAACCGGTGTCACTGTCGGTGACGCCCGAGCGTCGACCACCACGACCATTGCCAGCGGGATCCGCATAATTGCCCGTATCGGAATCGGTAATTCCGGTGCGGCGATTGCCGCGCCCATTGCCTGCCGGATCCGCATAGGTGCCGCTATCGCTGTCGGTTACGCCCGAGCGGCTGCCGCGTCCGTATCCGACGCGATCTGCATTGCGACCGCCATCGCTATCGGTGGCGCCCGTTCGACCATATCCGACACGGTCGGCGTTCGCGCCGCCGTCAGAATCGGTTCGTCCGGTGTAATTTTGTGCGACGGCTGCTCCGGTAACGGTTGCGGCCGTTCCGACCGCAAGGCTGGTGCCGGCAACGCGTGTCAGAAAAGAGCGGCGGCTCAATTTCCCTTTATTGGCCATGAGTTGATTCCCCTGTTCAGCTCGTCTCCCAACGACAAGCGCTATCACTCGCAAGAAAAAGACTAGGCGTTACTGCGGGCTGGCGTCAAACCGGATCGGGGTGATTTTCCGCCTATTTAGGTAAAAAACGTCAAATAATTCAATTAATGAGAGGCATTCGCAGCGAATCGGCACAAATGCAAATCACTCTCAATATCTGTCCGGCTCTGGCATAAAAAAACCGGCAGCGTTTCTGCCACCGGTTTTCTCTTGAATTCAGCCCGGCGAGCAGGTCGCCGATGCGAAATTCCAGCCGTTAGCCGTCAGAATCGCTACAGCGACGGCCACGGCCGCCTGGGTCGGCTCCGCTTCCAGAATCCGAGTCAGAGCAATTGCGTCCGGAACCGCCACGATCTGCCGTACTTCCACCGCCGCGGCCATAGCCGGCGCGGTCAGAGTTTCCGCCTGAATCGCTGTCCGTCACTCCGGTTCTGCCATAACCAGCCCGATCGGCGCTGCTGCCCGTATCTGAATCGGTCCGACCGGTTCGGTTTTGAGCCAATGCGCCGCCAGTAATGCTTCCGACGGCACCGGCGATGGCAACGCCACCAACAACGCGCGTCAGAAATGACCGCCGACTGAGTTTACCTTTTTTGACCATGTAAATGGTCCTCCCCTGATTATTATCTGGCGTGAGACCGGATCTCTCGCTGGAAAAAGCGTAGGCGCTTATGCCCAATGGCGTCAAACCGTATCATGTTGATTTTTCGCAAATTAATCGAATTTTGCCTATTAATTCAAATATTGAAACGCATTCTCATATAATCGAGCCAATTGCGGAGAATGGTACTCATTCACGAATGCTTCGTTCGGGTGAATCCAGGGCAAAAAAATACCGGCTGTCCGAAAACAACCGGTATCTTTCCGAAAAGTGTTGGCGATTAGCCGCCGCGACCACGACCAGCCGGATCGGAACATCCAGAAGTATCGCTGTCGGTGTAACCGGAATTACCCCGGCCATGACCGGCATTATCCGCGCAACCACCTGTGTCGCTGTCGGTATATCCGGTGTAACCGGTGCCGCGACCGGCCTGATCTGCATAGGAGCCGCTATCGTTGTCGGTGACGCCAGTCCGGCCATTGCCAGCCGGATCTGAATTGCCGCCACTGTCGCTGTCGGTCCGACCACGAATCATCGTTGCGCCAACTGCGCCGGCGCCGATAGCGCCTGTCACAGCAACACCACCTGCAACTCGTGTCAGGAATGAACGGCGGCTGAGTTTACCTTTTTTGGCCATGTGAATGGGCCTCCCTTGGAACTATTCGTCTACAACTACGTCCCCCCGCACGGGTACGTTCGGGCGCAGACTAAGCGCGGTAATTCCACTTCGTCAAATAAAAACAGAGCATTATTCGGCACTTGATAGTCATTCTCACAAATTTTCACGGCTAAGTAGAAATATTGGTCATAATTGCCGCGGCTGAAATTCATTCGCAAATTGCCAATACAATCCAGTTGATAATCAGTCGCAATATTGATGCTGGGAATGGGGGTGGGCGCGCTGCGTCAATCAAGGCTAGATTCGGCATTATGACATCATCGATTCGCATTCTCGGCATCGACCCCGGCCTGCGGCATACGGGCTGGGGGGTGATTGCGGTGTCCGGTTCGCGTCTCACCCATGTCGCAGACGGACGAATTTCTCCCCCTGTTGATCAATCCTTGTCCGAACGTCTGATGGTTATTCATGCCGAGCTGGAGGCGATCATCGTCTTGCATACACCCGATGAAGCCGCTGCCGAAGAAACCTTCATGGCGACGAATGCCGCCAGCGCGCTTAAACTCGG
>Ga0316204_10010681_pt1 | contig 11743 bp, 13 predicted proteins | sample 6monrhotite_MG_2_FD_205661 | JGI IMG/M metagenome (GOLD analysis project Ga0316204, IMG submission 205661) | Microbial mat bacterial communities from mineral coupon in-situ incubated in ocean water Damariscotta River, Maine, United States -... | ecosystem: Environmental > Aquatic > Marine >...
CCACCACGCGCCCCAATTCCGGCGGCTGGGCAGAGCCGCTTTTGCGCCGGATCATCGGGCTTTCGATGCTCAACACTTTCCGCATTACAGCCCTCAACCATCTGACAATCATGCAGTTTCACATGCCCGCTGCGGTGCTGAACGGGCCGCTGGGCGATACCGCAACAACCGCCTATTCTTTCCGGCTCAACACCTCCTTTGCCCCGCGCAGCGACTACCTCAAAGACGCCGCAGCGCTGCCGCCTTTCTTGTTGATTGCAGGATCGGAGGATGAAGCGTTTTATGCAGATAAGTATGAATCGACACTGGCCGAAGCCACCCAAAAGGGCCGGTATGAGATTGTTCCGGATGTGGGCCATCTGGACATCGTGAGCGCCCCGCAAACCGCCACGGCCATAAAGGAATTTCTCAATGACATCTGACCCGATGAAAGCCTTTTTTGAGCTGCACCGCGATCTGCCCCGCGAGGGGCCGGGCGAGGCCGCGGATGTGGCTTGGGCCGCAGCAATTGCGGGTTTGCCCGCCAGTGCCGAGATTGCTGATGTGGCCTGCGGGCCGGGCGGCGATATTGCCAGCCTGCTGGAAGCTGCGCCTGAGGGCCATGTGACCGCGCTGGACAAGACCGCACATTTTGTCGAGGCCGCCCGCGATGTCTGGCAAAGTGACAGCCGCGTGACCGTGCTCAAGGCTGATATGGCGCGGATCATGAACAGCTATGACATGATCTGGTGCGCTGGTGCGGTCTATTTTCTGGGCGTGACCGAGGCGTTGACGGCTTGGCGCAAATCACTGCGTCCGGGCGGGGTTGTCGCCTTTACAGAGCCGTGTTGGTTCACCGATGACCGCTCAGAACGGGCACAAAAGATGTGGGCGGAATATCCGCCGATGACGGATGCGAATGGTATCGCGGCGCGAGTTGAGGCCGCAGGTTTTGAAACATTGGCCACGCGCAAACTGTCTGATGCGGCATGGGAGGGGTATTTTGCCCCCATCGACAAGCGGATCGCAGTTTTGCGTCCGGGGGCTGACGCGGCTTTGACTGCGGTGCTCGATGAGGCCGAGGAAGAGGCAGCGACGTGGCGCGCGCACCGTGATGAATGCGGTTATCTGCTGAGTGTTGTGCGCCTCAAATGAGCTTTGACGCTGATCTAAACGCCTGCGCGGCACTGGTTGAGCGAGGCGATCCGCTGCGGTTTCGCGCGGTGATGGCGGCGCCGGTAGCGGCCCGCCGTGTGCTGTTCCCGCTCTATGCCTTCAACGTTGAAGTGGCGCGCGCGCCGTGGGTCACGCAGGAACCGATGATCGCGGAAATGCGCCTGCAATGGTGGCGCGATGTTTGCGAAGAGATCGACAAGGGCGGCCCGGTGCGCCGGCACGAGGTCGCCATGCCATTGGCGCAAGTGATCACTTCAGAAGATGCCAATCTGTTGGATGAGCTGGTCGCGGCAAGGCGTTGGGACATCTACAAAGATCCGTTTGAAGATGCAGCGCATTTTGCCGACTACCTGAACAAGACCTCCGGCCATCTCACTTGGGTTGCGGCGCGGTCATTGGGGGCGGCAGATGAAACTGTCGTGCGCGATGCGGCGTTTGCTGCCGGGGTTGCGACATGGCTGCGGGCCATACCCGAGCTTGAGGCGAAGGGGCGCATTCCCTTGCTGGATGGCACGGCAGATGGGGTGAAAACCTTGGCCGCAGATGCGTTTGCACGGCTGCAGAAGGCCCGCAAATCCCGTGCATCGGTTTCAAAAGCTGCCCGCGCGGCACTGCTCCACGTTGGGCAGGCGGAAAGCACGTTGAAGGCTGCAATGGCAGATCCTGCACGGGTCGCTGACGGGCGTTTGCCCGATGTTGCGGCGCAAGATCAGCTGCGCCTCGCTGTGCGCAGTCTCACCGGGCGCTGGTAGCCGCAGATCAGGCGTCTTTGCCGCGCATCACGAGCCAGATCAACGACCCGCCAGCCAGCGCCAGAAATGGCACCATCGCCATGTTTACTGCCGTCCAACCTTCGACCGCCGACCCGCCAGAGCAATTCATCAGCCCGCCTGATGCCAGCGACGCCACGGTCACACCGCCAAACACCAGCAGATCGTTCAACCCCTGCATCCGGCCACGCTCATGCGGCTCATGTGCGCCTGTCAGCATGGTCGTGGCCCCGATAAAGCCAAAGTTCCAGCCGAGCCCAAGCAGGATCAAAGCGACAAAGAAGTTTTCAAGATCAACGCCTTGCAGGCCAACGATGCCCGCCGCCGCGAGGATCGCAATGCCCAGACCCATGATCTTTTCCACGCCAAAGCGGTTGATCAGATGGCCAGTGAAGAATGACGGCGCGAACATCGCCAGAACATGGCCCGTGACCACGTAACCGGCGGTCTTTTCGGTGTATCCACACCCGACGACTGCCAGCGGCGTTGACGTCATCACAAGGTTCATCAAAGCGTAAGAGACCATCGCACAGATCACCGCAACCGCGATGCGCGGGGTGGTCAGCAGCTCCCACCGGGTGCGCCCGCGCGGGGCGTCGGCGCTGATGGGTTCAGGTTTGGGTATGTCGAGGAACAAAAACAGCAGCGATCCGATCACATTGACCGAGACAACTGCAAAATAGGTGCCCAGAAACGGCACAACAAAGGCTGTTGAGGTGGCCGTGGCAAGCTGCGGCCCGATCACAGCCGAGATCAGACCACCGGCCATCACATAAGAAATCGCCTTGGGCCGGAAATCATCAGAGGCCGTGTCGGTCGCGGCAAAGCGGTAAAACCCCTGAGCAGACATATAGATGCCCGAGATGAACGAGCCGACGAGGAACAATGTGAAAGATGCGGTATAAAGCCCATAGGCCGATACAACCGCGCCAGTTGCGCCGCCAAAGGTGCCAAGGAAAAAACCGGCCCGCCGTCCGTAGCGCTGCATGATCGCCGACACCGGTGTCGCCGACAACATCGAGCCAAGGACAATCATCGAAATGGGCAGGGTCGCGAAACACACGTTGCTGGCCAGCATTTGCCCAGCCAGCCCCGCCACAACAAACATCATTGGCATCTGGCTGCCCAGAATGGCTTGCGCCCCGACCAATACCGCCACATTGCGTTTGGCGCGTCTATCATCAATCATCGTAAATCCACTTCTGCGCCAAGGCGTAGCGCCGCGATTGGGCAGGAGCAACCCCTTGCACACGCCGGTGAGGGGCCTAATGTCGCGACCATGACAGGCGGATCAGACATATTGCTATTGGCCGGCAGCGCCGAGGCGCGGCAGATCGGCGCAGCACTGCGCAATCAGGGGATCGGCGTGCGGGCCTTGATGTCAGAGCCGCCACGCGGATCGAATCCGATGCCGATGCCCTATGAACTGCATGATTTTGACGATCTGTGCGGATTGACCGCCCAGATGGAGGGCTGCCGGGCGGTGGTGGATGCAAGCCACGGCTTCGACGGGATCATGACACAGCAAGGTTATCTTGCGGCGCGGCAGGCAGGCCTGCCTTTTGTCAGCCTCTCGCGGCCAACGTGGGATGTCGGGGCAGGGCGCAATCTGCACGCCGCCGCAGATGTGCGCAGCGCCAATGCAATGATCCCGGCGGGTGCGCGGGTGTTTTCGGCAACCGGCTGGGCCAGTTTGCCCGACTATCTGCCCTTTGAAGGGGCGCAATTGTTCCTGCGCCAAACCGGTCGCCATGACCGCAGGGCACCTTATGATTTTGTTGAGCTGGTTTTTGGTGATCCGCCCTTCACCGTGGCCAATGAGATTGCGCTGTTTGAGCGGCTGGCGGTGGATGTTCTGATTTGCCGCAACCTTGGCGGCCTTCCCAGCCGCCCCAAGGTGGACGCCGCAGAGGCGCTTGGTTTGACCACGATCCTGATCGACCGGCCTGCGCCGCCGCAGGGCGCATTGGTGGTGCGTGATGTCGGGGCAATCCTTGATTGGGTGGCGGAGCTTTGAGCGCGCCATTCCGTCTGATCCAAAGCCATGATGACCTCACCGAAGGGGCCGCATGGCTGGCGCAGGCAGAGCCGCGATTTGCCCCGGTGCTGGATCAGCTCGGGGATCTGCCCCTGCGCCTGAAACCGCCGGGTTTCAAAGGTCTGGTCGAGATTATCATTAGCCAACAGGTCAGCGTTGCCTCCGCCGATGCGATCCGGTTGCGCATGGCCGAGGCCGGTCTGTTTGACCCCTCCAAGGTGCGAACGGCTGGTCAAGACGGGCTACGCGCGGCAGGTTTGAGCAAACCCAAGGCCCGCTATGTGCACGCATTGGCGCTGTCAGATCTGGACTATGCCGCGCTTGAGCTCTTGCCGGACGCCGATGCGATTACCGCGCTCACCAGTCTTTTGGGCATCGGCCCTTGGACCGCACAGATTTACGTCATGTTCTGTCTGGGCCGGGCCGATATGTTCCCGCCCGGCGATCTGGCTTTGCAAGAGGCCGCGCGGGTGCTGTTTGACCTCGACGCGCGGCCCACGCCAGACGCACTTGCACTCATGGCACAGCAATGGTCGCCCTGGCGGTCGGTTGCGGCGCGGACGCTCTTTGCCTACTACCGCATTATCAAACAACGGGAAGGTCTGGGATGACACGGGTACTCAACGCAGGGCGCCGGGCGCCAAAATCAGGCGAAACACGATCGGTTGTGGTGTTTCTGCACGGCTATGGCGCCAACGGGGCGGATCTTCTGGGGCTGGCTGATCCATTGGCCGACCACTTGCCGGATACGCTTTTTGTCGCGCCCGATGCGCCAGAGGCTTGCGCCGGTGCGCCGATGGGCTTCCAGTGGTTTCCAATCCCCTGGATCGACAATTCTTCCGAAGAAGAATCCGAACGCGGCATGATGCAGGCCGTTGCCGATCTGAACGCCTTTCTCGACGCGCTGATGGTGGATGAAGACGTGCTGCCCGAACAGGTCGTTCTGTTTGGGTTTTCCCAAGGCTCAATGATGGCCCTGCATGTGGCCCCGCGCCGCGAGGATGAGGTCGCGGGTATCGTTGCGTTCTCCGGCCGTTTGCTGTCCCCCGAAACGCTCGCGGATGAGGCCGTGGTCAGACCGGCGGTCCTGTTGGTGCATGGCGACGAAGATGACGTGGTGCCGCCGCAATCCTTGCCGCAAGCCGCCGAAGCGCTGCAAGAGGCCGGATGGCAAGACGTCTATGCTCATATCATGAAAGGCACCGGCCACGGCATCGCGCCTGATGGTCTGAGCGTGGCTCTGGCCTTTATGCGTGACAAACTGGGGCTCTGAGCGGGCGCATGTTATGAAACTGTCGTAATCCCCGCCTATATGTTCCGCGACATCTTGTGCAAAACCTAGGGCTTGCCAGAGGAAAACCACGAGATATAGTTGATGGAAACGGGCAGGGGACGACACCAGAAATGGACGGCGATTTCAGAACCGAATTCACCCGCGCACCAGCGGGCCTGAAACACAAGCCAGCGCTTGTGCTGAACGCGGACTACCGGCCGCTCAGCTATTATCCGCTATCACTTTGGCCCTGGCAGGATGCGATCAAGGCCAAATGGCTGGACAGGGTCGATATCGTTGCCGAATACGAAGATGTGGTGCGCAGCCCCTCCACGGTGATCAGGATACCGTCGGTTGTTGTGCTCAAAGATTATGTAAAACCTCAAAAGCGCGTGGCCTTCACGCGCTTTAATTTATTTTTGAGGGATGAATTTCGCTGCCAATACTGCGGCGCAAAGGGAGATCTGACCTTTGATCACGTGGTGCCCCGTGCAGCGGGCGGTGTGACCTCTTGGCAAAACGTGGTGGCGGCCTGTTCGCCTTGCAACTTGCGCAAAGGCTCCAAACCGCTGCACCACACCGGGCTTTCCCTGCGCAAACCGCCGCGCCAACCGGGCGCGGAAGAGCTGCGCAACACGGGGCGCAAATTTCCGCCCAATCACCTGCATGACAGCTGGCTCGACTATCTCTATTGGGACGCCGAGCTCGAAGCCTGAGCCCTGCCTTTTTGGCCTTAAATAATCTCGGGGGTCCGGGGGCAGACAGCCCCCGGCGATCCGCCAAGCAGCGCTAGGCTCAGAAATCCAGATCGACCCAGACCGGCACGTGATCGGACGGTTTTTCGCGCCCGCGCACATCGCGGTCAATCTGACAGTCCCTCAACATATCCGCGCAAACCGGGCTCAGCAGGAAATGATCAATGCGGATGCCATTGTTGCGGTTCCATGCGCCTGCCTGATAATCCCAGAAACTGTAATGCCCCGGCCCCTGCGTGCGGGCACGGAAGGCTTCGGTCAATCCAAGGTTCAACAGCCGCCTCCAGGCCGCGCGAGATTCCGGGCGGAACAGCGCATCCTCGCGCCAGCCCTCCGGTTTGGCGGCATCTTCGGCCTGCGGAATGATGTTGTAATCTCCGGCCATCAAAAACGGCATCTCATCGGCAAGCAGGGCCTTGGCCCGCGCCTCCAGCCGTTGCATCCACGCCAGCTTGTAGTCAAACTTTGGCCCCGGCGCGGGATTGCCGTTGGGCAGGTAAAGCCCGCAGACCCGCAAGGCGTGGCGCTCACCCATCACCGTGGCTTCGATCCAGCGGGCTTGTTCATCATCGTCATCGCCGGGCAGGCCGCGTGTGACATCTTCCAATGGATGTTTGGACAGGATCGCCACGCCGTTAAACGACTTTTGGCCATGGGTTTCGACATTGTATCCACGGTCTTCAAACAATTCGCGGGGGAAGTTTTCATCCACCGATTTGATTTCCTGAAGCAGAACCACATCGGGCTGCGCCTCATCCAGCCATGCGGGTAGGGCTTCGGCTCGTGCTTTGATCCCGTTGATGTTGAATGTGGCGATTTTCATCTTGTTGTCCTCACTGCTTCTCTTTGGAATGCCGCAAACCGCTGGGTCGGACAAGGGGTGGCAGCCGTGTTTGATTCGGTTTTGCCGCCTTTGACGGGATTGGCCATTTGCTGATCTTCGCCGAATGGGCACGCCGCCGTGCGATATTTTCAAAAAGCCCTGATTGTGGACAAAATCCAATAATCTGCCACGCAGAAAAATTTGTGAAGCGTTCTTAATGTGGATAACTGTGCGGCTCTCCTAAAAGTTGATTTGGATCATTGGCAAAACAACTTAAACGAGCAATGCTTATTGAGATTGCAATCATAACTTTCATTTGTCTCAAAAAGGAGATTGTCCCATGACATCACTTGCCCTTGCGATCCCAACCCCCGTTCGTCCTTCTGCCACTGCTCAAATGGACAGCGGTCACGGCCTTGAGCTTTTTACCACCGGCTCTGCGCCCGCTGCTGCGGATATGATGACAGGTGGCGGGCTTGATCTGTTCACCACCGGCTCTGCGCCATCAGGGCGTCTGGCCACTTCTGGTCATGGGCTGGACCTTTTTACCACCAGTTGCTGATCCGTCCTGTCAGGGCCCGCATCCCATTGCGGGCCCTTGGCTTTTATTCCCCGGCAGGAGCGTTCGCATGTCAAATATTGTCACCTTCCAACCCTTGATACAGCAAAATCAGGAGACCCGTCTGTCTGCCCTGATCACCGCGATTGTGGAGGGGCGACATGGCGCAAACGACGTCTATTGGCTCAAGGAAGTTGCTGAATTGCTTGGCGTTTTGGCCTCCTCAGGGGCGAGCCTGCCATCCGGTGCGCTGGACCCGTTGCAGGAGTTCTACGACCGCATCGAAGACCGGCTGCATTTCTTTCCTCAGTATTACCGGTTCTTGCTGTCGATCTGTCTGGACCTAGAGGATCTTGGCATCGACGGACGGCGCGGTCAGGCGCTGTGTGACTGGGTGGCGCAACATAAATTTGCCGAAGCGGAGATGTCGGATTTGCAGCGCGCTGAGGCCCGGCGGTTGCTCTGCCGGCGCGGTGTTGGTGCGCCGGTTGATGCGGGCCAATTGGGGGTGCGTATGCATCGCTTTATGTCCCGCCCCGCCACCTTTGCATTGCCGAACAAAAAGGCTGCTTATGAGCTGACCCATGTTGTTTTTTACCTGTCTGATTATGGCCACCGCAAAGCGGTAGTGTCAGATGACGCGCTTTTGGGGCTGCATTACGCGGGCATACTGGCGCATCTGGATCAGGATATGGATCTCTTGGCCGAGGTCAGTGCCGCGTTAACCTTGGCCAAGGCACCAGTGCCGGAGGTCTGGACCCGCGCCATCACCGAGAGTTATCGCCAGATTGACCTCTTTGCGGATCAAAATGCCTCGCTGAGCGATGGATACCATCTGTTTTTGGTCACCCGTTGGGCCTTGGGTCTGATGGGAGCGCAGCCTGAATTGGCTCAGATCCCCGCAGGGCAGTTGCGGTTTTCGCTGCCGGATCTTGCGGTTCGCCCACTGCATGGCATGTCAGAAAGCCTGCATGATATGGGCGCAGCGCGGCAAAGTGATTGGCAACGAATGCGCGGGCATCTCTTGGCCTATCTGGCGCCAGAGGCACAGGCCGTTTTGGCAGAGGCCGAGAACGCAACGACTTATTTTGAAAGGTTTTTTGAGTGTTTTTCCCGCGCGAATTTCGCTACAGTTCCAATGCCAATAACTGCTCGATCAGGGGCCTGACCGCCGCGCCGCACCTTACATCGAGAACGAAGTGCCGCAGCCACATGCAGACGTGGCGTTGGGGTTTTCGATGGTAAATCTGGCACCAATCAACTCTTCACTGAAATCAATCACAGCGTCGGTCAAGAAGGGCAGGGAAATGCTGTCCACAACCACCTTTTGCCCACCGCCTTCGAGGATCAGATCGTCCTCTTTTGGTTCATCCAGCGCAATTTCATACTGAAAACCCGAACATCCGCCGCCTTCGACTGCGACGCGCAGGGCCTTGCCCTCACCGGCGGCGCCGATCTCGGCAAGGCGTTCAAAGGCGCGGGAGGTAACTTTGGGCGGCAGGTTCATTGCGGTGCTCCGAAGGGTCGGTTTTCATCTGTGGTTGCCTGTAATATAGAAACCTCAAGGACAGGCGACAAGGACCAGCCGCTATGCGCGCGTCATTTGCCTCTGATCCTGCACAAACCATGGGACGGCGCGTGCAGGAAGAGGAAAGTACATTTCGTTCCTGCTTTCAGCGGGATCGGGACAGGATCATCCATGCCAGCGCCTTTCGGCGTCTGAAACACAAAACGCAAGTTTTTGTGGAGCATGAGGGCGACTATTATCGCACCCGTTTGACCCATTCCATCGAAGTGGCGCAGGTCGCACGGACCATTGCGGGCGCTTTAGGCCTGAATGGGGAACTCACTGAGGCGGTCGCGCTGGCCCATGATCTGGGGCATACGCCTTTTGGCCACACGGGCGAAGACGCGCTGCATGCGTTGATGGCCCCTTACGGCGGGTTTGATCACAACGCCCAGGCGATCAAGATCGTGACCTCGCTTGAACGGCATTATGCCGAATTTGACGGGTTGAACCTCACTTGGGAAACCCTTGAAGGCATTGCAAAACACAACGGTCCGGTGGTCGGGGAATTGCCGCATGCCCTGTCCGGTTATAACGCCCTGCATGATCTTGAGTTGCACACCCATGCCAGCGCCGAGGCGCAGGTGGCGGCCTTGTCTGATGACATTGCTTACAACAACCATGATCTGCATGACGGTCTGCGCGCCGGTCTCTTTACCGAAGAGGAAATTGCCGAGTTGCCAATGATTGGCGCGGCTTATGCGGCGGTCGATCAACTTTACCCAGATACCGACAGCTATCGGCGGCGGCATGAGGCCTTGCGCCGGGTGTTTGGGGTTATGGTGTCAGATGTGATTGATACGTCGCGCGAATTGCTGGCGGCATCGGGGGCCACGTCGGCCCGTGATATCCGGCATCTGGGCCGTCCGGTGATCCGGTTCTCTGATCCGGTCTGGGCCGATTTACGGCAAATCCGGGCGTTTTTGTTCAAACGTATGTATCGTGCCCCGCCCGTGATGGAAAAACGCGCCGAAGTGACCAAAGTGGTTGAGGATCTGTTCCCGCTGTTCCTTGAACGGCCTGATCTTTTGCCGCCCCATTGGGCGCGGCAGGTGGCCGATGCGGGCGGAGATCCGACAGCACTGGCGCGGATGGTGTCTGACTATATCTCAGGCATGACCGACCGCTTTGCCCTCGGAGAACACCAGCGCCTTTTTGGCCGCCAAGACCTCGCCTGATTGACTGCGCCTTCCCAAGTGGTACATGGGCGGTGAACAAGGAAAACTGACATGAATATCTTTGCCGAAATCCGTGGTTTGATCATTGCCACACTGGACCAGATGGTTGCCGAAGGGGCGCTGCCCGAGGGGCTCAATTTTGACCCGATCACCGCAGAGCCGCCCCGCGATGCGGCCCATGGTGATATGGCGACCAATGCCGCGATGGTGTTGGCCAAGCCTGCTGGCATGAAGCCACGCGACATTGCGGAAACTTTGGCGTCGCGTTTGGCGGATGATGCGCGGATTACCTCTGCCGAAGTGGCGGGGCCGGGGTTCTTGAACCTGCGGCTTGCGGCGTCAGTCTGGCAACAGGTCGCGGCAGCAGTGCTGGACAGCGGTACGGATTTTGGTCGCGGCGCGCTGGGGCAGGGGCAAAAGGTCAATGTCGAATATGTGTCGGCGAACCCGACCGGCCCCTTGCACGTGGGCCACACACGCGGCGCGGTGTTTGGTGATGCTTTGGCATCCTTGTTGGATTTTGCGGGCTATGATGTCACGCGGGAATACTACATCAATGACGGCGGTGCGCAGGTTGATGTGCTCGCGCGGTCCGTTTACCTGCGCTATCTTGAGGCGCACGGCCAAGAGGTGGCTTTCCCCGAAGGCACATACCCCGGCGATTATCTGGTGCCGGTTGGTCAAACCCTCAAGGACAAGGTTGGCGATGCCTATGTGGGCCAAAACGAAAGCGTCTGGCTGACCGAAGTGCGGGATTTTGCGACCGAACAAATGATGGACCTGATCCGCGACGATCTCAAAGCACTTGGCGTCGAGATGGATGTCTTCTATTCGGAAAAATCGCTTTATGGTACGGGCCGGATCGAGGCGGCGCTGGAGGATCTAAAATCCAAGGGTCTGATCTACGAGGGTGTGCTTGAACCGCCCAAAGGCAAAAAGCCCGAAGATTGGGAGCCGCGCGTTCAAACCCTGTTCAAATCCACCGAACATGGCGATGACGTGGACCGTCCGGTGATGAAGTCCGATGGCGGCTGGACCTATTTTGCGCCGGATATCGCGTACCACTACGACAAGGTGCAGCGCGGCTTTGATGCGTTGATTGATGTTCTTGGCGCCGATCATGGCGGCTATGTCAAACGGATGAAAGCGGCTGTGACGGCGCTGTCTGATGGCAAGGTGCCGCTGGATATCAAGCTGACGCAGTTGGTGAAGCTTTATAAAAACGGTGAGCCGTTCAAGATGTCCAAGCGGGCAGGCACCTTTGTCACCCTGCGCGACGTGGTTGATAGCGTCGGGCGGGATGTGACCCGTTTTGTGATGCTTACCCGCAAGAACGACGCGATGCTGGATTTTGATTTTGACAAGGTGCTTGAGCAAAGCCGTGAAAACCCGGTGTTTTACGTGCAATACGCCCATGCGCGGGTGTCATCGGTGCTGCGCAAGGCGGCGGAGGCGGGCATCGACGTCTCGGAGGCTGCGCTGAAGGGCGCAGATCTGGGCAAACTCGAACATGAGGCCGAGTTGGGTGTGTTGCGTAAACTTGCGGAATGGCCGCGTTTGGTTGAGACAGCAGCGCGAACAAACGAGCCACACCGCGTTGCGTTCTATCTTTATGAACTGGCGGG
>Ga0316204_10010682_pt1 | contig 11743 bp, 13 predicted proteins | sample 6monrhotite_MG_2_FD_205661 | JGI IMG/M metagenome (GOLD analysis project Ga0316204, IMG submission 205661) | Microbial mat bacterial communities from mineral coupon in-situ incubated in ocean water Damariscotta River, Maine, United States -... | ecosystem: Environmental > Aquatic > Marine >...
CTCAGCCTGACTCACATTATTATTTATCTACAATTAAAAAATAATCATATTGATCAGGCTATGATAAAAATAAATTGAGGGGAAGAACATAAATTTAAAACTTTATTATAAGGCCGGTACCCGAGCCGATAGAGTGCGATGGCTACTGGAAGAGTTATCCTTGCCGTATGAATTGATTTATATCGATTTGTTTAATGGTGGCGGCGAAACTTCAGCCTATAAATTAAAACACCCGCTAGGTTGTGTGCCTGTAATGGACGTGAATGGTAAGCATATGTTTGAAAGTGGGGCGATTTGTGACTGGCTTGTAGATTGTTACCCAGATAAGCAGCTCGCTCCGCATATTCATTCAATTGAGCGAATTGAATATAAACAATGGATGTATTTTATCATCGCCACTATGGAGCCCCATGCCTGGAATATTATTCTGCATACGAAAATATTGCCTGTAAATAAGAGAATTCCGCATAGTGTCGTATTTGAGCAACAAAAGTATATAGACTGTCTTCATATAATAGATAAGGAGCTAATGGGTAAAAAGTTTTTAATTGGCGATAAATTTACTGTTGTCGATATTCTCTTAACGACTTTAATGAATTGGTTGCCTAAACAGTTACAGGCATTTAAAAATATAAAATCTTATTGTAATAAAATAAAGTCCCGGGAGTGTTATCAATTAATCCAGAAATAGGGAGCTTGTTAGATGCGTAAAAGGGGACGGAGGGATTAAAAAATAATCATTTCCCAAGGGCGCCTATCGACCCAAAAGAATTAAAGGGGAAGGAGGGATTAAAATTTGATCAATAAGTCAGTTGTTTGTAGTATCGTTAGAGTCTAGAAATATTTTGTTAGCAAAGGAGTTGCTATGCCAAGACGTGCAAGGATGTACTTAGCTGGAATGCCCTATCATATTGTTCAGAGGGGTAATAATAAGGAAGCCTGTTTTATTGAAACTGAAACCTATCAGTTTTATCTTGAATTATTAAAAGAAGTGTCATTGCGTTACGATATGGCTGTCCATTCATATTGTTTAATGACAAATCACATTCATATATTAGCAACGGCAGGTGATAAAACATCAATATCCAATACTATGAAAGTTGTTGGTAGCCGTTATGCACAATATATCAATAAAAAATATAAGCGTACGGGAACCTTGTGGGAAGGACGTCATAAGTCGAGTTTGGTGCAGTCGGATAAATATTTTCTAACATGTAGTCGTTATATTGAATTAAATCCTGTTGTAGCTAATATGGTGAAGCGACCTGAAGAGTATGTATGGAGTAGCTATCACAGTAATGCCTGGGGAGATGCTAGCTGGTTAACTGAGCATGAAGAATATAAGCGCTTAGGCTCTACGCCTAAGATACGCTGCCAACGTTATCGCGAATTATTTAAATATCATGTTGATGATGAAGATATTACTCACATAAGAGAGGCGATGCATTACTGCCAGCCTGTTGGCGATGATCGGTTTAAGGAAATGCTTGAACAGAAATACAATATAAAGTTAGGAAGAACACGAAGAGGGCGGCCAGTTACTGTGCATAGAGTTAGTAAATAGTGCCTCCGTCCCCTTTAACCCTTCCTTTAACCACCCTTTATAAAAAGATAATAAGCGCAGTAATTCCCGTATGCTTGTAGCGGGAATCCAGTGACTTAGAGCCATTTAAAAAATTGTAAATAACAGCCAGTGTAGTAAGACAAGGGAGGGGGGGTAACCCCGTATTCATAAAGTGAAATATTTGAACTATTTGTTATCTATCGAGCAAAGCGCTAAGCCACCGCGTGGATTAAGCAGCTTGCGTAATGGCCTGCTGGTATTACTGGTGCTGGCATTAACGGCCTGTACGAGTGATGATGCGTATATCAAACGCATTAAGGCCGATGGCAAACTGGTGATGGTTACCCGTAATGCACCCACGACCTATTATACTGGGCGCGACGGTGAAACCGGCTTTGAGTTTGATCTGGTGTCGGCATTTGCTGAATACCTGGGGGTTGAGCTAGAGCTTGTGATACGTGACAACCCGAGCGACATTCTCGCTATGATCAGCGCCGGTGAGGCGGATATTGCAGCAGCCGGGCTGACACGCACACAACAACGAAAGAATCACCTGCTGTTTTCCCGTAGCTATCAGAATGTGACTCAACAGGTTGTCTGTCGTCGGCTGGGTGCTCAGCCATCACAGGTGGAAGATTTAGTAGGGCTGTCGATTGAAGTGCCGGCCGATACCAGTTATGTGGAACAGCTCAATCAGTTGCAGCAGGATTACCCCGAACTTAGCTGGCAGGCGCACCCAGAACATAGCACCGAGTATCTGTTAGAGCTGGTCTCGCAGCGCAAGCTGGATTGCACCATTGGTGATTCCAATATCGTTGCGGTTAATCAACGTTACATGCCTGAGCTGTTAGTTCGCTTCGATCTTAGTGAGCCTCAGCCCTTAGCATGGGCATTGCCACCACAAGCCGAAGGTTTGCAACGGGAGCTGAATAACTGGCTGGACACGTATCGTGATAGTGGACAGCTGCAGTCACTGGCTAACAAGTATTATGGTTTTATCGATGTGTTCGATTATGTGAACACTCGGGCGTTTCAGCGCAAGGTTAAAACACTGTTACCGAAATACCAGGCGTTGTTTCAGGCTGCTGGCAAAAAACATAATATCGACTGGACCCTGCTAGCCGCACAGGCTTATCAGGAATCACACTGGGACAGGCGCGCGCGCAGTCCCACTGGTGTGCGTGGCATTATGATGTTGACCCTGCCAACGGCTAAAGAGGTGGGTGTCAAAAGTCGGCTGGATGCACGTGAGAGTATATTTGGCGGGGCAAAATATCTGCAGAATTTGCGCAACCGGTTGCCAGATGAAATTACTGAATCGGATAGAACCTGGATAGCACTGGCTGCCTATAACATAGGCATGGGGCATGTGTACGATGCCCGTAATTTGGCTCGCGAACTGGGCACGAACCCCAACCTGTGGCATGACTTTCGTGAAGTGTTACCGCTACTGTCGCAGAAAAAATACTACAAAGAACTGCGCTATGGTTATGCGCGAGGTACGGAGCCAGTGCGTTATGTGCAGCGTATCCGTGATTACCACGATATGCTGTTGCAGGTACTCAAGGAGGAATAGTGTATGAGGAGGTAAGAAGTAATTGGATGAAAATTAGCAATCAAAGCAGGCAATCGCAGTTCGTTATTTGGTTCTGTCGCAAATATTCACACTGCTATGATTGTTCTATCATCATCAAGGAAATGGAACCATCATGATAAGTTTTAAAGGCCGGCATTTTAAAAGGGATATGATTCTACAAAGTATTCGCTGGTATTCGGCTTATAGCCTCAGTTACCGTGACCTCGAAGAGATAATGAAGGAACGTGGATTTGAAGTTGATCACAGTACATTAAATCGCTGGGTTATTGATTATACACCTCAGTTCGAAGAAGCCTTTCATAGAAAGAACGAAAAAATGGTGATAGATGGCGTATGGATGAAACCTATATAAAAGTTAAAGGTAAATGGCATTACAATTACAGAGCATTAGATAAGCAAGGAAATACAGTTGATTTTTTACTCACGGCTAAGCGTGATAAGAAAGCTGCATTCCGTTTTTTAACTAAAGCCAATGGACGCAATGTTAAGCCGGGTGTTATCAATACCGATAAAAGTGGAGCAAATAAAGCAGGCATAAAAGCCTATAATAAAATTAATAATAAACGTATTGAAATTAGACAGTGTAAATATCTGAATAATATTCTTGAACAAGATCATCGTTTCATTAAACGAAAAACAAAACTGGTGCTTGGTTTCAAGAGTTTTTACTCGGCACAGAAAACATTAGCAGGTATTGAACTTATTAGTATGATCAGGAAAGGTCAGCAGCGTATGACCAGTGGCGATGTTAAGTCGCCTGTAGAACAGTTCTATGCGTTGGCAGCATAACGAAGAGTTTCATTAACTTTTGTTCATCCCAGAAATCTATTTGCGACAGATCCCAATATGCAGGAACAGTAACCGTAAATTAGCCAATCTTGCTAGAAAATCTGATATATATCAAAAATTAAAAAAGCCTTATGTTTATTATAGCCATATAACCGCTATATGCTGACGTACAAAAATGAATGAACAATCGTCATATGTGCTGATTCGATTTTATGAAGAATTAAATGATTTTCTAGTGCCTTGGCACCGAAAAATAACCTTCAAACACGTCTATAAAGGACAGGTTTCAGTTAAAGATTTAATAGAGTCATTGGGTGTGCCGCATACCGAAATAGAGCTGATTCTGGTGAACGGCGAGGCTGTTGATTTTAGATACGCTGTACAGCATGAAGATCAGATTAGTGTTTACCCCATGTTTGAAAGTATGGATGTGACAGGGCTTTCAAAATTACGTCCAGCACCATTAAAAGATATCAAGTTTGTAGTTGATATCCATCTTGGTAAATTAGCAAAATATTTACGTATGCTTGGCTTTGATGTACTTTATGAGAATAATTACTTTGATGCTGAACTAGCTCAGATAGCAAGCAATCAACACCGTGTACTGCTGACACGAGATCGTGGTCTGTTAAAACGCCGGATTGTGGAGTATGGGCGTTTTGTCAGGCAAACCCAGCCTATAAAGCAGTTGCATGAAATTATTCAATGGCTGGACTTGAAGCGGCTTATTAAACCTTTTTCTCGCTGTATGCGTTGTAATGGTTTACTGAATGATGTGAAGAAAAGTGAAGTAGAAGATTGTTTATTAACAAAAACAAAACAATATTATACGGAATTTAAGCAATGTCAGGATTGTAATGCAATTTACTGGAAGGGTACTCATTATCAAAGAATGCAAAAATTAGTTTCGAATGTTATTGATGATGCTTGATGGCACAATTGATAAGGCTGTGAGTGTAAAATGTAAAAGCGGTGTAAAAGGGGGCGGAGAGATTAAACAATGATCAATTCCCAACGGTATCAATCGGTTTAGGTCACCACCCAAAGAAGAAAACTAGGGGGCAGGCCTTACATTTCACTTCATCTAAGGGTAAGGCCGATACTGAAACTACGCTGGTTTTAAATTTATAACTTTTAGAAATGTTGAGGTATAATTACCCGCCAAAATTTACTAGAGTTAGCATTATCAATACCAAAGATATAAAAGAAATAAGTCAGATACCCCCGCCTATAGCTTCATCAAATACAGCTGTATCAGTATCGGTAGCAAATACACACCTTAAAATTGCTACCTTCAATTTATTTAATTACCTTGAGCCACCCAATGCTTATTATGATTTTGATCGTATTTATAGTGCTGAGCAATGGCAAAAGAAGCAACGCTGGGTCACTGAGTACTTGCGTGAATATCAACCTGACATTATTGGTTTTCAAGAGGTTTTTAGTGCCGATTCGTTAAAAGAATTAGTTACCTCGTATGGTTATGATTATTTCGAAGTGGTTGATCAACCTGAAGTAATTGATGATTTTATTTATAAACGTCCTGTTGTCGCCATTGCGTCTCGTTATCCTATTGTAGACATTGCAGCGGTCAAACCAAACACTGAACTTGCTCAAACATTAGGTTTGGCTGATGACTTTTCCTTTAGTCGGAAAGTATTAAGAGCTACTGTTGATGCACCTCATATAGGCAACTGTGATTGTTATGTTGTGCACTTTAAATCGAAACGCTCAATGATTGAGCTAGATGAGCAAGATAACAGTCGATCGGCAGAAAAAACGATTATTGAAAGCTTAAAAGCAGAGGTGGCTGGTCGTTGGGGTTCAACCATACAGCGTGGCAGTGAAGCAGCGTTATTAATGGTTGATATTATAGAGCGGCGTGAGACGACTGGTAACCCTATGGTAATGATGGGCGATTTCAATAATACCTTAGCTGATGGTGTGTTAAGCCATTTACTTACAAACAGCTTATACTTTGCTTCTGCTAGTGACTGCGATGCCTATCTGGCTAAGTATTGTTTGAATGACTCCTGGGATTTGTTTCAACTGGCGCTAACTACTGATGTAAGCGAAATAGATGTAGCGAATGAAGTTGATGAAATGACTTTAGAAGTAAATCAAAAGAAAAAAGTAGAGCGTACTCCAACACATTATTATGGCGGCGGTGGCTCCGTGCTCGATTATATTTTATTATCATGTGAATTTGATACCAGCTATTACGAAAGTATTTTTCAGGTAAGCGCTTATGATACTTACGATCGGCACTTAATTAATCCTATATTCGATCGTGATGGTGAAAGTACAGATCATGGTATTGTGTTAGTTACATTAACCTTAAGATCATGACGCAGAACAATGCGGAAGGGATTAAAAAACGTGAAAGTCATATTGCGCTAAATAATTGGGGCAGAGCAGTTCTTCCCAATTACAACTTATCTATTCACGATTCGTTCGTTTTTTAGTTTTACTGGTTGTCGGTATTGGAGAATGACCTCATCTAATACATGAGGCTATACAAGCAGCATGAAAAACGAAGAATTGATACTTGCAGTCTGTTTAGAAATTGAGTCACTGCTTGATCAATTGGACTTGGTTGGAGGTTGTGCAACAGAACTATTAATTACTGATAAGGCAGCGCCTTCGGTACGACCGAACTTTCCTTAACCGCCAGAAAGCACATTCATCATTTTCGCTCTATATTGTTTAACTATATTAGAATCACCGCCTAATGAGTTAAATAATAAAATCATAGTTTTGGCTGGCAAGTTATTTTGATAACTTGCATCGAGTTTAAGCATAATTAATAACTGATCTAAGGCATCGGTTATATGATCGTTTAACGCATCCATAGCGATTAATTGATACATTAATTCTAAGTTTTCTGAGTCTTCTTCTAATGCTTTATTTAGTTCATCTATATTGCTGACTTGTAATGCAGCTAAATGTAATTTTGAATGAGTCAGCAAACTAATCACCTCTTCACTTTCTTTTACACTTTTTGACTGGCTTGAAATAAACTGCTCCATTTCACTAAAACGTGACTCACGGAACAGTAATTTAATAATTGAGGTGGCAATACGGGGATTTTCTGGATCTGATTTCTGTAATTTCTTTAGTTCGTCTATCGCTTCATCAGCTTTGTTTTCGTTGTATAACTTAATCGATTCAACCAATAAGGTATCGGAAGCACGAGGTAAGTGACGCGATAATAAATTACGTAGACTATTTTCAGATTCCGCGCCGTGCATTACATCCACCACCTGACCATGATGAAATATTTGTAATGTTGGCACGCTCACAATGCCTAATTCATTTTGTGCAAATGATTTGAATTTATCAGTGTTTAAATTAACCAATAAAAACTTACCAGAATATTCATTCGCTAATTTTTCTAATGTAGGCCACAGTTTTATGCAAGGCCCCGCATTTTCACTCCAATAGTTAACCATAACTGGGCCACGTTGAGAGTTGCCAAAAACGAGTTCGTTAAAATCTTCTGGGCTTGCGTCTAAAATGTAATTCATAATTTATTCGTCGAGTGTCGTAGGTGTGAAATTATTGGTATATATTTGATAGCAAGTTTAACTCAAAAAACCATATTATATTCCACACCAATCACGAGATATAGCTGCCTGCCTACAATTACGCCATCAATAGCTTTATACCACCCCATAACGACTAAGCAATAACTGGGGTTAGAGCACAAGTCATTTTTGAAAATAGCTGAAAGGGCTCTGAGCCCTAAACGAGATTAAAGGGGACGGAGGCGAGATTAAAGGGGACGGAGGCATTAAAAATTACTCAAAAAGCAGATGGATTTTAGTATTATGTTGAGATAAATCTTTAATCTTTAGCAAAGGAGTTGCTATGCCAAGACGCTCAAGGATGTACATACCAGGAATGCCCTGTCATATTGTTCAGAGAGGTAATAACAGGGAAGCCTGTTTTATCGAGTCTGAACATATCAAATCTATCTTGAATTGTTGAAAGAAGTATCGCTCCGTTATGGTGTGGTTATTCATGCGTATTGTTTAATGAGTAATCATATTCATCTATTAGTAACAGCGGGTGATAACACGTCTATATCTAACACCATGAAAGTAGTTGGAAGCCGATACGCGTAATATATTAATAAGAAATATAATCGAACAGGCACTTTATGGGAAGGTCAGCATAAATCCATCCTCGTACAATCAGATAAATATTTTCTAGTATGCAGTCGTTATATTGGATTAAATCCTGTTGCCGCCAGCATGGTCAAACGACCTTAAGAGCATGTATGGAGTAGTTATCATAGCAATTCCTGGGGTGATATCAGTTGGCTAACGCAACACGAAGAATATATGCGGTTGGGCTCTACGCCTAAGATGCGTTGCCAAAGTTACCGTGAATTATTTAATTAGCATGTTGATAATGAGGATATTGCTCTTATAAGAGAGGCTATGCATTACTGCAAGTCTGTTGGTGATGATCGGCTTAAGGAAATACTTGAACGGAAATACAATATAAAGTTAGGGAGAACTCGAAGAGGGCGACCAGTTACTAGTCATAGTGTTAGTAACTAGTGCCTCCGACCCCTTTAACTGCCCTTTAACTGAGAATTTGAAACTAATTGATGAAATATCGTTAAATTACTAATTTTCGTAATTAATAATGCATCTGATTTATGGAGTTAATTAGATTGTAATCAATAACTTATGCTTTGTTAGAGTAGTTGGCACAACTGATGCTATTAAGTTTTCAGTGGTAATAATTATCTATCTTGAGGTCAATTTTGGTAAGTGAGGCTTAAGGTCATAAAAACACGGTTTACGTAAATAAATTTGTAAGGATTGATGGGTATCAGCAACTACACGGAGAGTATGAAAATCCATCAAACGTTTATGAGGAAGTCCATGAATAAAACCAGTCAATTAAGCGTCCAATTAGAACAACAGCACCTGAATATTAATATAACTTCCAGAGCTAGAAAGGAATTACAGTAAAGAAAATCCTCGTTATTGATTGAAATGGAGTTGCTATTTAGTTGCATGATTCGTAAATCACTTCGATTTAATGAATCTGATATTAACAATAGCTATAGCCAGGTAAATAACCAGCTTTCTGTAGGCTTTAAACCAGGCATGACAAAACGATGCCGCGTAGAAGATGTGAAAGGATTACCTCCAACAACTGATTTTCCCATTGAACGAGACAGTAAGTTTGTTCGTCGTTGGTTAAATGTTGATTTTTATATAGGTGAATGGCGAGGCGAGTTCGGTTATCTCCTGGAAAGTTAAACAAAACTTCATAAAAAATAATGAGAAATAATATAATTTAATTTATGGTGCGGGTCTGAGATTACGTAGAGACTCTATGAATCAACTATTGCATGAATTATCAGAACAAATTAGTTTTATGGAAGTCGCTCCAGAAAACTGGATTGGTATTGCCGGTCAGTTGGGAAAAAAGCTAAGACAATTTATTGAACGTTATGATTTTATGATTCACGGTTTGTCTCTGAATATTGGAGTCCATACTCCACTGGATGAAGCATTTCTTTTGCAAGTCAAAGATTTCATGAAACTTCATAATATATTGGGCTACTCTGAACATCTTAGTTATTGCGCTGATGATGATCACATGTATGACTTGATGCCTATACCCTTTACCGACGAAGCTGTACATTTCGTTGCTAACCGTAAACGGATCCTGCAGAAAGTGTGAATGCAAAACTCAAACTGGCGGATGTGATTGTAAAGCTGGCTGATAAATTTCGTTATGATCAGCTTCTTAAGCTGTGTGAAAAAAACATTAAATGATGATGTCTATTTGATATGCAACTTAATAAGTTATTAATTAATCTGTCACATTTTATTTCAAGCTGGATGATAATTGGGAAAAATGATGCCTGAATGGCAGAACCACTATTTTGTTAGAATCATATTGCTTATATGCATCTTAATGGCTGTGGGAATTAGCCTTGCGCAGGTGTCACCTGCCGAGAAGCGCGTGCTGCTAATCATGTCATATCATCCTGACTATCAGATGACCTTCGAGAAAATTGACGGCATCACAGCTGGTTTGGCTGAAGCTGGTTTTGAGCGTCCCTCCCTTGTGCTCGATATAGAGTTCATGGATGCAAAACGGTTTTATTCCGAAGAATTGGTGAGCACGTTTTATGAGCGCTTGGCAAACAAGCTAGCCAAACTTCCGTCATACGATCTCATCTTGACGGCGGATGATATTGCTACTAAGTCAGCTGTGCAGCGACGGATTGAATTATTTGGCAACGTGCCGATTGTCTTTTTTAGCGTGAACGACATTGCCTTCGCTATTGAACAAGATCACGCGCCCATGGTTACGGGCGTCATCGAGACCCCATCTATTCGGGAGACAATGGAGCTGGCTATCCGTCTGTCACCTGGGCAACCGTTAATCGTGGTGTCGGATGTGACGCCAACAGGACAGAGCATGCTCTCCTACTTTCGGGAACAGGTCGATGGCGAGCTGCTCACATCAACCATCGTGCTATCTCTTGCCAACATGACCTTCAATGAATTAAAGATAGCCTTGAGCTCATACTCCAGGGAAAGCAGCTTGATCCTGCTTACTGCTTTTCGTGACAAAACAGGAGTGACAAAATCATTAGACAAACAAATACAGATGATTGTTTCCAGTTTCCCAGGACGTTTTTATTATTTGTGGCAACTTAATGCTCTAGGTCAAGGTGTTCTTGGTGGTATCGTGATCAGTCACTTTGAACAAGGCAAAATGGCAGCATCGCTTGCCGCATCGATATTGAAAGGCGAGCCGACCGCAACATTGCGGGTTGAGCGGAAGAGTCCCAATGTGTCGCTGTTCGATTATCAGCAGGTTGAACGATATGGAATAACATTGTCGGATCTTCCCCCGAATACGATGTATGTTAATAAACCTGCTGGATTCACATTCAGTAAAGAGGCTGTTTATACCACCGGCGCAATCCTGATCATGTTGATGATAATAGGGATGATGCTGTTTGTGGCTGTAACCCGCTTTCGTCATTTATCCACCTCACTGAGGGTAAACGAGGAATATTATCGATCTATCTTTGAAAATTCACTCTATGGGATCGCTGTAGCTGGAAAGGCGCCGGGTTTCAAATTTAAGGAAGTCAATGACTCTTGGTGCAGGTTGATTGGGTACACTAAAGATGAACTGTTAGAAAAGATGGGAATTGCTGACGTAACTCTGTCCGATGATATTCCTGAAAGCATAGAACTGATGAAAAAAATGATCAGCAGGGAGATTACACAATTCGTTTTGGAGAAGCGCTACCGAACAAAGTATGGAAAAATCATTGATGTCATAGCGTTTGTTAAGGGTATCTATTGCAAGGATGGGCAGTATATAGGTAGCACGGCCTCAGTTATGGATATCACGAAGCGCAAATTGGCCGAGAAAGCATTACGCAGAGCTAAAGAAAAAACCTCGCAGCAGAGAGAGCGTTTGGCACAGCTATCAAACATACAGATTGCAGGTGTAATGGCAACAAGTTTTGCTCATGAACTTAATCAGCCTCTGGCAGCTATTGAAAACTATGCGCAAGCAGCTTTGATAAGGCTTGAATCCGAGCCAGATAATGTGACAAAACTGCGTGGACTTCTGGTTAAGATACGCACGCAAGCACATAGTTCAGGTGAAGTTATTATAAACCTGCGTGCGATGGTAAAGCAGAAAGAAATAAATAAAACTCCAGTTGATCTTAATGCTTTGTTAAATGAAACAGTAGAGCTGGTTGAAAATGAAATTGCACAATGCGGTTGTCG
>Ga0316204_10010683_pt1 | contig 11743 bp, 7 predicted proteins | sample 6monrhotite_MG_2_FD_205661 | JGI IMG/M metagenome (GOLD analysis project Ga0316204, IMG submission 205661) | Microbial mat bacterial communities from mineral coupon in-situ incubated in ocean water Damariscotta River, Maine, United States -... | ecosystem: Environmental > Aquatic > Marine >...
TGGGTATCTTTGTGGTGCTCAGTTTTCAATTCCGCAGTTACCGCGAACCCTTGCTGGTGATGGCGATTATACCGATGGCATTGATCGGGGTTTTTTGGGGCCATTTTGTGATGGGGCTCACCCTCTCCATGCCCAGTATGATCGGCATGATCTCCCTCGCAGGTATCGCGGTGAATGACTCCATCTTATTGGTGGCCTTTATTAAAGAGCACCGCCAACAAGGTATGGATGCCCTGCAAGCGGCACAGCAAGCCTGTCGTGCACGCTTCCGCGCGGTACTGCTCACGTCAGCGACTACCGTAGCAGGGTTATTACCTATTCTTGCTGAAACTAGCCAGCAAGCCAAAGTCTTAACGCCACTGGTTACCTCGATCGCCTTTGGGCTGGTCGCGACCACGGTAATGGTGCTGTTTTTGATACCGGTGTTGTATGTGATTTTTGAAGATATTGGTTGGACAAAAAAGCAGGAAGAGTAAAAGAGAAGTGGCGCGGCATTGCTCGCTGATTTGTTGGGCTAATTAGATAGCCTGTTAAGGCTATCTATAGAACCATCTACTGTTCCATCAAAATATTTGATTTTATCAATGGATTTTTTTAAGGCTGGCCATAAAAATGTTGCTGGAGCGATTGGCGAAAGTTTTGATGGCAGGTCAGGCAGCTCTCTTGCAGCGTTGCAAAGGCTGCGATCACCGCTTGACCATCTTCACGGCCTGCCGCTTTTGCTAATACCCGCGCTGTTTCATGGGTTTTTTTGTCATTGCTTTTGAACTTAGCCGCATCAGCACCGATAAACCCCATGATACGCTGCCTCTCTTCTAAGGGTGGCCGGGGGTGATCCGCAATGCGCAATGCTGCCACTTCAACCAATCCCCAATCTTCTCGTGAAATGCCATCGGTGACCTTTTGCATATCTTCGCCGAGTCCTTTCATTATTTTTTGTATCTCTAAAGGCTCGGCATGTGCCTGACCACAAACGCTGATGATGACGAATCCAGTTACTAAGCTCAATTGATGAATGAAGGGTATTTTCATAGGGTATTGCTCCAATTTTTAATAACGCTGTAGATAAAACCGTGGATGAATAGTTCCTGTCTTCATCTCAATGCTTGCTGCATTACGTTTAATTTACAGTGTCGATCAACGCACGGTTAAAACTCTTTATTGAGTACTTTTAATAGCGCGATGCTAATTCATCGCAAACTCTTTTACTGAGATGTCATACAAAGAAATATTGTTTTGTTGAAATGCGGCTGAGTGTTGATTAAAACCCTGAGTGTACCAGGGCTTTTCTCTCAATTGAAGCGGGCCACCGTAACTGCGCAGTGTATGTAGTACCTCACTGACCATCAATGTTTCAAGCGGTCGCGAAGGTAACAGCACGCAATCATCATCATTTTGACATGCAGAGATGATGTTGGCGTCTTGCAGTGCGCTTAATAGCGGTGCGATCACACGGTTTGATATGGTCAGTTCGTTACAAAGTGAATCACTGCTAAAGGGGGCTTGTTGCTGGTAATAGCGTTGTGCAATGAGTCGGATAATGGCCAACCCCAATAGCTCTTGGTCTTGAATGCTAATAGCGCCGTTTTCTAATTCTCTATCACGTTCATCGGGATGTTGATGGTGGAAGGCGATAGCGCTGCCGATGAGCAGAATCAGCCAGCCCAGATAGAGCCAGATAATAAATAAAATCAGTGCGGCAAAGGCGGAGTAGACCGCCGCATGACTGGAAGATCCCGCAACAAAAGAGGCAAACAGCCAGCCACAGCTTTGCCATAGTGCCGCCGCAACAAGGCCGCCGAGCAGTGCTGAACGGAGTTGTACCCGGGTATTGGGGATAAACAGGTAAATAAAGGTGAATGCGGTACTGATTAAAAGATAGGGCAGCAGTCGCTCCAAGCTATCTATTAGCCAGCCGATGCCCGGGAGGTTAATGAGTTGCTGCATAAGCTCGGTACTGAGCATGGTGGCACTCAGCCCTAGCGCACTGAAAACTAATACCGGGCCGATGACGATGACACTCAAATAGTTGCTAAAGCGCTGTGCAAATGAGCGCTTGGTAGTGAGGTGCCAAGTGTGGTTAAACGCCTCTTCAATCTTCTGCATGAGGGAAATGACGGTAAAGATTAAGATCCCTAGCCCAAGTGAGCCTAACGCCATCGCCTGGGTGTTATCGACAAACTCAATGATTTTATCGCTAATTTCCACCCCTTGCGGACCGAGTGGCGCCAATAGATTGAGTAGCAGGGGTTCTATCTGGTTATGTACACCAAAACCTTTGAGGACTGAAAAACTGACCGCCAGTAACGGCACCAATGAGAGCAGCGTGGTATAAACCAGACTCATGGCGCGGAGGTTTAGCAAGCCTGTTTTTAATTCATCAATAACTTGCTGGGTGATGCGTAAGCTGCGTAATAGGATGGCGCGAGCAGTAGGTTGCTGATCAAGTTGATCACGCCAAAGCCATGTTTGAAACGCTTGGTATCGCTCTAAAAACAATGTGAACAACGGATACTCCTGATGATAAGCGGGTCTCTTTGACGGAGTCTCTGTTACTCCTTGAGTAATTGCAAGTCCTCGGCTTGCTCCAATGTGCAATGGTAGCCGATCTCAATTGCCTCTGCGGCGCGATCAAATTCCAGCAAGCCAAGGTGAGATAATTTAGGCTCCAGTACTATTTCAGCAGGGTGTCCCGCAAATCGCTCACGGGTGATGCGGTCTTGCATAATGTTGATAGAGCTGGCGAGGACATCAAATAGGCCAGGGTGGGGTGGTTCTTTCGCATTGAAAAAGCCATCAAGCTTGCCATTGCTACGCTCCTTCAGTTTCGTCAGCCACTGGTTAAGCAGCGGGGATTGCAGTGTAAAACGTTGCCGTGTTGTGTTGTGGTTCTTACGTAGGTGTTTGCCAGTGATATCGCTATTGAGATTGACCGCAATCACCTTATCCGCACCCAAGGCATGGCAGAGTGACACGGGCACAGGGTTAACTAGCCCACCGTCCACTAACCAACGTTGCTGCTGTTGTACTGGTGTAAAAAAACCGGGCAGTGCAATCGAGGCGCGGATCGCCTCCAGTAGTGAGCCATGTTGTAGCCAAACCTCTTCGCCGTTGGCAAGGTCGGTGGCGACGGCGGCGAAGGGCGTCGCGAGGGTTTCAATCTGCACATCACCAATATGCTCTTGGCGGAAGAAATCGATAAGACGTTTGCCTTCGATAAAGCCACCCGCTAACAAGTCAATATCGAGGTAGCGCAATACCTCACGCAGATCGAGCTTGAGTAGCCACTGCTCAAGTTGTGGCAGCTGGTCGGTGACATAAAATCCCCCCACCAATGCGCCGATTGAGGTACCGCAGACGATATCAGGTTGAATACCCAATTCATCCAAAGCGCGGATCACACCGATATGAGACCAACCTCGAGCGGAGCCACTGCCCAGAGCAAGGCCAATACGCGGTTGAGGTGTGATCTCAGACATAGCCGAGGTTTCGATTTTGGGTGCCATTAAATATGTTTATCGCCATTGTGTTTATTGATTCCCTAATGTCCCGTATAATCCGCCGTCAAATCAAGGTTTATAGACAATTATCGTCAACAACGGGGCTAGCCCCGCCAACGAGGAGCATGTAATGAACATCGATAATATTTCTCCAGGTAAAGATGTGCCTAACGATATTAACGTAATTATTGAGATCCCTGCCAACGCAGATCCAATTAAATATGAAGTAGACAAGGACTCTGGTGCGGTACTGGTTGATCGCTTCATGGCAAGCTGCATGTTCTACCCAGTCAACTACGGCTTCATGCCCCATACCCTGGCGGGTGATGGAGATCCGGTTGATGTATTGGTAATGGCACCTCACTCACTGGCTATCGGCTCTGTGATCCGTGTACGCCCAGTGGGTGTGCTGATGATGGAAGATGACGGCGGTGTTGATGCCAAGGTACTGGCAGTGCCAGTCTCTAAGCTGACCCCGTTGTATAACCACATCAACGATATCGGTGATGTAGACCAGCTGTTGAAAGATCAAATCGAACACTTCTTCCAGCACTATAAAGAGCTGGAAAAAGGCAAGTGGGTTAAGCTTCAAGGTTGGAGCGGTGTAGAAGCTGCTCGCCAAGAGATCCTAGCCGGTATCGAAGGTGAGAAAAACGCTAAGTAAGCGATTAATTACTGAGTTGTTTAAAGGGCGGCGTAGCTATTTTAGCTGCGCCGCTTTTTTTATGACGGGCGTTTTATCGCGCTGCCTGCTGTTAAATGGCTGATATAACAATTATTATATTGATATTTTGGTGGTCAGCGGCTGGATGGGCGGCTAATCTATACTATTCCCCCCTATATTGGATAAACATCGGAGAGTTTCAATCTACAGGGAGAGCGAGTAAGCTAGAGATATGAATTTGTTATTTAGCAAAATGCACGGCCTGGGCAATGATTTCGTCGTCATCGACGGTATAAACCAAGCCGTCGCACTCACCCCACAACAGACCCGCTTTATTGCTGATCGTCATTTTGGCATCGGTTGCGATCAGGTCTTGCTGGTGGAAAAAAGCACCCTCTCCGGGGTGGATTTTCGCTACCGCATTCTTAACGCCGATGGCAGTGAAGTGGAGCAGTGTGGCAATGGCGCACGCTGTTTTGCCCGTTTTGTCCGCAATAAAGGCTTGAGCGATAAAAGCAGTATTGTAGTCGAGACCTCAGGCGGCATCATGACCCTCCACCTGCTAGAGGATGGTCTGGTACGGGTAGACATGGGTGTGCCGCGTCTTATTCCTTCAGATATCCCGTTTCAGGCCGAACAACAGGCTGCTAGTTACAATATCGAAGTAGGCGATGAGCGCTTATCGGTGGGTGTCGTCTCCATGGGCAACCCCCATGTGGTGGTGCGTGTTGACGATGTAGACGATGCACCCGTGGAACAGCTCGGCCCACAGCTAGAGTCACACCCGCGCTTTCCAAATCGAGTCAATGTAGGGTTTATGCAAGTGCTAGATTCTCAGCATATTCGCCTGCGGGTGTATGAGCGAGGCTCAGGGGAAACCCTCGCCTGTGGCAGTGGTGCCTGCGGTGCCGTGGTTGCGGGTAGGGTGCAAGGCTGGTTGGATGAGCGCGTGACCGTGAGTCTGCCCGGTGGCGATTTAATTATTCAGTGGCCCGCAGAGGGCGAATCAGTACAGATGACGGGACCCGCCGTCGAGGTTTTTGAAGGTAGTATCAATATATGAGTTCGCAACAAACAAAAGAAGTGACGCCAGACCAAGAGAAACAGGTGATTGAGTACCTGCGTAACCACCCACGATTTTTTGAGAACCAGCCCGCGTTACTCGCCGAACTGTCGCTCACCCACGGCCAGACAGGTAACCGGGTTTCATTGATTGAACGCCAAGTAAAAATACTGCGCGAACAAAACAGAGAGTTTAAGGCCCATCTGCAAGCGTTGATCACTATCGCCCGTGATAACGACGACCTCAACCAGCGCCTTAACAGCCTAATACTAGAACTATTAGCAATGCCGGATAGCGCCGCATTGACCGAGCTGCTCAACGAGCGCCTGCACCAAGACTTTGCCGCAGATGCTGTCACCTTACATCGCCGTGAAGGCGATATCGAAGTCGATTGGCAAGAGCTCTACGACACCGTCGCCAGCCAAGGGGTAAAATGTGGCAGCACCGCAGAGGCCAATAAGCAGTTATTGTTTGGTAGCATGGCCGACGGCATCGCCTCACTGGCATTGATCTCCCTCGGTGACGAAGGCCTGTTAGCGATTGGCAGTCATGATAGCGAACGCTTCCACAAAGATATCGCCACCGATTACCTAAAGCAGCTTGCCGCCGTAATCAAAGCGGTACTTGCGCGCCAAGATTAACCCCTATGGATGCCACGCCACGCGCTTGGGTTGAGCGCTTTCTCAAGCACCTCAGCCACGAGCGACAGCTCTCACCCCACACCCATAAAAATTACCAACGAGACCTCAATCACCTGCAACACTACTGCGATGAACGCAGCATTGCCGATTGGGCGCAACTAGACAGCCACTTAATACGTGGCTACGTGGCCTGGCGGCACCGAAAAGGCCTCAGCGGCAGCAGCCTGCAGCGAGAGCTTTCTGCCATTCGCTCCTTTTTTAACTACCTGATTCGAGAAGATCAGCTAACCAACAACCCGGCCCAAGGCATCAGAGCACCCAAAACCGGGCGAAAGCTGCCGAAAACCCTCGATGTCGATGAAGTTAGCCAACTACTGGATGGCCCCGCCGCCAACTCCGACGATGAGCTGACACGGCGCGACCTCACCATGATGGAGCTGATGTACTCCAGCGGCTTACGTCTTGCCGAGCTGGTGGATCTCGACCTGGATGGCCTCAAGCTAAACAGCGCCACCGTGCGCGTAATAGGTAAAGGCAGTAAAGAGCGTGAAATCCCCGTCGGCCGTAAAGCCATTGCGAGTCTACGTGAATGGCTGAAAATCCGCCCCACGATTGCCAAGCCTGATGAACGCGCGCTGTTTGTCGGCAAACAAGGCAAACGCCTCACCCCCCGCGCCGTGCAAAAACGTATCAAAGAACAAGGGCTAAAGCAGGGGCTGCTCGCCAACGTCCACCCCCACCGACTACGCCACTCCTTCGCCAGCCATATGCTTGAATCCAGCGGCAACCTACGCGCCGTACAAGAACTCCTCGGCCACGCCGATATCTCCACCACCCAGATTTATACCCATCTTGACTTCCAACACCTCGCCGAGGTGTATGACAAAGCGCATCCACGGGCAAAGAAAAAGCGATAGGAGTGAGCATGGCGCTATCGTTACAAAATTGCTTTCGTGAATGCTCTTCAATAAAAAATAGGTAATGGAAAAAAAAGACATCGCATTGAGGAGAAAAACGCAGTGACCAACACTGAATGCATAAACCGCCAATAATAATCCCTATGGTATTTACACTATTAATTTTATTGACATGAAAAGCGGTTGAGATAGGATATCAACCATAAAACCAAGACCATCTTATGGTTCATGAGGCATCAGCCTCATCATAATTTAAAACAATAAACGACCCTTTCGTTTATGCATGGAGGCTATTGTGAGTATTACCCACTTCGTTTTTTCTTGTTTCCCTAACAATCCAAAAAAGAAAGCCCAATCTTTTGCGCTGAGTGCATTACGCGTCTCTTAGCAATGTTATCAATCAACCTTAGCGTGTTTGGCTTAGGCGCGATCACAGAAGCGAACGCGCGCCAACATCGGCTTACATCAAACCGTTTAGATTCAAAGGAATGCAATATGCGTTTTATTTTTTGTATGGTCGTTATCACGCTATTGGCGGTGGCGAATAGCAATGCGGCCCATGCTGGTTATCACACTAAAGGTCAAGAGCATAGTACGGCGGATGCCGCTGCTGAGGGGGGTTGCCAGGCATTTCTTGCTTATGAGCAGCAGAGGCGTACATCAACATTAATACTGGAGACTACCTATCCATATGCAGGTAACCCGAGAAGCTATCATTGTTGGCTGTACCGTGTATGTGATATTCCAAGATCAGACAATAAATGTGGAGTCGCAGGAATGGACGGGGGTATAGGCATCTTGACACATACGGTGGTTCTGGACGAGTACTTAATCAATGAAGAGGAGGAAGAGCAAGCAACAGGGCCGCAATGCGCCAGCGTAAGTAACCCGATTAGCCCGGCAACCGGTAATAAATTCCAAAAAGAAGTTGATATCGTCGCGCCATCACCGCAGTTATTGAGCTTTACGCGCGCTTATAACAGTCAAAACAGTAGCCTTGTGAATGATATTGGCTGGGGGTGGAGCCATAGCTTTAGTCCGACGGTGAGTGTTACCCCTTATCGTCAACCCACTGGCGTAGCAACGGGTGTTCAACTCCGTAGTTCGCAACATTCGAGCAACGCCACCGCGTGCCAGGATGGATGGAGTGCCCTAATCGGTCAAGGTGCCGCATTCCAAACTGCCTCGGGTTGCCAGAGTAATACCCCTCCAAGTAATGGGACGTTTTGGCGTGCGACTCAATATCCGTCTAATAGTCTTGTTGGTACTATGGGTCCTGGTGAGTTTAACCTTGCGGGTTATTTATTTGCAGGTGATTCCAGCGCAGGTGACTACTCGTTGGGTGTGATGTCTGACGTTAAGATTTCGCGCCCTGATGGGTCTTATCTTCGATTTGTTGGATATGGCTCAGATTGGAACAATAACTCGGGCACCAGTGATCGCTTATTCCCCTTGCTTGATGCCTCCGGTGTCAGAATTGGCTGGCAGTTAACCACCGCAAATGATGAGATTGAATCCTTTGATGAAAATGGAAAATTGACATCGATCGAGTATTTGGATGGTCGCCATCTAAACATTTTATATGATATCGATGGCAACCTTGAAAGTGTAACGGCAAATACCGGAGAACAACTGACCTTTGCCGTGGTTAATGGTGTTATTACGGGCGTCACTGATGTGGCAAACCGTACTTGGTCATACCTTTACGATAATGCCGGTAATCTGGAGTTGGTGATTAACCCGGATAGCACTACTCGGCAATATCATTACGAAGATACTCGCTTTAGCTCTGTATTGACCGGCATCACCGATGAACGTGGTATTCGCTATGCGAGCTATGGCTATGATGACCAGGCAAGAGCCATTATGACTCACCACGCCAATAATGCTGACCGTGTGGATATTGTCTATAACGCGGATGGAACACGCACCGTTAGTAACAGTCGCGGTGTTGTAAGTACCTATGATACGGGTAATCATCTGGCCAGTCGCAACGTAACCACCATCACCGGCCCCGGTTGCGCCTCATGTGGCAGCGGCAACACCAGCTATGAATACGACCCGATTAGCAACAATCTGCTCTCAAAAACCGAAAACGACCTGATAACCCAATACGGCAACTACGATACACATGGCAACGTGGGTTATAAAATTGAAGCCTTCGGTACCCCAGAGGAGCGGCGCATAGACTACACTTACGACCCTCGCTTCAATAGCGCCATCACCTCGATTAGCAAAGCCTCTGTTGCCATTGGCCAGCAACAAGTCACTACCTACGGCTACGATGATTTCGGTAATCCAACCTCGGTCACTATATCCGGCTACCAGCCCGACGGCACCGCAATATCTCGCACCACCACTTATCAATACCATGGCCCACTTAATCAACTCAGCCAAATTGATGATGCACGCAGCGATGTGAGCGATATTATCACCCTCGATTACCACCCCTATACCGCTTACGATGAGCAAAATCCCGCACCTTATAACCCCAACAACGGCCGCTTGCTGCGGATTACCGGCCCTAATGGGGTGCTGAGTGATAATCTTCAGTACACCTCAACCGGGAAAGTCGCCTCCGAAGCGCGCCCTAATAATTTAAATCTCGACTATCGCTACTACCCCGGCAACGACCGCCTGCAAAGCCTCACCCTCTCCGATGGCACTACCTCGAGCACTACTCATTGGGGCTACCTCAACACAGGTGAAGTCAATACCCTCACCCAAGGTTACGGGACGCCAGAGGCTACCACCCTGACGTTTGGCTACGACGCTGCCCGTCGCCTGACCCGCATCACCGATGGGTTAGGTAATTATTTTGAATACACCCTGGATACCGAAGGCAATAAAGAAGCGGAAAAAACCTATGACCCCAATGGCGTACTAACCCAAGCGATTACCCAAACCTTCGACCTCTACAACCAGTTGGATACCCTCAGTCAAGCAAACGAAATTTATGACTACAACTTTGCTCCGAACGGGGAGTTAGAGAGCTTTACCGACGGCAACAACATCACTGCCGATTACGGCTATGATGCCCTCAGCCGCTTAATCCGCACCACGCAAAACCTGGGTGGCATTAACCTTGAGACCGCAGATGCGATTACCGTCTATGATTACGACGCCCACGACAACCTCACCACCGTCATCGACCCCAATGGCAACACTACAAGTTACCACTACGATGACCTGAGCAACCTCCTTAGCCTCACCAGCCCCGACACGGGTACCACCAGCTATAGCTACGACGCGGCGGGCAATATCACCCGCAAACAGGATGCCAATGGCACGATTGTCACCTACCGCTACGACGCCCTGAACCGCCTCACAGATATTGATGCCCCCGGCACCATCGATGACATCAGCTACACCTATGACCTATGCACCAATGGCATCGGCTACCTATGCAGCATCACCACGGCCCACACCACCGTCAGCTATCAGTATGACGGCTTAGGCAACATCACCCAGCATCAAGGGGTGAGTTATAGCTATGATGCAGTCAACCGTATTAACACCGTCATCTATCCCTCAGGTGCCATCGTCAGCTATGACTACAATGCAGCGGGACAGGTTAACCAAGTACGGCTCACCCAGAATGGACTCAGCCAAATCCTCGCCAGCAACATCACCTATGCCCCCTTTGGCCCCGTTAGTACGCTGAACTACGGCAACGGCCTCAGCCTTAACCAAGCTCTGGATAGCGCCTACCGCTATACCGATATCACCATTCCCGGCCTCATTAGCCTCAACACCCAGCAATATGATGGCAATGGTAACTTAACCCAGCGTCAATACGACGCCACCGCAGAGAGCTTCAATTACGATCCCCTCAATCGTCTCGATATCGCTAATGGCACTTTTGGCAACCGCGATTATGATTACGATAAAAACAGCAACCGCGGCCAACTCATTACCGATGGCACCACCGATACCTACGGTTACAGCCCCAATAGCAATCGCCTCGCAAGCATCAACAGCGCCCCCATTCAGCGGGACAATAACGGCAACACCCTCACCCTCGGCAACCGAAGCTTGGTTTACAATGCCCATAATCGCCTTACCGACCTTTATGACAACAGCATCTTATCTGCCCGTTATACCTACAACGGCCTCGGCCAACGCACCATAAAACAACTTAACAGCCAGCGTGGTGACGTCTCCCAAGACCAACGCGTTGACATGGTCGACTACTACCTGCTCTACCTCTACCTGCTAGGCGAGGGAGGCTATCCCCTCACCAATGGCGATTGTGACCTCAGCGGTGCCATCGACCTCACCGACCTAAACTGTCTCGCAGGCAATATCGGTAGCGCCACCGCCCAAGGTGATGTCGACCAAAATGGTAGCGTCAACCAAACCGACCACATCCTGCTCAGCTACTACCTACAAGGCCAACAGCAAAACCCGCTCCCCGCCAGCGCCGATTGCGATGACAACGCCCTGCTAGAGATTCAAGACCTGCTCTGCATCGAGCAACAGATGCAAGACGCCGTCGTCACCGCGATTTACGGCCTAAATGGAGAACTCTTAGGCGAATACCGCCAAGATGGCAGGGCCCTGAATGAATACCTCTACCTCAACGGCCAACCCCTCGCCCTACTCAACCAAGGCCAGGTATACACCCTACACAACGACCACCTCGGCACCCCACAAGTAATGAGCAACGCCCTAGGCCAAAACGTCTGGCAAGCCCACTACGACCCCTTCGGCAACGCCACCGTCAATGAAGATGTGGATGGCGATGGACAAAAGATCAGCTTGAACCTGCGTTTTCCAGGGCAGTATTATGATCAAGAGAGTGGATTGCATTACAACTACTTCCGATACTACGATCCGAGTACAGGCAGGTACATTACCAGTGATCCGATTGGGTTGGATGGTGGACTGAATACCTATGGGTATGTTGGTGGAAACCCACTGTCGTACGTTGACCCATATGGGCTATCAAGATTACC
>Ga0316204_10010684_pt1 | contig 11742 bp, 3 predicted proteins | sample 6monrhotite_MG_2_FD_205661 | JGI IMG/M metagenome (GOLD analysis project Ga0316204, IMG submission 205661) | Microbial mat bacterial communities from mineral coupon in-situ incubated in ocean water Damariscotta River, Maine, United States -... | ecosystem: Environmental > Aquatic > Marine >...
ATAAACAGGGGCGAGAGAGTCGCCATACAAGTAACACTAAATTTATCAATGGCTTGCCATATTTTTCATGGTGTGGTTTTAAAGGTGCATTGATAGAGTGATACTAAATAGTGTTACTTGAAGATGTTTATGTATTTTTATATTGGTAAGCGTTAATTTTTTTAAACATAGGGAAAAGTGTTGAAGAAAAGATGATGGTTTTCTCACAAAAACGTAATGGACTACGTGATAAACACTTCAATGAAAGTGTTGGAATTGCGAATCAAAATTTACTGCTGAGAAAAAGAAGCAATAGAGTAAAAGTCTTAATTGTTCGAAGTCGGCCTCTGAGTGTTGTACAAAAAAACCAAGTAATTTCAAATAATTCTGTGCCAAGTCTATTTGGGACGCACACAGAAAAAACCAATATTGGGCACCGAATATTTCTTAATGGTGCTTATCACCAACGTATTTATATCCTTAATGCCCTGATGCTGAGGCGTAACGTCCCGTTGCTCTACAGCATTATTAGCAAGAGCAGAATCGTTATACAAATCCATTTTGTTATTGAAGTGTTTATGTCGATGGAGCTGCATCAAATATGGGGGATAGTATGTAGTGGCAAGGGGGATAGTATGTAGCATTAATAATAGTTAACGGATATTTTATGAAAAAAATATGACTTCAAAATATTGGTTTCTGCGATAAGGTTGAATGAAAAACATATGCGACAGCCGAATAACTTGATTGAGATGCTTGCCATGAGAGCTGAGCATACTCCGAGAGATATTGCATTTTCCTATTTAGATGACCAGGCTAATATTGTATATCAATTATCTAACCAACAATTACATACCCGAGCGGCAGCGGTTGCGGGGCGGCTTCAACAAATAATCTCTCCATCAGACAGAGTTCTGTTACTTTTTCCTCAAGGGCTGGAGTTTATTTATGCCTTTATGGGCGTAATGTACAGCGGTGCGATTCCGGTGATAGCAGCACCACCGCGTGATATTCAATGTGATGAAATTCGAAGACCCGACATTAAGAATATCATTGAAAAAACCAACAGTAATATTGTGCTGACAAGTACGTCAATCCTAAATGAGGTCGTGCAATATTTCTTTCAGTCAAAATCGTTATCTGAAAATATTATTTTATCGGTCGAAGAAATCACTGACGATTTAATGAATCGTTGGTCTATGCCTTCTATCGAAAATAGTAATGTTGCCTATTTACAGCGCACATCGTCTAAAGCAGGGACGGCTAAACTTGCAATGATCAGTCATGACAATATGAATCATACACATGAACGTATTAAACGTGAGTATAAGCTAACAACTTCAAGTCGATCAGTTAATTGGCTGCCACATTATCATTACCTGGGTATGGTATTCGGCATTCTTCAGCCACTTTATTGTGGTTATAAAGGCTATATATATTCTCAATTTGATTTTTATAAGAATCCTCATGGCTGGTTGAATGTAATAACTCGATATGAAATTACATTCAGTGGTGCGCCAAACTTTGCTTATAGTATGTGTATTGAGCAGGCTATCGACTCCCAGCGAAATTTTGATTTATCACAATGGGATGTTGCATATAACAGCGGTGAACCAATTAAAAAAGAACTAATGGATAGTTTTTTTGAAAGATTCAGTGGTTATGGGCTTCAGGAAACAGCATTGACTGCAATTTATGGGTTGTCAGAATCAACCTGTGTATCGTCTACAAAAAAATACCTCAATAATTTTACAATCATTCCCCGTAAATTGATGCAAGAAGTATCAGTTGATTTGATAGAAAACAACCAGGATAGCAACGGGAATGTCAAAATCATCAATTATGGGCCATCATTTTTTGATACACAGGTTGCAATTGTTATCCCAGGGACTCGTACAAGATGTCGTGACCTGGAGCTCGGGGAAGTTTTGGTGAGTAGTCCGTGTAACGCGATTGGCTATTGGAATCAACCTGAGGAAACAGAAAGAATATTTAACATTTATCTTGATCATTCTGACGATGGACCGTATCTGCGGACGGGTAATTTAGGCTTTATAAAGGAGAAAAATGTTCATGTTATAAGTGGATTGAAAGATTATCAGCAGCCGACTCGATTTCCTGTAGATATTTCCTTGGATGAATTTGAAAATGAAAAAAACGCAAATTAAAAAATCGACGATAAAAGCAAGAAAAGTCGGAAAAAATAGTGATGTTGCAATTATTGGAATGGCTTGCCGGTTTCCAGGCGCTAGAAATTATGAAGAATATTGGGATAATTTGATCGCCGGAAAAAATTGTGTGACTGAAATACCGGAAGAACGGTGGCGTTGGAAAGATTATTATGGTGATCCTGCTAATGAAGACAGCAAAACAAACATAAAGTATGGCGGGTTTATTGAAGATGTGGATATGTTTGACCCACTTTTTTTTAATATATCACCGCGTGAAGCAAACTATATGGACCCACAGCACAGGTTGTTTCTGGAATCAGCATGGCATGCAATCGAAGATGCGGGATATAACCCGAGAAATTTAGCAGGGAAGGATATTGGGGTATATGCAGGTGTGTCAAAAAATGATTACGCAGAATTGATGAGAGAAAAGAATATTCCGATCATTTCTTTTCTATCGACGGGCACCGTACATTCGATACTTGCAAATCGCGTATCATATTTATTGGATTTTCAAGGTAAAAGTGAAGTTGTTGATACAGCCTGTTCCAGTTTTTTGGTTGCATTGGACAATGCTGTCAGTGATATTAATAGTGGCTCCTGTGAAGCTGCTGTTGTTGGTGGAGTCAATACTATTCTTAGTCCAACGATGTATATCTCACACAGTAAGTCTGGGATGTTATCAGAGGATGGTCATTGCAGATCATTTGATGCCAAAGCTAATGGGTATGTTCGAGGAGAGGGTGTCGGTGTTGTCTTTATAAAACCTTTAGAGCAGGCTTTATCCGATAAAGATAATATTTTAGGGATTATTAAAGGCTCTGCTGTTAAGCACGGTGGGCGTTCAAATTTTTTAACTGCCCCTAAAGTTTCTGCACAAGCTTCGACTATCAGTGCCGCGATTACTGCCGCCAATGTTGATCCAAAAACCATAGGGTATATTGAAACACATGGCACAGGGACTCCCCTTGGAGATCCTATTGAAATTAATGCGCTCAAACAAGCATATCAACCCGATTCTCAGGACAGTGAAATTTCCTCCTGTGGCTTGAGTGCAGCTAAAACAAATATTGGTCACCTTGAAAGTGCTGCAGGTGCCGCAGGGTTGATTAAAATTTTATTAAGTTTTAAATATAAACAGATACCCTCGCTATTACATTTCGAAAAACTGAATCCGTATATCAAGCTGGATGGTAGTCCCTTTTATATTGTCGATAAAAACCAGGAATGGAATCGAATCAAGTTAGATGGAATTGAGCACCCATTACGAGCTGGTATTAGCTCTTTTGGGATGGGTGGCGTAAATGCGCACATGATAGTGGAAGAGCCACCTTACATTGAGCAGCCGAAATTGTCAGTAAAAGCATTATCAACAGATAAAAAATATGTAGTTCCACTTTCCGCAAAAACAAGTGAGCAATTATATGAATATGCTGACTTGTTTTATAAGTATTTGAATAAAAAAGAAGAATATTGCTCAATTTTAGATATATGTTTTACTTTACAAAATGGCCGTGAGGCGCTGGAAAAGCGGGCTGTGTTTTTAGCGAATGACTATCACCAGCTGTTAGCGCTATTGAAGAAATTCACCGAAAAAATAACCGATAATCAGGTTTTCATTGGCGAGGCACATAAAGGAGACACGATTGATCTTGATTCACAGTCTATTACTGGCAATAGCATTGACGAAGCAACTCAGTACTGGATAAAAGGTGGTGATGTTAACTGGAACGACGTCAATCAAAATCAGGGGGGGGATAGAATTCAATTGCCGGTTTATCCTTTCCAAAAAAGGCAATGTTGGTTTCCGAATTTAGAAGAAAATAAAAAAATACTGCCAAGTAAAAATTTGAATGAAGAATCAAGTGGAAAAGCAGCAGAAGGCCTTACATATCATACTTTTTTAACGTCAGATTATTTTATACGTGATCATATTGTTAAGGGGATAAATATTGTTCCCGGAGTTAAGTGCCTGGATATTTTTCAGGAAATTGGAGAAAAAATAAGCCGGGAACCCGTTCGTAGGTTACAGGATATTTATTGGTCGCGAGCAATTAAGGTGGAGAAGGATGTTCACTTTAATGTGGAATATGTTAAGGGAAACACTGAAAAAAGCTATAATTTGTCCTTGACAAAGGATGGCGAAAATTATTGTACAGGTGTTGTCATCACCGATCATCAAGCAAAATCATTACATAGACTTGATGTTGCGAAAATAAAAAAACGATGTCGGTCAACGTTAATGTCTCAGGAGTTATATCATCAGTTTAAGGCTAACGGACTGGACTATGGGAATACCTTTAAGACAATCAAATCCTGCAACTATAATAAAACAGAAATATTATGTGAATTAGAAAAATCCCCTGATATTGCTAATAATGACAATATATTGGAACCCTCCATGCTTGATGGGGTTTTTCAATCGGTTGTTGCACTACAAGTATTAAATGCAGAAAAAAAACAAGAACAGAGAGTCCCCTTTTATTTAAAGGCGATTAAAATATATAAAAAAATTCCAGATCGGTGTTATGCATATTCAGCAATAAATACCAAAGCCCAGGAAGAGGGTCAAACTGCCTTTAATATGTATTTATGTGATCAGCAAGGGGATATCGTTGTTGAGTTTTTTGAATTTGTTAAACGCACATATACACCATTAGTATCATCAAGCAATATTTCTTCAATAAACACTTCTTCGAACAGCGTTTTTTCAGGCGAGGAAGAGGAAAATATGGAAAATAATATATTGCATTATACTCCACGATGGATCCCACGAAAATCAGGAATGCATAATGAAAATACCTCCTCAGTCATTGTTTTTGATACTAATTCATCGTTGTCAACTTTTTTACGTAAAACAGGGAAATATCAAACTGTCATTCTGGTAAAAATGGGAGATGAATTTAAAAAAACCGGAGAAAATACTTATACGATGAGTCAGAAAAAAAATGACTCATTCAGTCTTCTATGGAATACCCTTAAAAAGTCCGGAATAGCAATAGAAGCAATAATATATAAGTGGAACTATAAAAATAATCCGTCAATATCACACAATATTAATTATGGAATAAAATCGTTATTGACGATAACCCAGTCCCTGATATTAGCAAAAATATCAAAACGGGTTCGAATACTCTATCTATATTCTGTAAGAGACTCAGTGGAATCGTGTTTGCATGCATCAGTGGGCGGTTTTTCAAGAACCCTGGCATTTGAAAATCCGAATATTAATATTACGTCTGTTGGGGTGGGGGAGCATAACTCGGAAAAACTCGCCAATATTGTCATTCAGGAATTAGATTTTTACCGAAATACGCCCCTCAATGAAGTCCAATATATTGATGGGCAGCGGAATGTTCGTATGATTGTTCAATACGAGGATTTTTCCACAACATTAGATAAATCCTTGATTAAGCAAAATGGCACTTATTTGATAGCGGGTGGTGCAGGGGGCTTAGGATACTTGTTTGCCCAACATCTGGCTAAAAAATATGCAGCGCGATTAGTTTTGCTCGGGCGCTCACCGAAAAATGATCATATTGAAAGAAAAGTTGAGCAACTTCGTCTTTTGGGTGGCGATGGACAATATTATTCTGCAGATATAAATAGTGACACCGCTTTAATGAATCTTTGTCAAGAAATTCGGGAGAAAGGCATTCATTTAAATGGCGTGCTTAATTGTGCAGGCCTGATTGAAGATGCTTATATCATAAATAAAACCGAGGAATCATTCGATAAGGTTATTTCACCTAAAATTACGGGCACACTTAATTTAGACAAAGCAACTCAACAGGATCAACTGGATTTCTTCATTTTATTTTCATCAATTGCCTCTATTATGCCTAATCAGGGGCAATGCGATTATGCGGCAGCAAATAGTTTTTTAGATGAGTTTGCATCTTACAGAAACCGCTTAATGGAACAGAAGAAACGAATGGGCAAGACAATTGCGATTAATTGGCCGTTATGGAAAGACGGTGGGATTGGCGTGATAAAGGAGGAAGAAGATCACCTGTGGGATGTTTTTGGAATGAAAGCGCTGGAAAGCGATAGGGGACTTTTCATTTTTGATAATATTTTAAATCAAGATATGGCAACGTTTCCAGACCAATTGATCGCGATTGAAGGAGAACAATATAAAATTGAAAAACATCTTGATGTTTTCCCAAGTGAAAATTTTTCTGATAAAAATAATGTAACGAGTGAAGTATCCATAAAAGAAAAAATACGAGAAATAATCTCAAATTCAGGCGCAGCTTCAAGGCCAATTGGTGATGCAGAAAATTTAACAGATTACGGAATTGATTCTGTTGGAATTTCGAAAATCACAACATCAATGAATGAAATATTTTCTGTAGACGTAGATCCGACATTGTTTTTTGATATGAACACAGTTCCTAAAATATCTAAATATATTTGGGAAAATTATCGTGATTTATTGCTTGGAGATTCTTTTAATAAATTTAATCATACTAAAAGTGAGTCGATATTTACGCCAGAACGATCTTTGATCGATATCGATTTTTCCGATAGCTCAAAGCTGACCTTCCAAAAGATGTTGTCTGATGAAGAATTCTTCATGAAAGATCATGTCGTTGAAGGTCTGTATAACGTTCCTGGTGCCTGTTATATAGAAATGGCGCTACAAGCGGGTAGTTTATTGGCGAAAAATAAAAACACATTCAAACTGTCAAATAACTACTGGGCAAAACAACTTTCAACGTCTGGTGAAGCCATTCGGGCTGATTTGCACCTAGTGAAAAATAATGATTTCTATGAGTATGAAATTACTCACTCTGACGGTGGTAATAAAGTCATTCATGCACTTGGACAGATATATACAAAATTGATTAAGGATATTGATCAAGACTCACTGAGTTCAATCGATATTGATGAAATTAAAGCCCGTTGTACTCTGGTTAGAGAGCCAGAAGAAATTTATAAATTCATACATGCGGAAGGACTGCATGTTGGCCCAAGCTTTCAACCGATGATTCAAATAAATATGAATCAAAGCGAAGCGCTGTCACATTTAAAAATACCGGAATTTATAGAAAATACTTATGAGGATTATGTTCTCCACCCAAGTATGCTCACCGGTGTTTTGCAAACCGCATTACTTAATAATAAGCCAGACGGGATAAATAGTAGTAAGTTTATACCCATTGCCATTGATGAAGTGCTTGTACATAAAAAAATCCCAAAAGAATGTTATGTGTATACAGAAATCATGGATTTGAAAAAATCAAATAATGAAATCAAAAAATATAATGCAAAAATTATTACGATAGAGGGAAATGTTGTTGTCGAAATAAAAGGGCTGTCACTGCGCAATTTGACACATTCAAATGAACAGACTGAAGAACAATACCCGAAGTCGACGAGTAACGATTATTTGACTGTTGAGCCGACAGGTATAGCGATAGAACAAGTCAGTGAGTTATTAAAAAAGACTTTATCTGACGCTATCGGAATGCCGCCTTGTGATATTGAAGCTGATGTTCCATTGGAGACATATGGAATAAATTCAGTAATGATCGTCGACCTTAATCGGCGTCTTGATCAACTATTTGGGAATTTGTCAAAAACATTATTTTTTGAATATAAAAATATTCTGGAACTCGCTGAATACTTCCTAAGTCACCATCAAAATACCTTACATAGAATACTGGGAGAAAAGGACAAAGCAGATTATCCCGATAAAGAAACAACGACAGATGACAGTATAAATGAAAACGTTCAGAGTACTGAGTCGATCAATAATGATATTTTTATAAACGCCAGTAATCACAATGAAGCTACCCAGGTTGACTCTGTCAATGTAGATGAAGAAGCGATTGCAATTGTCGGTATGAGTGGGCGATACCCGGAGGCAAAAAATATTGCTGAATTTTGGGATAATTTAAAGTCTGGCAAGGATAGCATTAGTAAAATACCTCAATCCAGATTTGATCGTCAGGCATTACAAAAGTTGTTTCCGGATGAAAACCTGCTACCTGAAGAGTGGGGTGGATTCCTTGATGATATTGATAAATTCGATCCCCTGTTTTTTAATATTTCACCAAGAGAAGCAGAAATAATAGACCCGCAGGAGCGGTTATTTCTCGAAGTGGCATGGGAGAGCATTGAAGATGCGGGTTACAACTATAAAAATTTAAAGGGAGAGGCTATTGGCGTTTTTGTGGGTGCGCTATGGCAGCCATATATTACGCTGGGTGTTGAGCAAACCTTCAAAGGTAATTTACAAAGGCCACACGGACTGCTTTATAGCATTGCAAATAGAGTATCCTTTTTCTTTGACTGGTGTGGACCCAGCCTGGCAGTCGATACCGCTTGCTCAGCGTCTTTAACCGCGCTCCACCTAGCTTGTGAAAGCTTGAAGAGAAAAGAAAGTCATAGCGCCATTGTCGGTGGTGTCAATATATCGCTTTCTTCGAGTAAATACCTATGGTTGAGTAATAACAATTTTCTCTCCAGCGATGGAAAATGCCGGAGTTTTGGAAGCGGTGGGGATGGATATGTTCCAGGAGAAGGCGTTGGGGCTGTTTATATCAAACGTTTGAAGGATGCGGTACGGGACGGTGACCATATTTACGGTTTAATTAAAGGTACATCGATAAATCATGGTGGAAAAACTAACGGGTATACTGTTCCAAATCCGGTCAAACAAACAGAGCTCATATTATCCACGCTTGAGAAAAGTGGTATTTCGCCAGACGAGGTTTCATATATTGAGGCGCATGGAACTGGCACATCTTTGGGTGACCCAATCGAAGTTACAGGGTTACAAAAAGCTTTTTCTAATTATACGGATAAAAAAGAGTTCTGTGCTATTGGTTCAGTCAAATCCAATATCGGCCATTTGGAAGCCGCAGCCGGTATTGCAGGTTTGACAAAATTATTACTCCAGATGAAACACAAAACGCTCGTTCCATCAATTAACTCAGATGAACTAAACCCGAATATCGATTTTCCATCCACGTCTTTTGTGGTGCAGAAAGAACTGGGACCTTGGGCTGCTTTTACAGAAAAAGACGATAGTGGACAGAAAAAAGAAATGCCACGCCGGGCAATGCTGAGTTCTTTTGGTGCTGGGGGAAGTAATGCGCATACGATTATTGAGGAATACCACGCTTTAGACATTACTGATGCAGGGAGTATAAACAGACAGAGTACAGATTCGGAAATGACTGTTTCCCGCCTGTCTTCGGGTAAAGATATCATCATACCCTTATCGGCAAAATCAGTAGATCGCTTAAAACTATGTGTCAGTAATTTATTGAAATATATAGAAGTCAATGAAGCGGAGATTCTGAATACAGGCGATAGGTTCAGGGATAATACAATTTGTCTGGAAGACATCGCATTTACTTTGCAAACAGGTCGGGAGGCAATGGATGAACGGGTTGTCTTTTTGACTGATAATATCGCTGATTTGAAGGATAAATTAAAAAGTTATATCGACGTAGAAGGTATTTCTACATCAAAGATCATAAGTGGAAATGTCGGTTCTGGCAGAAAGACATTTAACGTATTTTCTTTGGATAACGAACTTGATAAGGTTTTTGGGCATTGGATTTCCTCAGGAGAGGGGTTGAAAGTCGCCACATTATGGATAAATGGAATCGATATTGACTGGGGTCGGTTATATCATTCACACAAACCAGAGAAAGTGAGCTTGCCGACTTATCCTTTCCGTAAAGATCGCTATTGGATAGCGGAAACAAGTGCTGACCTTATCTCCAAAATACCAACACCTCGTCAAACGGCATATATTCATCCGCTGCTACATGAAAATACTTCCGATTTGTACACACAGAAATACAGTTCCCTGTTCACGGGTAAAGAGGAATATTTTGAGGATGCCTCCTTGAAAGAAGGAAAGATATTGTCAAGCATGGCATATCTTGAAATGGTACGTGCGTCAATTATTCAGGCTAGTGGAATAAAGGATAGGCAACAGAAAACAATTTGTTTATCTGATATTGAATGGTTGAATCACTTCATCGTTGGCGACCAGGAGAAAAAATTACATATTACACTGACTTTGGGCGAAGGCCTTGAAGATGATGTGGAAAATATCCATTTTGAAATATTTTCCATCAATGAAGATCAGGAGCAGCAGCCCGTTCTACATGCACGAGGGTCTGCTTATGTCGATGATAAAGACTGTAGTGAAAAACTGGATATTATTTCATTAGCCAGAGAGATGAGTATTAAAAGCTTGGTTTCAAATGAATGTGACACACTCTTTGAATCAGTGGGAAATGTTCAATATAAAGGAAGAATTGGAGAGATTGGTATTGGTGATAATGGCGTACTAATAAAATTTGGATCACAAAGTCTGCAAAAAAATATTTTTTCACTTTACCCAGATTCTTTAAGTCTGGTATTAGCCGCAGCCGCTGTTATTTCCAAAAATAGCGATGAATTATCAATTAACAGCCTGTTATTGAATAATTTATCATCCATACAATCTTTCTTACCCGTAAGCCTTAAAAGGATAGCGATATATCAGGAATTTTCAGAAAACATGTTTGCATGGGTAAAAAATGTTGATCATTCCGTAACATCTATGAGTGGTACAGGTGAAAATAGGGTAGAGATGAATGTCGATTTTATCGATAGTTATGGTTATGTATGTGCTCGAGCAATTGGCTTGAGTTTTGAGAGTGTAAACGTGTCAAAGCATGCCGAAACTTTACATTCAATGAATAACTTTTCCGAAAAGCCCCCAAGTATCCCCGAAAAACCTACTGCCATTACTTTGCCAGATTTACATTCAATTCATCAGCTAGATCCACAAAATGATGACATAAAAAATACAGAGAATGATAAAAAATATAGGGCATTACCAGTAGACGATGCTATCAATGAAACTGAAATTATCGATACGGTTAATGCATCTATCCCATTGGATAATGTTTCCAGGTCAAGTCATGGTTTTATGCAAGTATTAAGCGAGAGTCTTGCTAACGCATTGTATATGGAATTTAACGATGTGGATGTTGATCGGCAATTCACGGAGATGGGCTTGGATTCCATTGTAGGGGTTGAATGGATAGATGAACTCAACAGAAAGTTTTCTCTTGATATGAATGCGACCATTGTTTATGACTATCCCACGATAAGAGATTTTTCATATTATTTAGAAAACGAAGCTACTCGTCGGAAGGTTAAAGTAGAGAAAAATTCTGATACCCCACAAAAAAATAAACATGGGTGGAATAAAAAAGATAGCAAAGAAAATATACGCTCATCAATGGTAGAAAATACTCCAGACTTAAAACACACAATGCTACCGAAGTCGGATGAGCTACAAAAATCACTGATAACGAGCTTATCGAAAGCATTGTACATGAATGAATGTGATGTAAATATTGAATCGGCATTCATCGATATGGGGCTGGATTCAATCGTCGGTGTTGAATGGATAAAAGTGATTAACGACCAGTTTAATACTTCTCTATTAGCGACGGCGGTATATGACTATAGCAATCTACGTGAATTTTCCTGCTACCTTGAAAAAATCCTTAAAAATAAGAAGAAGGAAGAAATACCTGGGGTTGAGATGGCTGGATAATTTATGGGT
>Ga0316204_10010685_pt1 | contig 11742 bp, 7 predicted proteins | sample 6monrhotite_MG_2_FD_205661 | JGI IMG/M metagenome (GOLD analysis project Ga0316204, IMG submission 205661) | Microbial mat bacterial communities from mineral coupon in-situ incubated in ocean water Damariscotta River, Maine, United States -... | ecosystem: Environmental > Aquatic > Marine >...
TTACGATTCAATGATCGGCAAACTCATCGTACACGGCGATACCCGTGAAATCGCCATGGCACGCATGCGCACGGCTTTGAGTGAATGCGTTATCGAAGGCATCAAAACCAACATCCCGTTACAACAAGATATTTTTAACGATGCCGCATTTGCTGCCGGCGGCACTAATATTCACTACCTTGAAAAAAAGCTGGGGATTTAAACAACAAAAAAAAGCCAAAACCCCAAGCTCAATAATCTGGCCGTGGCACGCCGCGCAGTGGTTGTATTTCTTTGTTGCCACTGATTGATTTGGGTAAGGGTTTTAACAGGTGGACACGGTTTGCTTGCGGGTCAACCGTTTTGCTCGGCAGGGATTGCAAATAATAGGCAACAACTTCAGTTGCATCCACGATACCTCCATATTTATCTTTTAACACTTTGATCTCCTGAGCGAGCATGCCATTGATTTTATGTGAGCTGTCGAGATACCAATAACCTGCGACAGTGTACATGCGCGTGGCATCCAGCCGTTCACCATTAATACGCATGTTCGATACCCTCACCCGGTATTCGTTACCAGGATCAAGCGTATAAGTGATACCTGAAGATCCTTGTAACCAGCCACCACCCCAATTAGCAACCCAGCCACTGAAAACATCATCGGCAGATTTTTCAATGGCAAGGTATAAGTTGTCGCCTGATATTTTACCGCAGGCAATTTGTGGCCCAATGGGGATATAGTGATATATATCTTCAAGGTGGATTGGCCCCGGGGCAATATGTGTGCCGTAACGAAATCCACGGATTACGCCCACATCCGCGTTGCAAGCCAGCCTGAATGCATCGGAAAGAAAATTGTGGGATGAACCTTCTATTACCGCAGGCATAGATGCGGCATTGGAAAAGTTAGAACGATGCAAGGGAACTTTAGTATGGCCAATGACGGTGTCGATAGGCGTTCGCAATACCGCTGCATTGATCGGATTAACATGAGGAACAAAACCCGCCCCTTTTATGAAAGGACGTCGGGCATTTTCTATCATTGCCTGTATTTCCGGGTTGGGTTGATAGTCATGGGTATTGATGAAATGCGGTTTCCAATCCCAGTTGCTGATTTTTTTGTTGGTAACGGTCAGAGTGATTTCTCCAAGCATAGTGCCATCCTGACCTTCTTCTATGATTAATGTGCCACCTTTTGTTTGCAAAACTTCCCGTGTTTCCTCATGCATGTCCGAGGACAATATAATATCAATACCGGGAATTCGCTCAGCAATATCAAGATTAGAGGCTAGGCCACGTTCCGAAATCAGTAAGATCAGATCAACCTTATCATTTTTTTGCAGTAGAGATATGGCCTCCGTAAGTTCCTCTTCCCCGGGGCTTAAATAAAATCCATCCATTAAGAATGGGCTCACGGATTGCGGGCCTCGTTCGGCGGTAAGGCCGATAATACCCACTTTCACATTGCCCATTTGTTTGATCAGATGCGAAGGCAAAACCCGTTGCCCTGCTTTTTTCGGATAGGGTGTGAGAGGATATTCATAGAGGGTGACATAATAAAGATTGGCGGCTAAAGCATTCCAGTTAGCTTTTGGGTTATCACCTGAGAACAACTCGATGAAGCGCTTTGTCCCGTATAAGAAATCCCAGTTCCCTGGCGCAAAAACATCGATATCAAACTCATTGAGTATATCGACAATAATCTGGCCACGAGAGAACAAGGCTTCCGCAGAACCTTGTATAGTATCTCCCGTGTTGACCAGCAGCGTGTTGGCATGTGTTGCACGAATTTTTTTTATTGCGCTATATAAATAGGCAAGTCCACCCACTTTGTGTTTTGTGGTTAATTTGTTGTCCCGCATATCAGGACGGGGCACAAGATGACCATGAATATCACCCATGTGTATCAGTGTGACGGTGCCATCACCAGCTTGCACGGGTGAAAAAAATACGCTGCATAAAAATGCTAGGCACATCCATTTAATGGTTTTCATAGTACATCCTGGAATATACCCGTGACGTTATGGATTTAGGGTTAAGTGTGCATCATATTTGCTTCATGGCAAGGCGAAATGACGCGTAATAGTCATTCTATTGCAAGGAATTTCAACGCAGCCATGGAGGAAATAGGGCGTACAATTAGACCTAAATCCATAACGCCACGGGTATATCAAGGCCGAATGTAAGTCCACCCCAAGGTATGCTTTTCAACAATTTCGGCAACACCTGAAGGAACATAACGCACAGATTGCAACATATCAGAGGGACGTAACTTGGCTGATCGCATAGCAATTTCACAAAGCACAATACGTACGCCACTATATGTAGCTGCTTTTACCTTGTCAGAGATAGGTGCCGGTGCATAATATTTTAGCGTATGAACGCCAGCACCAAATACCACTATTTCAATTTCTATATTTTCAGGGCTAAAATATTTTTGTGCATCTTTTGCATTGTTTAACGCGAGGTTCAGTTTATCCAAGCTATCCTCACTAACCTGTAATAACAGGCTATAACGTGGTGCCTTACTGGACCACGCCGTACTAACAAGCAGTAACACACATATGATGCCTGGCAACCATTTCCGAACAATCATCTTTAACTCTCCTGTTTAAGTCACGTTATCTTGATGATTTTCACTGTTATTTTCTTTCAGGTAATAAATGTTTTCTTCACTAATGATTTTAATCAGCCCACTGGACTGAAGTACTGCATCGTGATTGTGATTCCGCAACCACAACAACATCCGAGCACCTGTTTTTATGCGGCTTTGGGCTTCTCTCATCAGCACTTCTGCACCAGTGCCATCGATCAATTGGAGGTTTTCACCCGAAATGATTAAATCCCCTTTTCCACCATCTTCTTTTCTTAAACCCGTCAAGGCATCCTCTAAACGAAGCACAGATCCAAAAAATAAACTGCCGGAAATTTGTAATACTGTAACATGATCAAATTGTTTGGGTATTTCCACGCTCAATTCACTATATTTTCTTTCTTTGGGAGGGAGTAAAGAATACTGATTTTCTGAAGACGGGTAGTGTTCTAGATTTTCTTTGGTCACGGTATCTTGTACAGACAGCACAGAATCAGGCTGGGGGAAATATTGCTGTGCTTCCTTCCCTGTCAATAACTCTATTTCAGGTTTGGATGCATTTCTCATGTAAGCAATGACTGACAACACTATACCTAAAAATACTGCATAATCAACGCCGCCATAGATCGTAGTAAATAAAATCAAACCAAAAATTAATCGGTTTTCTTTTTTTTCTAAAAGGGTTTTTTTAATGTCACTTTTTTTGATAAGCCCTGCACCAACCAATAATAATATAGCTGCCATCACAGAGATTGGCATATGAGCGATAAGCGGAGCGGCGAACACAACAAGGATCGCCAGAGCGACCACGGATATCAATGCAGATAAGGGGGTTCTTCCTCCTGATTCAAAATTGGATGCGCTACGGTTAAAAGAACTGCAACTGGGGAAACAGGAAACAAAGCTGCCAGCCAGATTTGAAATACCCTGCCCCAAAACTTCTTGATTAATATCTATGCGCTGACCCGATTTAATTGCCATGGCACGAGCAATAAGAGATGCCTGTATCAAGCCTAAAAAGGCTATCACAAATGCTGCTGGCAATAAGCCTTGAGAAGCTTCAGCAAAGTTTTCTGGACTGAAATCAGGGGAAGACAGTGGCAGTGCAGATAATGACATGATGCCCAGCTTGTCCAGACCCACATTGGATGCACCAAGAGTCAACTCTAGCCCTGCTGAAAATAACATTCCTACGATAACCGCAATAACAAGAAAGGGCAGCTTTGGATAATAGTGTTTGATCAAAAGCCCTGAAAGCACAGTAACAATACCAACAGACACAGCAAATCCATTGGCTCTGGATATACCGTAAATAACCTGAGGAAGTGTGTCTTCTATCGGTTCGGCAATATTCATCAAAACCCCCATAAAATTACCCAGCTGGGAAATGATAATGATGATGCCAACTCCTGTAATCAATGCAATTGTCACGGTTTGGGAAAAATAATTAAATATAACTCCAAGACGTAACATGCCTAATGTAACCTGAATTATGCCTGCCATAAATGCCAGGGTAACAGCATATTGAATCCATTCAGGTGAAGCAATGCTGGCATACGGGGCAATGGTAAAGGCGATAAGTATACTCAATGCGGTATTAGGACCAGACATGGCATGCCAGGATGAGCCAAACAGGGCAGCAAACATAACTGGAAATATTGATGTATACAGTCCGTATTCCGGCGGTAGACCCGCCAATGTTGCAAGTGCGATCGCTTGTGGCAGTATCAACACTCCAGCAGTGACACCTGCAACAATGTCTGCCTTGACGACCTCCCGATTGAGCATCGACATCCAACGCAGGAAAGGAAATACTGCATAAACCCAGTTTTTTTTAGTTGCCATACCGGTTTAACGCACCATGTTGGGAAAAAAGAAATCCATCGCCCAGTTCACTTTTGGGTTTTTGGGGCGTTCTTGCAGCCAGATATAAATTGCCGTATCCAATGATTCCTGGTCAGTCAAACTGAAACTGGCTCCCAAAGGCATATTGCCCTTGATAAATTTCGCCAGCGTTCTGATACGCTGCATCCCGGCACCTTTATTGTAAGACTCACTCCCCCACAATGGCGGAAACATGTAACCTTCACCATTTATGTATTTTTTTCCTTTACCATTTTTTCCATGGCAAAATTCGCAATGGGTCTCATATATAATTTTTCCGCGCGTGGGGTCCAAGTCCTGTGTGCGACTCACATTGGGCAGACCACGACCCGGAAGGTCTACACCTACAGGCGCACCTTTTGAGAGCCATTTTGTATAAGTGACCAGAGCTTTCATTTCAGGTGCATCCAGTGTTGGCGCAATACCATCCATACTGTATATAAAACAATCCTGAATACGTTCTTCAAGCGTTACCACGGTGCGGGTTTTGTGGCGATACATTGGGTATCTTCCATAAGCGGCCCATAACGGAATACCATGTGGTTTGCGGCCTTCCTGCAAGTGACAGCTGGAACAATTTAACCCATTACCTGCATAACGTTCAGCATATACGCCGGTATTGATAAAAATATTGCGACCCATTCTTACCATGTCGCCGAATCTGTCATCGGGAATATCCGCCACCAGAGGGGGGGCGAAATATTCGCCGGGACTGATCACATGCACCTGAGTTAATTGCGTCGGCAAACTGAGCCGAGGGTTCACCAGACTAGGCCTGACTTCCAGGCTGTCCAGGTTTTGGCCGAGTTCTTCTGCGGCAACAGACAACGCATTTACGTTACAAAAGCCGAATAATAAAACCCATTTCAAAAAGAAACATTTCATTCGCATTACTCACTATTAACGGAATATGACAAATTGTCATAGTACGCTGCTACATTGACCTTATCTCCATCGGTAAGTTGATCCGCAATATTTCTCATTAATGCCAAATGATCATTATCTCTTTTTCCAGTTTGCCATTTATTGATTTGAGCAATAATGTACGTGACAGGCTGACCCGCCAAAGGAGGAAAAATTTCACCAAAGCCTTGCCCTCTTGGGCCATGACAAGAATCACAGGAAGGTAAACCGTATTCCGGTTTTCCACGTAATGCCAGATCTTCACCTCGTTCCAGGGTTTCAAAGTCATACGCCTTCGGGATGGCTATAAAAACCAGCTTGCTATAATAGACCGACAGGTTATGCCTATCTTCAGCGTTTAGCATTTTGGCTAATTTATTCATTTTGGGGTCGTAGCGGGTACCCGGTGTGAACACGGTTAAATCACCATAAGTTCGAGGGGTTTTAACATAGTCACGTGCAATGGGCTCAACAACTGCACGTGTATTCAGAGGGTCACGCGCATAATCCTCCAATTGTTTTTTGATGTAATTCGGATGCAGTCCGGCCAGTCTGGGGCTTGCTATGTCGGCTTTTCCCTGGCCCTGGGGGCCATGACATGGAACACAGGCAGGAATGTCACCCCGACCGTTTAGCGCCAGTTGTTCTCCGGCCAAACGATGTGATTCCTGAGAATCAGAGGAAAAGGGTACTACGCATGAAATAAGGGAAATAAACAAAAGTACTGGAATTAATATCAGGGCAACATTTCGTCCTGAGATATATTTTAACCTGGAAATCAAAGAACGCTTAACATTACAGCATGACTTCACATCAATGTTCCTTATGTGCCACCTTCATCAATCGGCCTTTCATATTATTATTAAAAATTAAATCGGATAATAATCGTAAACACATAGCACATTTCTTTGCTCTATATTTAAAGCGTTTTAGATCTAAGTGCTAATGACCTTCAAAGCCACCACTTAACAAGGATATCAATTCATCACGGTGCTGAGTTATATTCCGAAATAACATTATAGAAGATTTCTATAATTCATTCAGATTTTTATAGTATTTTTTGTATATAATTTTTTTCTTAAACCTAAATTAATCAGTTAAACCATCGCGAGAACGGCTAAGATGCAGAAGATAAAGTATTTTTCAGGTTATGTTAGACGAAGGCGTATCACTCATACGGTGAAAATACTTTAGGTTCTGTGCTTTAGGCGTTCGCAGTCGATTTAACTGATTAATTTAGCTTTATTATTTTTTGTACATCTCTTGCTTGTACATAACATAATTTGATTGTTTGCCTTTATTTTTCCTCCAGTATCAGACAATACATGAAATGTACTTTTCGTAGAAAATATCAACATAGCCACAACAGGATAATAGGCTTTTACATGTCTATGATTTGTCATTCAAAAATGGTGCGGGTTTAATAACCCGCACCATTTTTATCAGAATAATACGAATAACGTTAGTGATTGATATCACCGTTGCCATCATTATTATCATTTCTACTTCTACGTATTGCTCTCAACTTCATCATCAACAACAACGCAAGACCGGCGAAAGAACTAAAAGCACCGGCACCACCCTCAACAACGTTGATAGTAGTGCTGCTCGCATTAGTTCCACCGGAGTTATCCGTTACTGTCAATGTAACGTCATAGGTTCCTGCTTCGGAGTAAATGTGGACCGGGGTTGCCTTTTCGCCAACATTACCATCACCAAAATCCCAACTATAGGAAACAATTTTTCCATCAGGATCATATGAGAAGAAACCGTTGAATATTACAACAATGTCAGTAATACCTTTGTATGGGCCACCTGGGTTTGCAACTGGCAACTGGTTATCTGCGATGCCAATCTCCACTGTTGTGCTCACCGAGCTTGTTGCGCCGATGTTATCCGTTACCGTCAGGGTCACATCAAACGTACCGGTCTCGGTATACGTAGCTGCTGGGGTTGCACCAGTACCGGTTGTGCCGTTACCAAAATCCCAACTATAAGACGCAATCGTGCCATCAGGATCGGACGAGGCAGAGCCATCAAACTGCACGGCAACATCTACGCTACCATCATACGGACCACCAGGGTTTGCAACGGGTGGCTGATTGACAACAACGACAGTGATTACCGCAGTTGTGCTCACCGAGTTTGTTGCGCCGACATTATCCGTGACCGTCAGGATCACGTTAAATGTACCCGCTTCGGTATACGTAGTGGCTGGAGTTGCACCCGTGCCAGTTGTACCATTACCAAAATCCCAGTTATACGCGACAATGGTTCCATCAGGATCAGATGAAGCGGCACCATTGAATTGTACGGCAGCGCCAACAATACCGTTATAGGGACCTCCAGGATTCGCAACCGGTGACTCATTGGCTGCCGCAACTATTACTACGGTTGTACTCACCGAGTTTGTTGCTCCGGCATCATCCGTGACCGTCAGGGTCACGTTAAATGTACCCGCTTCGGTATAGGTAGCGGTCGGCGTTGCACCCGTGCCGGTTGTACCATTACCAAAATCCCAGTTATACGCGACAATGGTTCCATCAGGATCAGATGAAACAGCACCATTGAATTGTACGGCAGCGCCAACAATACCGTTATAGGGACCGCCAGGATTCGCAACCGGTGACTCATTAGCTGCGGCAACTATTACTACGGTTGTACTCACCGAGTTTGTTGCTCCGGCATCATCCGTGACCGTCAGGGTCACGTTAAATGTACCCGCTTCGGTATAGGTAGCGGTCGGCGTTGCGCCCGTGCCGGTTGTACCATTACCAAAATCCCAACTATAGGACTCAATCGTGCCATCAGAGTCGGTTGAGGCTGAGCCATCGAACTGTACGGCAACATCAACCGTACCATTGTAGGGACCACCAGGATTTGCAACGGGTGATTCGTTGGCGGCGGTAACAATTTCTACCGTTGTACTTGCCGAGTTTGTTGCTCCGGCATCATCCGTGACCGTCAGGGTCACGTTAAATGTGCCAGCCTCGGTATACGTTGCGGTCGGTGTTGCGCCCGTGCCGGTTGTGCCATTACCAAAATCCCAACTATAGGACTCAATCGTGCCATCAGAGTCGGTTGAGGCTGAGCCATCGAACTGTACGGCAACATCAACCGTACCATTGTAGGGACCACCAGGATTTGCAACGGGTGATTCGTTGGCGGCGGTAACAATTTCTACCGTTGTACTTGCCGAGTTTGTTGCTCCGGCGTCATCCGTGACCGTCAGGGTCACGTTAAATGTGCCAGCCTCGGTATACGTTGCGGTCGGTGTTGCGCCCGTGCCAGTTGTGCCATTACCAAAATCCCAACTATAGGACTCAATCGTGCCATCAGGATCAGACGAGGTAGAACCATCGAGCTGCACAGCAATATCAACAGTACCGGTATAAGGGCCACCCGGGTTCGCAACAGGCAGCTCATTTGGCGGAGCATTCGGGTCATGCTGTAATAACACGGAAACCGTGGGTGATCCGGCGTTGCGGTTCGATACCGCAATATCCAGCATACCGTCATTATTAAAGTCACCACTCACGATATTTTGCGGTTCGCCACCTACTGAAAAAACGAGTGGCGTATCCCGTGCCAGCACACCAGTGCCATCACCAAGGAAAACTTTCAGCTCATTCGTATTTTCTCTGACGAAGGCAACATCAACATTACCATCAAGACTAAAATCACCCGCAGTGTGTCCGCGCAAGGGACCGTCCTCAAAACCCAGGTCCACAGAACTGAAAATTCCAGACTGGTTGTTTGTATAAGTACCCAGTCCTCCTTCACCACTCAGGACAATATCCAGCCAAGTGTCTTGATTAAGGTCAACGGAGACGAGGTGTAGTGGTGAACCTCGCGACTCCAGAGGATTGTTCACGCTGAAGTCGCCATTTCCATTATTATGCAAAACCAGTCTTGGCGTCACCAAATCGAAATCATTGTCCTTGTCGACATCAACAGCGAGAATATCGGGAGCTTCCACTGCATCTGTCGCACCAATATTTTGGGCGTCTGAAAATGTACCATCTCCATTACCCATGAACACCGACACACCGACACCTGTAGCAGCAACGTTATTGGCTACGGCAATATCCAGACTACCATCACCATTAAGGTCTTCTGCCACAGCTGCTATAGCCGGTATCCCGCCGCTTACGACTGTTGTCGCATATGAAAAGCTCACATCACCAGCAGCAGTATTGAGGTACACATGCACGTCAGCAAGATTAGAGCCACCCGCAGTAACAGCCAGATCCTGGCGTCCATCGCCATTAAAATCCCCGTTAGCCAACCCGGCAGGAACATAGCCACCTCCAGCAGCGTCAGTCAGTGGCATTTGAATGTGATTGTTAAATTCGCCGTTATCCGTACCAAACAATATTGATATGCTGCCGCCGACACCATCGGCCAGACTTGTTGCAATATCATCAATACCATCATTATTGAAGTCAGCCAGAATAATACCGGCTGGGTCAGTTCCCGAAATTGCGTATTCAATCTGTGGCTCAAATGCCGTGTCCGCAAGGGCGCTTTGCGCAAAGCAGCCCAAGATGGCAAGCGATGTAATGCCGTATAGATTTTTATGACGCGAGAAAAGCATGGCGTTCGATCTTTTTAACATGAGATTATTATCCTTGTGAAGCAAATCAGTCAATTTCATACTTGTGACGATGGCAGAACAAGCAGAATGTCATTGATACTGAATCAAGGGTTAAAAGAGTAAAGCTCATTCTCTTTATTCGTAATCAGTTAATGATGTTAGCTAACCGCAGATATTGGCATCTGATTTTTTCGTGATAGAAATAGACTAAAAATTCAATTTTCTTAAACCGGTGTTCTACCAATCGAAGTTAAACCTTACCATCAAGCGCGAGTTTCCTTGTATCAGAAAATTCCTTACCAAGATACATGAAACTGTCACAACTATTCAGCACACTCAATGATAAGGTCAGGTAGTTTTTCAGTAAACAATAGCTTCAGCGCTTCATTGGAGTTCATTATTTTTTGTGCTGAATAGTTACAAACTATCTTTTAATATTTATCGCGTTTTATTTATCAAACATTAAATCTATAATATTTATAAAATTAATATTTTAACATTAACTGATCAATGATAAAAACTTACCACTACCTCAATACGTCGTGATAATTTTTTAGCTCTGGAAAATCCACATTACTGTGAAATAAAATCACATGGACACCTGATACTGAAAACACCATGAATATAAAATTCTGATGATCAGACAAAACAGGCAAGCACATTTTCATAAAATGCGCTTTATATACAGAGTGACGATTATCCAGAAAACACGGCGGTATCCATCACCACTGAAGAAATGTTTGATTATTAATTTCCAGGTGTTTCACTTATACTCTCGCCGTGCGCCCCAACAAATATTTTTCGGACAACACCCTGAGAACTGACGATGCCTTGGTTGCAACTTATCCTGGAAATCACTCCGGACAATGCTGAACAGTTTTCTGAACTGCTTGGCGAGACCGGAGCTAGCGCTGTCACTTTTCTTGATAGCGCAAATCAACCACTGTACGAGCCACCTGTAGGTGAAACGCCCTTGTGGTCACGCACCCGCATCATTGGTTTGTTCGATGCTGCTACCGACATGGATGCGGTACTGACACAAATCAGTAATGCTATAACTCCCAGTCGCCTGCCGGACCACCGTATCTCCCCATTGGAAGACAAAGACTGGGAGCGCGAATGGATGGATAACTTCAAACCCATGCCTTTTGGCCATCGTTTGTGGATCGTACCCAGCTGGACGCAAGCACCACAACCCGAAGCTATCAATATATTGTTAGACCCAGGGCTGGCCTTTGGCACGGGCACCCACCCTACCACCGCGCTGTGTTTGCAGTGGCTGGATGAACACGGTGCAAACCATAACGAAGTCATTGATTATGGTTGCGGTTCGGGCATTCTCGCTGTGGCTGCCGCCAAACTGGGTGCTGATCATGTGTGGGCAGTCGACAACGACCCACAGGCACTCATTGCTACGTATGACAATGCACAAAAGAATAATGTTGCCGGAAATATCGATGCAGTGCTGCCCGATGCTCTGCCCGATCTGCAAACCCCCTTGTTGCTGGCCAATATTCTCGCCCAACCGTTGATGGATTTTACTGAACGTTTTGCCGCGCACGTCACTCCCGGAGGCCATATTGTATTATCGGGCATCCTTGCCGAGCAGGCTGAACAGGTCGCTGCCAGTTATGCGCCCTGGTTTTCCATGGAACCAGCCACGTTTAAGGATGAATGGGTAAGACTCAACGGTCAACGCTACGAACATATACCGTAACGACAAACGAGACATCGACTGGCCAGCTCTTTGGTTAATCCTAAATTAATCCGTTAAATCTACTGC
>Ga0316204_10010686_pt1 | contig 11741 bp, 14 predicted proteins | sample 6monrhotite_MG_2_FD_205661 | JGI IMG/M metagenome (GOLD analysis project Ga0316204, IMG submission 205661) | Microbial mat bacterial communities from mineral coupon in-situ incubated in ocean water Damariscotta River, Maine, United States -... | ecosystem: Environmental > Aquatic > Marine >...
CGCCAGGTGGCGTCCATGTCGTAGGGGATGCCGACGAGGAGCTGCTCGTTGCCGCCAGCCACGCCGGCGATCTCCGGTGAGCTGTGCCACTCGTCCTTGTCGAAGCTGTACTCGACGACGACCGTGCCGTCGATGTCCTGCTCCCAGGCGGCATGAACCAGCGACTCGTACTCGCTGTGAAGGCTCCAGGTCAGCGCGGAGACGATGACATCCGCCGGCGCTGTTCCGGTGTCGGTGTCGGTGTCCGCGTCGGCATCCGCATCCGCATCCGCATCGGCATCGGCATCCGCATCGGCATCCGCATCCGCATCCGCATCCGCATCGGAGTCGGTGTCCGCATCGGTGTCGGTGTCGGTGTCCGTCTCGGTGGTGTCCGGGGTGCTGGTGTCGTCGCTGTCTTTGGCGCCGTCACAACCGACGAGTACGCCGAGCGCGGCGAGGAAGGGAATCATCTTCATGAGGTCGTCTCTCCTGAATGGCCGGACTTATAGACGTCCAAGAGAGATAGTTCGGCAAGGCTAATCGTCGATTTCTTTGACGAGCATCAGCGCCGTACCCTGAGCGACCTCCACCCCGCTCTCCACGAGAACCTCGATTACAACTGAGGTCTTTCGGACTGAGAGGGACTCGATCTGGGTGTCTCCCTCGACCACGGCGATGAGCTGGCGAGGGATGACGGTCTGTCCGACCTCCGCGCGGATCTCCACCTCGCCGTCGAGGTTGGCGCGGACTCGGACGTGACCATCTTTTCCAGGGAGCATGTCAGCCATATACCGCTTAAAACCCTCTCGTGTCTGACCTGACCCCCGACCAGCTCGCAGAGATCGCCCGCATCACCGTGGCGCACTACAACTACAACGCCGAGCGGTTCTGGGACGGCACACGCGATCACGACGTCTCGCAGAACATGGACGCGTTGTCCGCGGCGATCGAGGGGCCCGGTCCATGGCGCATTCTGGACTTCGGCTGCGGTCCCGGTCGGGATCTGATGGCCTGGAAGGAGCGGGGACACGAGCCCGTCGGGTTGGACGGATCCGCGCGCTTCTGCGAGATGGCGCGCGTGAACTCGGGCTGCGAGGTGCTGAACCAGGACTTCCTGGAGCTGGAGCTGCCCGACGCGCACTTCCACGGCGTCTTCGCCAACGCGACCCTCTTCCACGTCCCCATTCAGGAGCTGCCGAGGGTGCTGGCGCAGCTCCGCGACGCCATCGCCCCGCGCGGGGTTCTGTTCAGCTCCAACCCCCGCGGCTCCAACGTCGAGGGCTGGAACGGCTCACGATACAGCGCCTACCACGACCTCCACGCCTGGACCCGCTTCGCGGTGGACGCGGGCTTCGAGGCCGTCGATCACTACTACCGGCCCCCCGGGAAGCCTCGGAGTCAGCAGCCCTGGCTGGCGAGCACCTGGCGTCGTCGGGACTGAGCGCCAGGCGGCGCCTCTTCATCAGCGAAGCAGCAGCGCCGCGAGCAGCAGAACCAGGAGCAGCGCGGCGACTGCCAGCGCCGGGCCGGCCTTGCGCCAGGGGAAGTCGCGGCTGGCCTCACGAGGGGCGGGGTCGTGGGTGTTCAGCGTCGCGCCCGGATCGACCACCTCGGCGTGGATGAAGCGCAGGGGCAGCGAGGGGAGGGGACCGTCCAGAGCCTTGGGGAGATCGTCCGCCGTGTAGGGGGGATCCGCGGGATCGTCCAGCCGGCGGAAGGCGCGCTCCAGGGGCACCCCCGCTGGGGCCGCGCCGTCGGGGAACACGGCCTGGTACACCGCGAGGCCCGAGGCGCCGTCGGTGTCCGCCCACGCCGAGTGCACGTCGATCCAGCCGCTGGCCTTTCGGGCGAGAACCCAGGCGTCCGCGGCGGTGCCCCAGGCCAGCAGCACCGCCGGCCGCTCCAGCGGCAGCGGCACCACGTCGTCGCGCATGGCCAGCACAATGGGCGGATCCAGCACCACCAGGACATCCGGCGGCACGTCCTGCGGGGGAGACACCGCGCCCTGCGCGATCGCGGTCCGCGCCGCGTGGAGGCAGGCGGCGAGGCGCCGCACCGAGAGGGCAGAGGTCGCGCCGAGGCGCTTGAAGTCCCGCAGAGGGACGTCGCTGGGGACGTGTACGCCCCGGCTACGGCTTGGATCCCAGGTAAACAGCCCGACGCGCCCGTCGGCGTCCTGGAGAAGGAAGTAGGCCTCGTCCATGGGAAAAAGATACCCGATTTCTGGCGTTGACAGTGTCTGCTGGTGTAACTATTAGTTGTTCAGGCAACAAAATTATGGCGAAACTCACCGACACCGACAGCCTGATCCAGGCGCACGCTTACCGACTCACCCGCGTGAGCCGGCTGCTTCGTCGCTCGCTCATCTCGGAGCTGAGTCGGCTGGAGATCGGCCTCTCTCCCGAGCAGTACTTCCTGGTCTGGCGTCTGCATGAGCGGGACGGGCGGGTGCAGGGGGAGCTGGTCGATCCGCTGATGGACGATCGGCCCAACATCACCCGCCTGCTGGACGGCCTCGCGAAGAAGGGGCTGGTCGAGCGGCGGCGGGATCCGGAGGACGGGCGCCGCTGGCGCGTCTTCCTGACCGCCGCTGGCAGGGCGCTGGTGGAGCGTCTGCTCCCGGAGGTGGTCACCCTGCGGCATCAGCTCCTGGGCGGCATCTCGGAGGCGGATCTGGCAGCGCTGGAGCGCGTCATGGATCACCTGGAGTCCGTCCTCGCTTGAAGATCGAGCCGCTGTACTCCTCTCTCTATTTCTCTAAATAGTTGCCTGGACAACAATAAAATCAACAATAAAACAAGGAGCCCCGATCATGTCGAGCCTTCTCTTTCTCCTCGCGTTGATGACCCCCGCTCAGGCCGGGCTCGGTGACGGCGACAAGCTCGCTGATGTCGAAGCCCCCGCCGAGCTCGGGACGCTGCCCGAGGGGATCGGCGTCGCGGCAGGTGAGCGCGCGCCGGACGCCCGGGTGCAGGATCTCAGCGGTCGCCCCGTGGACCTTCTCTCCGCCGCCGAAGGCGACAAGCTGCTCGTGTTCTACAAGGGCGGCTGGTGCCCCTTCTGCAACATGAACCTGCGCGAGCTGGCGGCGGCCTCGGACGCGTTCTCGGAGCGGGGGATCACCCCCATCGCCATCAGCGTGGACCTGCCCGCGCCGGCCTCCGTGACGCAGGCGAACTGGGACATTCCCTTCCCCGTGCTCTCGGATCCGGAGCTCGCGGCGCACACGGCCTGGAGTGTGTTGGATCCGCTCTCGGGCGGTGAGCGGTTCATGCTGGGGCTGGCTGGGGCGGACCTGAAGGCGCGCACGGGACAGGAGAAGGTCTCGGTGGCGGTGGCGTCGCTGTTTCTGGTGGACGAGGGCGGCGTGGTGCGCTGGGCGCACGCGGATCTGGCGCTGAAGGAGCGCCCCTCGGTCGCCCAGATCCTCGCTGAGATCGACACTGTGCTCGGTGGGGAGGAGTGAGGTGGTGGGCCTCGCGCGCATGGGACAGGTCGGGCTCCTGGCGTTGACCCTCTGGGGTGCCCTGTTCAGGGGCCCGCTGTTTGGCGGCATCGCGCTCACCTGCCTCGGGCTGGCCTTCGGCCCGGAGCTGGTGTCCCGGAGCCGGTCACTGCCCAGCGGAGTTGCGCCGGGGTGGGTCGCGCTCCTGCTGGCCCATGTGGCGCTGGGGATGGGCCTGGAGCTGTACCAGACCTCCGCGCTCTACGACAAGGTGGTCCACTTCCTGGCCTTCGCCTGGGTCGGCTGGCTGCTCTCCTCGGAGGTCGAGCGCTGGTCTCGGGCAAACCGCGTCCGGCTGCCCGCGCGCTCCTGGCTCATCGGGCTCGCCGCGCTGGGGCTCGGGGCGTGCTGGGAGCTGCTCGAGTTCGGCGTGGATCAGCTCGGGGTGGTGGTCTGTCAGCCCAGCCTGGAGGACACGATGCTGGACTTCATCTGCGACGGCGCCGGCGCGCTCGCGGCGATCGGTGGGCGGGCGCTGGTGGCGATCGGTGGGCGGGTGATATTATCGTAACTGTGAGGTTACGATGAACGCCCTGGACGCCCTGGGAAACCCCACCCGCCGTGAGATCCTGGAGCTGCTCAACGATGAGCCGCTCTCGGTGAATGAGATCGCAGCGCGCTTCGATGTGAGTCGGCCGGCGATCTCCCGGCATCTGCGGGTGCTCACGGAAGCGGAGCTCGTGGCGCGCACACCGCATGGGGTTCGCAACGTCTACGCCATCCGACCGGAGGGCTTCGAGAGCGCGCGGGCTTACCTGGAGCGGTTCTGGGACGACGCGCTGCCCCGGTTCAAGCTCGTGGCTGAGAACCTCACAGAGAACCTGGAGGACACTTGATCGAGCGAACGTTGAGCCTGAGCGTGGACGTGGATCGCGCGTGGCACGCCTGGACGGAGAAGATCGACCTCTGGTGGCCGCCGGGGCACCGCCGCTACCGGGGGAGCACGCTGACGCTGGAGGGGCGGGTCGGCGGCCGGCTGGTCGAGCGCGTCAGCGGGGGAGAGGAGTTCACCATGGGGGTGGTGACGGGCTGGGAGCCGACCAGCCGGCTGACCTACGACTTCTACCCGGGGGCCAGCCCGGAGACCCCGACGGCGGTGGAGATCTGCTTTGACGCCGTCGATGGCGGCTCCGTCGTGCGGGTCCGGCACCGGCGCGGGCGGCTCTCCGAGGAGCGCTGGGGGAAGACCAACGCGACCTTCGCGCGCTCTATAGAGGCGCTGTTCGAGAGCCTCACCGAGATGCTCAGTCGAGGAGGATGATCCGGAGGCGGCGCTTCTTGATGTGGCCCTTCGACAGGTTCCTGTGCGCCTGGGCCGCGACCGCGCGCTTCACGGCCACATAGCTCCGGCGCTCGCTGATCTGGATGTCGCCGACGTCGCCGCCGGTGATCGCGTCCGGGCCGTTGGTGAGCGCGCCGAGGATGTCGCCGGGGCGAAGCTTCTCGTTGCGACCCCCGCCGATCACCAGCGTGCGGTTGGGGGCCTCGAGCGCCGCCAGCGAGGACGCCTGCGGCGGCAGCTCACCGCGCGGGACGTGAGCCTCGATGAAGTCTTCGATTCGCGTGATGCGGTGCTCCTGGGCGGCCGTCATCAGGCTAAGGGCGACGCCGGAGCGCCCGGCGCGGCCGGTGCGACCGACCCGGTGCACGTAGACCTCGGGATCGGGCGGCAGCTCGTAGTTGATCACCGCCGCGATGTCCTCGATGTCCAGCCCGCGCGCGGCGACGTTGGTGGCGACCAGGACGACCACGCTGCCGTTGGAGAAGCGCGCGAGCACGTCGTCGCGGTCGCGCTGATCCAGATCCCCGTGGAGGGCGAGGGCCGAGGCGCCGCGCGCCCGCAGGAGATCGGAGATCGACTGGCAGTCCCGGCGGGTCTCGCAGAAGACCAGCGCTGAGGCCGGCAAGCGATCCGCCAGCAGGTCGGTGAGCACCCGCTTGCGATCGTGGCAGAGGTAGACGGTCTGCCGGAGGGTGTCGGGCTCGTGCAGGGCCTCGACGCCGACCGACGTGGGGGTCTGCTGGATGCGCGCGCTCAGCGCGGCGATGGGATCGGGGAAGGTCGCGGAGAAGAGCAGGGTCTGCCTGCGCGTGGGCAGGGCGTCGAGGATGTGCATCACCTCGTCGAGGAAGCCCATGTCGAGCATCCTGTCGGCCTCGTCCAGCACGGCGCAGCGGAGCTGGGAGAGCTTGAGGGAGCCGTTGCGGATGTGGTCGCCGATCCGGCCGGGGGTGCCGACCACCACGTGCGCGCCGCCCTGGAGCGAGCGGCGCTGGTGGTGCCCGGGGCGACCGCCGCAGAGGGTGACGATCCGGGTGTTGGGCAGGCGCCGCGCCAGCTCCCGGAGCGCGTCGGCGACCTGATCCGCCAGCTCTCGCGTGGGGCAGAGGACCAGGATCTGCGGTGCGCGGAGCGAGACGTCCAGCCGCTGCAGCGCGGCGAGCCCGAAGGCGGCTGTCTTGCCGCTGCCGGTGCGGGCGTGGCCGATGACGTCCCGGCCAGAGAGCATGGGCGGCAGGGCCTTCGCCTGGATGGGGGTCATCTCGGTGAAGCCGAGGTGGGCGACCGCCTCGAGGAGCTCGGGGCGCAGTTTCAGAGAGGAGAAGTCGGTGTCCATGAGCAGGGCCATAACGGGCCGGTCATATTCTGGTGTGCATCGGCGATACTTCCACGAGCGGAGGTGAAGTGTGGACAAGGCGATCAACGCGGCCTGGGGCCGACACGGTGATGATCCCGAGGGCGTGGCCGCGGAGCTGCCCGCGCTGGTGGAAGGGGCTGAGTCGGCGCCGGCCGTCGCCGGCCTGCTGGTGCATGTGTTGGGTGAGCATCTGGGGCGCTGGGACGAGGGGCTGGCGCTGGTCGCGCGGCTCACGGAGCGCTTCGGGGCGGAGGACGCGCTGCGCCGCAGCGAGGCGACGCTCAAGCTGGCGTCGGGGGACGAAGAGGGCGGGCGCGCGGCGATCGCGGCCTGCGAAGCGGGGGAGCCCGGCTCCAACGAGGCCCGGGTGTTGGCGGTGTCCGCCGCGGCGATCGCCGCGCACGATCAGGCCGCCGCCGCGGGCGCCTGGCTCCAGCGGGCGGTGACCCTCGCGGAGGCGCTGGCGGATGACGACACTGCGGTGCGCGCGGTGGCCATCACCGGCAACAACCTCGCGGTGGCGCTGGAGGAGAAGGAGGATCGCTCGCTGGCGGAGGACGCGCTGCTCCGAGCCAGCGCGAACACAGCGCGCGCCTTCTGGGAGCGCGCCGGCACCTGGATGCACATCGAGCGCGCCGAGTACCGCCTCGCGAAGACCCACCTCGCGCTGGGGGACGTCGCCCGCGCGGCGGTGCACGCCCGCGCGTGCCTGGAGATCTGCGGAGCCAACGACGCGGACGCGCTGGAGTGCGTGTTCGGCTGGGAGGTCGTCGCGCTGGCCGCCGCGGCTGGCGGCGACAGCGACGGCGCCGCCATCGCGCTGGGCACCATCGACGCGCTGCTGCTGAAGCTCACCGAGAGCAACCGCGGCTGGGTGGGCGCGGAGATCGATAAGCTGAGGGCGGCTGTCGCCTCCGCGTGAATCGCTGCTCTCCGAGTCGGGTGGGGATGTGGGGCGGCCATCGCGCCCGCCCGGAGCGCGAGCGCATATAGCGCCTGCTCGGGGCCGGGGACCGCCCCGACGGAGCGCGCCAGCGTCCAGCCGAAGGCGAGCGGCATCCCCGAGAGGGCCAGCATCGCCACGCCGTGTCGCAGGCGAGGGCGGCGCCCTGCCAGATGGTGTGGATGTGGACCCAGGCGACGGCTTCGGTCCAGGTCACGCCTGCTCCTCTTCGATGCGGTCGAGGAGGGCGCGGATCTCACTCAGCTCCTCGCGGCTGGGCCGGTGGTCCGAGAGGGCTCGGAGCACCAGGGAGGCCGCGGAGCCCGAGAAGGCCCGCTCCATGAGGTTGCCCAGCAGGCCGCGCTGGGTCTCTTCCCGGGCGATCGCCGCGCGGAAGATGTGGGGGCGCCGGGAGGCGTCGCGGTCAACGAGCCCCTTCTTATCCATGATCTGGAGCAGCTTGAGCACGGTCGTGTACCCGACGTTGGCGTCGGCCTGGGCATCCAGGATGTCCCGGACGGTGCTGGGGCCCCGCTCCCAGAGGATCGAGAGCAGCTTGAGCTCGCCGGGGGTGGGGCGGGGCACGGAGGTGGGGGCGGGCATGGTCAGTTTCCTCACGGTGAAGAAACTATAACGAAGATATTCGTAGTAGTACGAAGATTTTCTTTTTAGCTATCAACACCGGGGCTGGCTATGCGCCTGAGATATGGATGACAACGGCACTATCGGTGGGATTAAGCGGGTCGTAATCGTGGGCTCTGGCGTCTCGGGGCTGGCCGCGGCGACCTTCCTTGACGGGGAGCCCGGCGTCGACGTCACCGTGCTGGAGGCGTCGGCGGTGCCCGGCGGCAACGTCCAGACGGAGGCGTCAGGCGGGTTTCTCCTGGACCGCGCGGCGAACGGCTGGCTGGACAATGAGCCAGCCATGAAGCGACTGCTGGAGCGCGCGGGCCTCACGGGCGAGGTGGTGCGGGCCAACGACGCCTACGGCCAGCGCTGGATCTTCGCCGAGGGGGGCCTGCACGCGGCGCCCATGTCGCCGCTGGCGATGCTCACGACCCGGCTGCTCCCCACCAGCGCCAAGCTGCGGCTGCTGCTGGAGCCCTTCATCGGCCGGGGCGCGCCGGACCAGACCGTCGGTGAGTTCGTGCGTCGGCGCCTGGGGTCGAGCTTCGTCGACAGCATGGTGGGCCCGATGGTCTCCGGCATCTACGCGGCGGATCCCAACGCCCTGGAGCTGCGAGCGGCCTTCCCGCGCATGGCGGAGCTGGAGTCCGAGTACCGGAGCCTCTTCCTGGCGATGCTGAGGCTGCGGCGCGGCGGCGCCCCCCGGGGACACCTGGAGACGCTCCACGGCGGCGCCGGGGCGCTCACGCGGGCGCTGGCGGCGCGGCTCGGCCAGAAGCTCCGCTGCGGGGTCGCGGTGACGGCCATCACCCGCGCCGCCGACGAGTGGGTGGTCCGCGCGGGCGACGAGGCGATCGCCGCCGACGCGGTGATCCTGGCGACCCCGGCATACACCCAGGCGCAGCTCATTCGGGCCTTTGCGCCGGGCGCGGCCGACGCGCTCGACGGGATCCCCTACGCGCCGGTCGCGGTGGTGGCGACCGGCTGGCGTCGCTGGGAGCAGGCCCCGACGGGCTTCGGCGCGCTGAAGGCGCTGGACTCGGACCTGGGCGGGGTGCTGGGGGTGCTGTTCTCCTCCAACGTCTTCCCCGAGCAGGCGCCGGAGGGAGGGGCGCTGCTGCGGAGCGTGATCGGCGGGGCGATGTACCCGGAGGTGGCCGATCTGGATGACCAGTCCCTCACCCGGCTGGCGCTGGACGCGGTGGCCGCGATGGGGAGCGCGCCGCCGCCGCCGGATCTGGTGCATGTGTCGCGCCACCCGCGCGGCATCCCGCAGTACATGACGGGCCACAGCGCCCGGGTCGCCGTCGTTCGGGCGTCCGAGGTCAGCAACCCGGGCCTGTACTTCGCGGGCAATCACCTCGCCGGCATCGGGGTGAAGGACTGCGCGCGGGCGGGCGAGGGCATCGTCCATCAGATCCTGGGAGCCCAGCCGTGAAGGCCCCCGTGAAGGTCATTGACCTCGAGACCTGGAACCGGCGGGATCACTACCGCTGGTATCGGGCGTACGCCTCGCCTCACCTGGCGCTGACCGCGGAGGTGGAGTTCACGGGGCTGGTTCGGGGCTGCAAGGCGGCGGGGCGCTCACTGTTCGCCGACGTGATGCACGCGCTGGCGACCGCGGCCAACGAGGTGGCGCCGCTTCGGCAGCGGATCCGGGTGGTCGATGGCGCCGAGCAGATCGTGGAGCACCCGGTGGTGCACCCGGGGTTCACGGTGGGGCTGTCCGGCGAGCGCTTCGGGTTCGCGATGACGCCGCTGGTGGCGGAGCGGGCGGCCTTCTCGGCGGCGGTGCGCGAGGTGAGCGCGGTGGCGCAGGCGCACGACGGGCTCACCCCGTTCGACGGCCAGCGGGATGACCTGCTGTACTTCTCGTGCCTGCCGTGGGTTCGCTTCACGCACGTCGAGCACTCGCTGCGCGGGGGCGACGACTGCACGCCGAGGATCGCCTGGGGCCGGCTCGCCGAGCGCGCCGGGCGCTGGACCGCGCCGGTGAACGTGCTGGGACACCACGCGCTTGTGGACGGCGCGCACCTGGGCCGCTTCTTTCAGCGGCTGGAGGCGCTCGCGGCGGGTTGATATGTTCGGACTCAGGAGGCGCTCGCCATGTCCGATCTGGAGATCACCCGCCGCTACGGCAAGACCCTGTCTCCCACCGGCGCCCCGCCGCCCGACGCCCCCGACTGGATCGGTGACATCGACAACCCCTACCTCCACGGCCTCTACGCGCCGGTCACGGGGGAGCACACGGTCGAGGATCTACCCGTCGAGGGTGAGCTGCCCGCGGACCTCTTCGGCGCCTACTACCGCAACGGCCCCAACAGCCGCTACGCCCCGCTGAACCGCTACCACTGGTTCGACGGCGACGGCATGGTCCACGGCATCTGGTTCGAGGGCGGCCGCGCCCGCTACCGCAGCCGCTGGGTCCAGACCCGCGGCCTGAAGCACGAAGCCGAGGCCGACGCCTCGGTCTGGCCCGGCGTGCTGGGCCCCTTCGACTTCTCCCTGCCCGGCGGCCCCCTGAAGGACACCGCCAACACCGACCTCATCACGCTGGGCCCCCCAGGCGCCGAGCGCCTGATGGCCCTCTGGTACGAGTCCGGCCGACTCTACGAGCTGGACCCGGTGAGCCTGGAGACTGTGGGGGATGTCACCATCGAGGGGATGCCCAAGCGCATCTCCGCCCACTCCAAGACCGACCCCGCGACCGGCGACTTCATCTTCTTCGGCTACGGCGACCGCCCGCCCTACATGCGCTACGGCGTGGTGCGCCCCGACGGCACGGTGCACCAGACCGACATCACCCTGCCGGGCCCCAGGCGTCCCCACGACATCGGCGTCACCCCGAGCTTCTCCATCCTGCACGACTTCCCGGTCTTCTTCGACCCGGAGTACTTCAAGCGCACAGGCAAGCGCGTCCCCCTCTTCCACCCGGATGTGCCCACCCGCTACGGCGTCATCCCCCGCTTCGGGACGGACGCCGACGTGCGCTGGTTCGAGTTCGAGCCCTGCTACATGCTGCACGTGGTCAACTGCTGGGAGGACGGCGACGAGGTGGTGATGATCGGCTGCCGCACCGCCGATCCATCGCTGAAGCCCGACCCGAGGGACGGGCGCATCGCCGCCGCGCTCTCGGCGCTGAAGCTCGGCGCCTGCCTGCACGAGTGGCGCATGAACCTGAAGACCGGCGCGACCAGCGAGCGCGCTCTCGGCGGCGAGGATCTCGAGTTCCCGATGATCAACCCAGCCTGGATGGGCCGCGCCAACCGCTACACCTGGCTCCAGGAGATCCCCTACGAGATCCCAGCGACGTTCGACGCGCTGGTGAAGGTCGACCTCCAGACCGGCGAGACGCAGCGGTATGCGTACGGCCCCGGGATCTACGGATCCGAGGCTCCCTTCGCGCCGCGTCAGGGCGCGACGGAGGAGGACGATGGCTACCTGCTGACTTTCGTGACGGACACCAATGACTGGAGCAGCGCCTGCTGGGTCTTTGATGCCCGTGATGTGAGCGTGGGGCCGTTGGCGAAGGTCAGGATCCCCTGTCGTGTGCCTGCGGGGTTTCATGCGACTTGGATTGCTAGTGGTTTTTGAACTTTGTTGTTCGGTTGGTCGGGTCGTTGGGGTCGTCGGGTCGTCGGGTCGTCGGGTCGTCGGGTCGTCGGGTCGGGTCGGGTCGTTGGGGTCGTTGGGGTCGTTGGGGTCGTTGGGGGCGGCGGGGTCGGCGGGGTCGGCTCGGTCGGCTCGGTCGGCTCGGTTTGGCGGATGTTTTTGGTGACGCTTCGATCGGTTTGGGCAGTTGCGGGCTCGTAGTTTGAGCGTCACGGCAAGGCGCCGTCGTTCTGCCTGTTGTGTTGTTGGACTTCCCGAAGGTCGTGGGTGGCGCGGTGCCCCTGGGTAGATTCGACGTGTGCTCGCTGCGCTAACGAATCCCCGGACGATTCGTTAGCGTCAAGTCGACAATGTAGGTGGCCGGTGCCGTGCAGCTTGCGTCACACACGCCCGAATCTCCCTGGTCGGGGCACTTCGCCTCAACGGTCCCAGG
>Ga0316204_10010687_pt1 | contig 11741 bp, 9 predicted proteins | sample 6monrhotite_MG_2_FD_205661 | JGI IMG/M metagenome (GOLD analysis project Ga0316204, IMG submission 205661) | Microbial mat bacterial communities from mineral coupon in-situ incubated in ocean water Damariscotta River, Maine, United States -... | ecosystem: Environmental > Aquatic > Marine >...
TGCATACCCATATGGGTTGCTTGATGACCACGAGTAATCGTTATCCCCCTTATGAGTGATAGCAATGTTGGTATCTGATCTGTAGTTTTCGTCGGGGATAGCGGGGAGAACGTCAAGGTGAAAGCCTATATTGTCTTGCTCGGCATAATTTAGTGTCCAGCAACGTCTTCCCTCTTTATCAAGCAAACGTGTATATGTGGCATTTTCTTTTAAACGATCACCGATGAGTGACTTTATAGTTTCAGGGGTGGTCTCTGGTTTAGACGTTGGTAGCTCACAAACTAGATCAATATCATAATCGGCATCTTTTCCTTCAATCAATGGGCGTACAACGGTTCCCAATCTAAATGATCCCTGAACGTATATCTTCATCTCACCAGTGCAGTCTGGGTAATCACCATCCTCAAGCCATTTGCCGACAGACTTATATCGATCTACCGCTTGTTGATACTTGCTTGGTGAAATATCCAAGTCTGCTGCGACTTGTTCGAGAAATTGGTTGTACTGTTCTACATTAAAGGGCATGTCAGAGTTACCTCATGGTTTGTGATTACAGGTTGAAGGCTTTAACGAAACCATTTCTTTCCTTGATTTCATCGTATAAGACCATTGCCATATCGGCTTTGGGCATCCAGGTACGACCTATCTCAATCGCGACTGAAACAGGTGCTGCGGGGAATACATGAAGAACAGTGTCATGCCCATGTATGGACTTTATTTTGTCCATCAGTGATCTGAATCCATTTCTGAATTGCTGTAGCTGGATAGTTGTACGCATGAAATCGTTATGTGGATGAGGGATCGTCAGCTTCCAAATAGAGGTGTCTTTTCCAAGCGCTCGCTCTATTCTTGAGTTATCAATCGTTGCACTCAGTGAAATATTCAAAGCAACTAATGGTTGAATGTGGTCTGGTTCAATAACATCAAATTGTGTGACCAGCTCATCACGCTGCCAACGCCATGTTTGTGGTTCACGGTGTCGCTGGTATACCTGTGCTTCAGGGATATCGGAGAGTAGTTTGCCAAGAAAAACTAGTAGAGGCTGAGGAGCTAGACCGAATACTGAGAGGTGTCTGATATCACCATCTACCAGTCTATTTCGGACTGTATTATTGAAGTTTTTTTCAAGTGTCTGTTTCTCAAAGAACCAATATCCATCATCGTGATCTTTGATGGGGCTACGAACAAGCCCGAGTTCGAGTGCATAATGCTCGGCAGGGTAGTGGTCAGGAAATATTGCCTCTGTGGCGGCTTTGTAATTGACCGGTGAGGTGTGTTCCCCAATATTGGCACCATATAGAAGAATATGGCTTTTCTTATTAGGTGTAATTGATGCCGCTAGATCGACTCTCTCTTCGTGGTCTTTTTTCATCTTTAAGAGAAGCGGTACAGAATATTTTTTCCCTTCCTTATCTTCGTCGATTAATTTATGACATTCATGGCATGCCAATATCAGGTTTCTTAGGTCGTTGATATGCTCTTCATCAATGCCTTCATTCCCTCGTGGGCCATCAGGACTAAATGCCCATATATGTGCTTTTTGCGAGATATTGACCTGTTCTTTTGTGACGCTATTTTCCCATAAGCGTTTGTTGCAGCCCTCAAATTGACAACGTCCGGCTGATTTTCCCCACAGCATCAACTGAACAGGAAGTTTGATATGGCGACTGTTAGTAACTTCCTGTTTGATCATTGTCGTTCTCCTCAAAGCTTTCCGATAATAGGAAGGGATCGGCTAGAGAAAGAATCAACTACCAAGTGACTGATATAAGCGCCGCCAGCTATCAAGGCCACTCCTCTCAGAAAGGCTTCCCAAGCATTCGTTGGCTCCCAGTCATAGGCTTTCTTACATGCGTAAGCTGTAACGCTTAAAAAAGCAAAGCTATGGAAAAACTGCCTATGGTGAGGGTTTCCTACTGAAGGCTCCAAAATGTCAGGTAACCTTCCAAAAATAGCACCCAGCCCCACAGCTGTAAGAGGATGATGGCTAATAGCGTTTGATTTAGCAGGGTGATCGGCTAGTGCAACGGCTAATCCTGTTAGGCCGCCGACTACTAAGTGTATTTTTCCATTCGCCATGATTATTTCTCTTTTCTAACACCCTTGAACGGTGTCTTATCAGTGGTTTTTACGTCCATAAAACGACCGGTATCAGTGTCCCGTTTTACATAATGCCCCGATGGGGTTTGCGTCTGGGAACGGCCTCGAACAGCGCCATTTCTGTGACCATCACCTTTTGGAGGATTGGTAGCCATGATTATTTCTCCTGTAGCTAGATTTTTGCTGGAGCTTAATCTCCAGCTATTGCTTATTAAATCATAATCAAAATGATGATGTCAACATTAAGTATCACGATAATTAATTAGATTACCATTTGCAGGTGGTTTGGTGCAGAATAAAGAGGTTATTAGTTAATAAGGAAAACAGGCGTGCAACTGCCAGATATAAAACAGGCACAAAAAGAAAGGTTGTCGCATATCGATTTTAGGGTGTGCTATCTAGGCACTATTGGTCGAGGTGATTTGATTAGTCGATTTGGAATTAAGCCAGCGGCGGCAACACGAGATATAACGCTCTATAGTGAGCTGGCTCCTAAGAATTTAACCTATGACACAAAAGCAAAGGCTTATGTTCGGAGTGAGAATTTCAAGCCTTTATTTGAGTACTCTTTACCTCAGGTTTTTGCTGCTTTATCTCAGGGGTTTGGCAAAAACATCGTGGTGGGTAATCAACCCATGATCTCATGCGAGATACCGGCTAGATTAATTAATCCTCGTTTATCAGTTTTGTCGTTTGTGACGCGCGCTATTCACCAAAAGAAGCTTATTAAAATGCAGTATCGCTCCAATACGTCTGGTTTGACAGATAAAGAGATACTGCCATTTGCCTTAGTGGATACTGGATTGAGGTGGCATGTTCGGGCATATGATCGTACTGAAGGTAAGGAGCGTTTTGCAGATTTTGTGCTTACTCGTATTGATTCACCTGAGTTAGTGACTACGGAAATCTTACCTCACGAAGTACCTGATTTAGATGGTCAATGGAATCGTATGATTAAGTTAGAAATGGTGCCTCACCCAAGTCGTTCATATCCTGAAACTATTGCCATGGACTACGATATGAAAGACGGTGTTCTTAGGGCGAGTGTGCGCGCAGCAGTTGTGGGATATTTTCTTAGGCGGTGGAATGTTGACTGCTCAGCTAACCATAGTTTGAAGGGAGATGAGTACCATCTCTGGCTACGAAACGGGAATCAGTTGAAAGAGGCTGGCAACGCTGTGATTGCGCCAGGATTTAAAGAATAGTAATGACTATATAAAAATAAAAAAATAACCATTATTGGGGGCGATATGGAAATATTAGTAGGCTTAGTCATCGTGTATGTGATTTATCGGATGGCGAAAGGAGGAAAGAAATCCAAAAAACCACCTCAGATTCCAGAGGTCACTCTGCGAGTAGAGGTGTCTAGCAGTGGAGGGCGTTCATCTAATTATGAGGGCGGCCGCCGAAGTCGCCCAAGCGGTAAACCGGCCAGATGGGTTGGGCTTGGTGAGGCGATGAACATTCAAGGCCATAGTATTAGTTCTGGCTTGTTTTATTTAGGTGATAGCCTTCCAGATTCATATGGCTACAGTAACGATGCTTGTTTGATCAATCCCAAGCTTAAAGCCTTGCCTCGCGAACCCTGGCAAGGTGGAGATGAGATGGGGTATTGGCCTCAATACTCAGAAATATCACCAAAATGTAGAGGTGCATATCTTAGCTGGCTTGCCGGAGGGCGATCTGAACCTGAAGCGTATATAGGCTATGTGTTTCTATTTTTCTATGGGCTGGAGCGACGGCTTTTTATAGACGGACAGAAAGCGGGCATTTCAGATCAAGAGAGATTAGAGGTTGTAAACGAAGTTAGGCGCTTGCTTTCTCTTTACGGTGATAATCGCTCTTTCAAAGGGTATGCCAGCAATTTCTTAGCGATGGAGTGGGTGCTTTATCAAAGTGATAAGCCAGTACCGGAGTATATGGATTTTAGTGATCGATACTGTTCTGAGCCGTTTCAGGTGGTATTAGCAAAACAAGTTGTAGAACAAAAGCCAGTCCCCGCTGAAATGGCACTTCAGTGGATGATGCTGCATCCTGAGTTTGGGTTAAGAACACCTGCACGGCGATGTGCAGAAGAATTTCGAACGCTCTTCCTGAATCAGTATGCTGAAAAGTATGGTGAAGGGTTGATCGTAAAGCCGAATAAGACCCCGCTGAGGTTGGAGTATCGAGCTGCAAGTTCATCTTTGCGAGGTGACTTAAACTTAAAAGTCCCTGAGTTACCCAATCCTTTTATTTTGAAAGCCCCTGTCAATAAAATTAGTGCAATTGCAGAGGAATGTACGGACAAGTTAGAAGCATATAGTCGATTTCTCGGTCGAAAAGGTAATGATCCAACGTCATTAGCCGCGCTAGCATTGTTACCTAAAGAGCTGATAGGAAAGTCTTCTAATGCACAACAGGCTACCGGGAATTTAGCGAAAATTTGTGAGCACGGCCCAGGGCTTATTTCAGTAGAAACTTTGTATGGATACTTCGGTGAAGCCTTGCCTGCAAAATTGAGCAAAAAAGATTCTGAAAACTTGTCTGCACTTGTTGAAGCTATGGGGTTCGGGTTGGCACCTGATGTGAGATTTCATGGTATCAAGCCAAACCCAGACGGTAGGGTTGTGATTTCCAGGAAAGGCCATGGGATTGATTTTAGGCCATCTAAAGAATTTCGTACTGTAGGAAGTATCTTGCGTCTTGGAGCGATGGTTAGTCAGATAGATGATGACTTGTCGCCCGCTGAAGAGGGCGTGCTTACCTCACTAGTCAAAGATAATCGTGAACTAACCAATATCGAGAAAGATTCATTGTTGGCTTTCTTGTATTGGAGTTTGAGAACTCCTCAGGGTGTTGCAGGACTAAAGCAGGGGCTTGCCGAGTTGAGTAAAGAAGAGAAAACAGCTATCAGTCACATATTGGTTACGGTTGCTCATGCAGATGGGCGAATTGATCCGAAAGAAGTGAAACAACTAGAGAAACTCTATACAACACTCGGCCTAGATAAAAAACAGGTAACCAATGACCTTCATTCACTCGCAGCTGCTAATGAGCCGGTGACAGTTAGCCGTAGAGACGATGAAGCCTCATTTTCTATCCCTGGTTCTCCCGGCAAACCAGCGCCTGGTTTTCAGTTGAACGAGGAATTAATTCGTATCAGAGAGGCAGAGACTCATCAGGTGCGTGGCGTATTGGAGTCTATTTTTACAGAGCCCGAAGAGGAAGAAATTGTAACTGAAGCATCTTCGGTTGGTGCTGTTGGAGAAAATACTCTGTTGAATTCATTGGATGAAGCTCATCAGGATTTATTTCATCAACTTATTGGTCAAGAAACCTGGGAACGTTCGAAGCTTCATGAAATGTGCGAAAAGCTAGGCTTAATGGTGGATGGGGCTATGGAAGTTATTAATGAATGGGCTTTTGAGAATGTAAATGCTCCCCTTATTGAGGATGGGGAACCTGTATATATTGATTTAGAGTTAGCGAAGGAGATTTCAAATGGTTAGTGGGAGTACCAAGCGCCTTCGGCCTCGTGAGCGAGATTCAATCATTCAGTCGCTACGTGCTGGGGTTACACCTAGGACTGGATTGCAGCATATTCAGGTGGGGCGAGTAAAAGAGGTTGAAGCGCTATTAAAGGACATCGAACGCATAGGCGATGGTGGGTCGGCGTTTCGACTTATCATTGGTGACTTTGGGTCAGGTAAAAGTTTTTTTCTTCAGTTGATCCGGGCGATTGCCTTGGAGAAAGGATTGGTGACGGTACATGCCGACCTTGCTCCTGACAGGCGGTTACATGCAACCGGTGGTCAAGCAAGAAACCTGTATGCAGAATTGATGCGAAATATGTCTACTCGCACGAAACCAAATGGTAATGCTTTAACGAGTGTTGTAGAACGTTTTATTACAGAGTCTAGGAAAGAGTCTGATTCTACAGGGCACTCTGTCGAAGATGTAATAGGTAAGCGTTTAGCTCATTTGTCAGAGCTGGTTGGTGGTTATGATTTTGCCAAGGTGATCTCCTTATACTGGAGTGGCCATGAAACGGGAAATGATCAGTTAAAATCGGATGCGGTGAGATGGCTTCGTGGTGAGTTCACAACAAAGACCGATGCCCGTAATGCCTTGGGTGTTAGAACGATTGTTGATGATGCTAGTGTGTATGACCACTTTAAGTTGCTGAGTCTGTTTGTGAGGCAAGCTGGTTACACTGGATTAATTGTTAACCTTGATGAGATGGTTAATCTTTACAAACTATCCAGCCAGAAAGCCCGCGTATCCAACTACGAGCAAATACTGAGAATGCTAAATGATTGCCTTCAAGGCAGTGCTGAGCATATTGGTTTTTTATTGGGTGGTACGCCAGATTTTCTGCTAGATCCTCGAAAGGGGCTATATAGTTATGAGGCATTGCATTCTCGGTTGGCTGAAAATTCGTTTGCCAAGTCGGCAGGTATTATTGACTACAGCTCACCAACACTGCACTTAGCGAACCTTGCCCCTGAAGAACTTTTGATTTTGCTGCGTAATTTACGACACGTTTTTGCGGCTGGAGATCCGAGTAAGTATTTGGTTCCCGATGAATCACTCACTGCGTTTCTTGAGCATTGTTCGAATAGGATTGGCGATGCCTATTTTAGAACCCCCAGAAACACCATAAAAGCATTCGTTGATCTTCTTGCCCTACTTGAGCAGAGTCCTGATCTTGACTGGACTCAATTGATCCAGCAGGTACATGTTAGTGAAGAAAATAGTACTGATATGCCTGAGGTCGAAAGTAGTGATTCAGGAGATGATGATTTAACCACGTTTCGGCTTTGATTAAATGAGCGAATCAGAAGGCTTTAACAGGCTACACAAAGATGTGCAGCGCTGGGTTTGGGCACAAAATTGGAGTTCGCTTCGAGATATTCAAGAGCAGGCGATTGAGCCAGTTATGAATGCTGATGCCGATGTTATTATCAGCGCTTCAACAGCAGCGGGGAAAACAGAAGCTGCATTTCTTCCCGCATGTTCTCGTTTGGCAGTACTGAAACCAGAGGGTGTTGGTATTCTCTATATCAGTCCGCTTAAAGCATTGATTAATGATCAATACCGTCGTTTGACGGGTTTGTGTGAGATGTTAGATATCCCCCTTACTCCATGGCATGGAGATGTACTCCAGTCGGTAAAAGCTAAGCTTCGCAAGAATCCGGGGGGCATTCTACTTATAACCCCTGAGTCGTTAGAGTCACTTTTGTTGAATCAGATGGGGTGGTGTTCTCAATCATTTTCTGGCCTGAGTCATATTGTTATTGATGAGTTTCACGCATTTATAGGAACGGAAAGGGGCTGTCAGCTACAATCGCTTATGCATCGAATGGAGTTTCTTCTCCAGAAAACTATTCCGCGCATCGCTCTGAGTGCTACGTTGGGTTCTACCCAGAACGATAAACAAAGAACAGGGCAGTACTTACGACCTGGAGAGAAATTTCCGTTAAAATTTATTGAGTCTTCTACATCTCATTCAGATCTTAAAATTCAATTGAGAGGGTATTTGAACTCTATTCCCACCGGTGAGGATGAGCCAGCAGGATTGCGAATGATCGCTGAGGATCTATACAAGATACTAAGAGCTAAATCACACCTGGTTTTTGCTAATAGCAGGAGCAGAACAGAGGAGTTAGCTGCTTCATTGTCGGATAAATGCCAAAAAGACGGCGTTCCAAACGAATTTTTTCCGCACCATGGGAGCTTGTCTAAAGAAATAAGAGAGGGGCTGGAGTCCAGGCTCCACAAAGATAATCTACCGACCACAGCAGTATGCACAATGACTCTAGAGCTTGGTATCGATATAGGACATGTGGACTCTATTGCACAGGTTACATCGCCTCATTCTGTTGCGAGTTTGCGCCAACGGCTAGGTCGTTCTGGGAGAAGAGGGGATGCGGCTATCCTTCGGATGTTCATCTTGGAGGAGGAGCTAACATCGAAGAGCCATCTTCTAGATAGACTTCGATTAGAAACATTTCAATGTATAGCGATGATTAGCTTGTTGCTTAAGAAACAGTATGAGCCAACGCCAGAGGGCGAGTATCATTTTTCAACACTCGTGCAACAAACCTTATCTACGATTGGACAGTATGGAGGTGTGCGGGCAAATCAACTTTGGTCATTGTTATGTAATACAGGGCCTTTTTCATTGGTGGATAACGCGCTGTTTGCTCAATTCCTAAGAGCACTTGGTGAGCAAGAGCTGATTACCCAAACTCAGGATGGGCAACTAGTACTTGGGATCAAGGGAGAGGGTCTAGTTGAACACTTTACTTTCTATACAGCATTTAATACCCCGGAAGAGTATCGACTTGAATGTGATGGTAGAGCCTTAGGGACACTGCCTATAGATAAGCCTTTGGTTAAAGAACAGCATATTATTTTTGCTGGTAGGCGATGGGAAGTTATTCATATCGACGCTGAAAACAAACTGATTACATTAAAGAAAGCCAAAGGGGGGAGACCGCCTAAGTTTGGTGGTGAGGGTCAAACTATTCACGATATTGTTCGGAAAGAGATGTTTAATATCTATAAAGAAGGTGTTGAACCAATTTATCTGGATAGCCAAGCAAGAACAATTTTCACTGAAGGCGTGGAATGTTTTCACTCTCTAGAACTAGAGAAACGACAAGTGATTGAAGCTGGTAATACCGTTACCGTTTTGCCTTGGGTGGGAGATAAAGTTGTCAATACGATTACGACTCTATTAAGAGGGCAAGGTCTTTCAGCAGACTGCTTTGCTGGTGTTATTGATATCAGAAATACTTCAATACAAGAGTTTTATGATGCTGTTGGAAATGTTCTGTTTGATAGTCGGCCGACTGCCTCAGAATTAGCCCACAATGTTCCAGATACGATTATTGAAAAGCATGACCCATTCTTACCGAAAGAACTGCGTGATATTGGGTATGGTGCACGTTTTTTTGATGTTGATGGTGCATGGGAATGGTTGAAAAACATTAAACGATAGGAAGATTCCTGTGAAAGTTTGATAGCAGAACCTTAGAGGGGCTTAAGGTTGAAGAATTGCATGTTGTTAGGTGACTATAAAGTAGTCTAGTTACAAGTGTTATAGATTACAGGCACTCCCTATAGGGGGAGCATGAATTGATTTGAAGGTTGAGCTTTATGGGGTATCAGTTAAAGAACCTCATCGAGAAAGGGGCAAGGGATAAATGAAGCTAATTAAAGAAAAATACAGAAAGCTCAAACCAACAATAGATCATCTTGCTGATGAAGTCGTTATCGCTCAGGCCTGGAAGAAAACACACCGCTATATTCGTGCCCATAACTGGTATGCAGATACACTGGCACTTGATATTTCTGCTTTGGGTTTAGAGTCTAATGCCAGAAGATGGAAAGAGTTGTTAGAGAAAGGTGATGTTTCTCTTGAACCGCTGAAACTTGTCCCTGCCCCTAAAAGTGAAAAATGGATTGTAGATACTGAGCAGGGGTGGGTTCCTGAGTCGCTTGATAAGCGTAAAGATAAACTTCCCATTCGACCACTAGCCCATTTGATGATACGAGAGCAGACGTGGGCATCTGCTTTAATGCTTTGTTTAGCTGATGCAGTAGAAAGTGCTCAAGGCGATTGTAGCGAGCCTAATTATTTTAGCGCTCAAGCAAGAAAAGTATATAGCTACGGAAATCGTTTGCTTTGTGAGTGGGATAAACCGAAAAAGGATGCTTGGTTTCGATGGGGTAACACGGAGACTTATCGGAAGTTTTTTACTGATTACCAGAGTTTCTTAAAGCGACCGGTTCAGATAGGTAGAGAGGTGGCTGGAAATCACTCCGATTTGGAACACGTATACGTTGTCAGTTTAGATCTTTCAAAATTCTATGATCGTATAAATCGAAAAGTGTTGATTGATCGACTCAAAGATATTGCTTCTAAATACTATGATTGTGATGTGGATGAGAGCTTCTGGGCGTTAGCTGAGAAACTTACAGATTGGCAATGGAGTAAAGAGTCAGCTGAAATTTCAGATAACCTAAATATAGAATTGGGCGAAGGGTTGCCTCAGGGATTGGTTTCAGCTGGTTTTTTTGCAAATGCATACCTAATTAACTTTGATAAGCAAGTTGGAGAACGTATAGGGGGAAACGTACCTGGGACTTCAGGTGTTGAGATACATGACTACTGCCGCTATGTGGATGATTTAAGATTAGTGGTTAGTGTTGATGATGGCTATGATGTTGACGATCTAAGTTCTGATATAAATAAATGGATAGCCTCTCTATTAATGACCTATGCCGGTGATGGTTTGGAGATTAATCCAGATAAAACCAAGATCACAGCTTTATCTGATTTGGATAATAGCGGAACACTGTCGGCCCGTATTGCTCAAATCCAGGAAGAGATTAGTGGTCCTGCTGATAGGGATACCATCGATGGCGTGATGGGGGTTCTTGAAGGCTTGTTAACATTAAGCACAGACGGAATTCCTACCGATTATAAAGGCAACAAAGATCATGATTTGGTCAGGATTGCGAGGTTTGATTATGATGTAAGGCCTGATACCTTGAAAAGGTTTGCGGCAAACCGGTTAGAGTCAACTGTAAGGAATAAAAGAAAGGTTGTTGACTCAGACCCCGGTGGTTTATCTGAGAATATAGATAATGAAAGCGAATTACTGGCTAAAAAATTGGTCTGGGCATGGATGCAAGACCCCTCGCTTGCACTGGTGCTTAGAAAGGCGCTCGAAATATATCCATCCACTGAGCTGATTGAGCCCGTAATCGAAGCCATATATAAACGCTGTAGCTTTGACGGTGATAGTGTTGATTTGGTGTCATCGGCAGGGTACCTATATTTGTTGAACAGCAGGCCCTACTTCTATTGGCTGTTCTTAGGCTGCCTGTTGCAGATAAAGATGCTAATAATACTATTCACCACAGTTTGCATGCGATCCTCAGTAGTAAGCCCGGCGCTATTAAGCGCCAGAATTTGGCTTTATATGAAGTAGCAGCCCAAATTACGGGGAAGCCAGATATGGTGGCTTCAGTATTGTTAGACAGCATGGCTAAGGCGGACTCTTTCTTGTGGGAAGAGGTTTTAGATGAGCTTTCCAAGCGGGGTGGTGAGTTTTGGGTTAGCGTATGGAAACGATTAAAAAAACAATATGCTGATAAATCCTTTATTTCTAAATTTCAGTGGGCTGCTCCAGCTGTCAGACGAGAGCCAAAACCAGTCAAGCAAAAACTTTCGAGAGTAATTTCTTCAGATGTTAATGGGTTTATTGGTCCCAGTCGCTAGTAAAAACTATGCACTTTAGTGCAAGGCTTTAGCATTCTAAAAGAGTCGCAAAGCGACACATTGTTGTTCTCACCGAACGACTTTTAGTCGTTCTAAGGTCAACCTATGGACTTTCAGTCCATAGTTGTTGAGTCATGAGTCATCTGCAATTAAGCTGGCTTTGGCATTGCTTGATATGTTTGATGGTAACGTTGGAGATCAATTATTTTCTCCAGAAAATATCTATGTAAAGCGAAAGAAAAATAGTCCGCAAGTTCCGTGGAGCGACATATGGAAGGCAGATGTTGAAATTGAATGTGGTTTTGAAAAGAGTAACGTAGCTGATCCGCGATATATTATTCCTGCATGGTTAATCGGTGACGAA
>Ga0316204_10010688_pt1 | contig 11741 bp, 7 predicted proteins | sample 6monrhotite_MG_2_FD_205661 | JGI IMG/M metagenome (GOLD analysis project Ga0316204, IMG submission 205661) | Microbial mat bacterial communities from mineral coupon in-situ incubated in ocean water Damariscotta River, Maine, United States -... | ecosystem: Environmental > Aquatic > Marine >...
ATTACACACAAAGAATATTTCCAGGTCTACGCGATCTTGAATCAAACCGAGGATGCCGATCGTCCGAATGAATCCCCTTTGTTCTCAGAACTGTCGCCCGCTCGGCAAAAACAGAAACAAAGACTTGAAGCTCAAATTGCGGCGTTAAAGTCTGAAATTGCAAATGAAGAATCAAAAGACAAAAACGCAAAGAAACAAAAAACCGAGTTGCCCACCGGCGAACTAAAGGCTCGGTTCGTCCGCGTCCAAGGGCTTGGAAAAATGTTCCTTCACCTTGCCGAAGTCGAAGTGTTTTCAGAAGGCAAAAACGTTGCACCAAAGGGAATCGCATCGCAATCGTCCACCGCTTTCAACGGTCCGCCAAAGCTCGCAAACGATGGCAACAGCAACGGCGATTTTGCGAAAAAAAGCGTAACGCACACCGCCGAGGAAGAAAACCCGTGGTGGGAAGTCGACCTAAAACTGGACGCGAAGATTGACAAAATCGCCGTTTGGAATCGCAACGAATCGCAATCCGTTGTGGATCGTTTGAAAAAATTTCGAGTCATCTTACTGGATAAGAACCGAAAACCAATCTGGACAACGACCTCGAATCAACCTCCAAATCCATCAACTGAATTTAGTGTCCCCAATCACTCCGACCAACTATCCGCCACAAATCGAGATCTACTCCGCGCCTTAACCAAAGAAATGGGCTCTGGTTTGTCGCCCAAAAGGCAGCGACTCAGTGCATTGGAGAAAGAACTCGCCAAGGTTTCGTCGCCGGATATTTCAACACCGATCTTGCGACAATTGGCAATGGGTAAACAACGCGTGACGAAGATTCATAATCGCGGAAACTTTCGCAGCCAAGGTGAAGTCGTCCAACCAGCGACTCCGAAAGTCTTTCATCAACTGAAACCTCGCGGGGAAAGTCTCGACAGACTTGATTTCGCGAATTGGCTCATCGACTCCAAAAACCCGATGACATCGCGAGTGACCGTAAACCGATTTTGGGAGCATCTCTTTGGAATTGGAATCGTCGAAACCAGCGAAGATTTTGGAACTCAAGGAGAATTACCATCTCATCCACACCTGCTCGATCATTTGGCGATTGAATTTATGGAACATGATTGGGATGTAAAGTGGCTACTCAAAAAAATCGTATCGAGTGCGACCTATCGGCAGTCTTCAAAGGTAACGCCCCAGCTTCAAGAGATAGATCCTCGCAATCGCAAACTTGCCCACGGTCCACGATTCAGACTTTCGGCGGAAATGATTCGCGACCAGGCTTTGTTTGTTTCCGGGAGTTTGAGCAACAAAATGAACGGGCCTTCAGTTCGCCCCCCCAAGCCCAAACTGGGTTTACGGGCTGCGTTTGGCGGTAGCACGGATTGGGATCCAAGCCCTGGGGAAGATGCCTACCGAAGAGGGCTTTACACGACGTGGCGTCGAACGGCACCCTATCCATCGATGACGACTTTTGATGCTCCTAGCCGAGAATTCTGCACAATCCGGAGGAGTCGTACAAACACTCCACTGCAAGCGCTTGTTACGATGAACGACCCGGTTTACGTAGAGGCCTCTCGAAACCTTGCCAAATCCGTTTTCCAAATCAGCGATGACGATAACGCTCGCATGACCTACTTGTTCCGCAGGTCGATTGTCAGACCTCCCAACAGGGACGAAATCAAGCTGCTAGTTAACGCATTGCAAAGTGCAAAATCAAATTTGACGAGCCAAAGAGCAAAAGAGCTCGCAGGAAGTGTTAAGCTCGATTCTGTTGACAAAACAGAATTTGCTGCGTGGGTGGTGATTTGTAACATTGTGCTGAACCTGGATGAAACATTGTCTCGTCCTTGATTTGATGTCGCCGCAGCAAACATCAACGGTAAAATGTGCCGATAGGCAGTCCTTTGTTCAACCGCGTGGGCAACGCTCCGCGAGCCCAAAATACGAAACCACCAATCGATTTTCATTCCAAAAGAATGAAACCCGTTCATAAAAAAACAATCCAAAAAAAACGCGGCCCGATGGGCACGCGGTTTAACAAAACTCAACGGTGACGAATGTCGCAAATACCCAGCGTAACGCAGCCCCGCCTGAATTTATCCGAACGAACGAACGGGCTGGAATTCAGTGCCACGAAATTACCAACTCAATTCAGCGCCTAAATGGTTGCCACCCCACTACTTCCCTGTCGCGAATCGATTTGGGTGAAAGAATACTGTGAAACATCTTCTCGATTTCGAACGCAACCAGCTCTCTGAATTCCTGTCGGAAAGCGGCGAAAAATCTTTCCGTTTTAATCAAATTGTGAAATGGGTTTTTGCAGATCGTGCTGATTCGTTTGACGAAATGCTGAATCTATCAAAGCCACTCCGTGAAAAATTAGCAGCGCAATATACACTTTGGACATCCAAAGTCGTAAAGCACTCAAAGTCCAATGATGGGACAGAAAAGCTATTGCTTGAATGGCCTGACGGTGGGCGTGTTGAATGTGTACTACTTCGCGATGGTGACCGCCGTTCCATTTGCGTCAGCAGTCAGGTCGGCTGCGCAATGGGCTGCGTATTTTGCGCAAGCGGGCTGGATGGCGTCGATCGAAATTTAACGTCCGGCGAAATTTTGGAACAAATGCTTCGCCTGCAACGACTTCTCCCCAGCGATGAACGGCTCAGTCACATCGTAATGATGGGAATGGGGGAACCGTTGGCGAATTTAAAGAATGTGCTGACGACTCTTGAAATCGCTTCTGACGAAAATGGGCTAGGAATCAGTGCACGGCGGATCACTATCTCGACCGTTGGCATTCCAGAAGCAATTCGCAAATTAACCGAATTGAAGTCGCGATATAATCTCGCCGTTTCGTTGCATGCTCCGAATGACGAACTGCGAACGAAATTGGTACCGGTCAACCAAAAGATTGGGATCGACAAGATTTTGGACGCAGCGGACGAATACTTTGAATCATCCGGAAGACGATTGACGTTCGAGTATGTCTTACTTGCTGGCATCAATGATCAAGCTGAACATGCGAAACAGCTTGCTGGTCGACTGCGCCGCCGTGCCGTATTGCTAAATGTCATTCCTTACAATCCAGTTGCAGGCCTGCCCTACAAGACACCGTCATCCGCTGCGACCTCACAATTCCGAAGAATCCTTATGGATGCTGGTGTTACAATCCAGTTCCGGCAACGAAAAGGGGACGAAATCAACGCGGCCTGTGGCCAGTTGCGGAGGACGTTTGCAGATAAGTCCATGCCAGAAACCGTTGAAATTTCTCCGTCCACCTGATCTCAACAAAAGAAAAAATCATCAAGGTGCAACCTTGCACTGGATCGCGTGATTGGTTCTTTCGCTAAAAAAACTTTTGCAAACTTTGCCGGATGGCGAATCCAGAGAGTTTTTTTTAAACGACAAAGCAGAGAAATGCCCAAAATAACAAACTGCGACAAAGCAAACTGACCTATTCGATTTTCAGTTTGTTGATTTCCAGTTTTGTGTCCGCAGCTTTTGTTTTCGCTAGTCTTTCAGTGCTCGCTGACAATATTCTCTTTTGGGGAATGTTTATCTATGTACTTACGGTAATTGGCCCGATAGGCACTGTGCCAGCAGCATTCCAAATGAATGCCCTTGTACCGCTCATCGTCGGTGCAGTCATGTGTTTTGTCGTTTGGATATTCATTATTTCCAACAAGTCGATTCCGGCTAACGCGGTGGCTATTCCGATAGCGGGCTGGTCAATTGTGGGTGGGATAACCGTTTATTGGTGTTTGTGCGGTTCGGTTTGAAACTCACCCCCGCACCTTTAAATTGGAGATTCGCTCATTGCAGCAACCAACGATTGCACAGCGGATCAAACCCAGAGCCCGATTTTGACGGTTATTTCTCGCGAACCGATTCTCGCCTCGTTTGACCCGAAAGCTGAAATTGAATTTGATTCAAGAATTCCAGAATGGTGGCGACTACGACATGCGGTTTCAGCTGCGCACGCCAAACGGTAAAGTTAGGCATTCGAGCTATTTTTTTTGGAGAGACGTTTGACTATTCTTGGCGCGCATATGTCGATTGCGGGTGGATATTATAAATCGGTTGGCCTGGCGAAAGCTGCCGGTTGCGAATGCGTCCAGCTTTTCACTAAGAACAATAATCAATGGAAAGCCAAACCGATCACCGAAGACGATATTGCGAAATTCAAAAATGCACTCAAGGAAAACGAAATTGGAAATCCGATTTCCCACGCGTCCTATCTCATCAATATGGCGAGTCCAAACGAAGAGCTCCGCGAGAAATCGGTTGCTGCCTTTGTGATCGAGCTGGAACGAGCCGAAATGCTAGGGATCCGCTACGTTGTGATGCACCCAGGGTCATTCACGACCAGCACTGAAGAAGAAGGACTGGAAAAAATTGCGCAATCGCTTGACGAGGTCCACCGTCAACTGCCCAATGCGACATCACATTGTTTGCTTGAGAACACAGCCGGGCAAGGCTCAAATCTCGGTAACCAATTTGAACATTTGCAGTCAATCATCGAACGAGTCGAATCACCTGAGCGACTCGGAGTTTGCTTTGATACTTGCCACGCTTTCGCAGCAGGTTATCCGCTGGCCGAAAAAAGCGAATATGAAGCAACCATGGCGAAAATTGAAAACACGATTGGTACCGATCGAATCAAGGCGTTTCACTTGAACGACAGCAAGAAGCCGTTTGGATCACGCAAGGATCGCCACGAAGCGATCGGGAAAGGTGAAATGGGAATTGAGCCGTTCCGAAATCTTTTGAATGACGATCGATTCAAGAGTGTGCCGATGTATCTGGAGACCCCTAAAGAATCGAGCAATGGAGTTGAGTGGGATATTGAGAACCTTGCGACGCTGAGAGGCTTGATTGAATAGCGGTCGCTATTTTGTATCGGTGACATCTTGTCGCCGTTGTCGACCCGCAAGATGCTATCGTTCATGCTAAGGATGGATGAACGCAATCACAGGTCCTAATGTTGGAGCAACGGAGCAATCCACAACAATGACCAGCTCCCAGATCGAATTGGACGATTCGCTGGTACTTTAGAAATACAGCAATAATTGTTACGATATCGTGCTGTTCAAACCCGCAACAACTCAAAATCCAGATCGAATTTGGGCGTAAAAATGGCAACAAACGAACCTCTCAATCGTAAACTTAGAATGGCATTGGTCGGTGGTGGCCAAGGATCTTTTATCGGCCGTGTTCACGCAACTGCGGCGGTACTGGACAATCGCGCCGCATTGATCGCCGGGGCATTATCATCCAATCCTGAACGTGCCAAGGCGTCTGCACCGGACTACGATATTGCCGAAGATCGTGCCTACACCTCGATTGGTGAATTAATTGAAAAAGAACTTGCACTTCCCGAAGACCAGCGAATCGACTTTGTTTCTGTCGCGACGCCCAACCACACACATTTTGAAATTGCGAAAGCGGCAGCCGAAGCAGGTTTTAATGTCATTTGCGACAAACCACTGACGTTCGATCTCGCTCAGGCAGAACAACTGGGAAAAGTCGTGGACGACTCAGGTGTTGTATTCGCCGTCACCCACAACTACACGGGTTATCCATTGGTTCGCCAAGCCCGGGAAATGATTTTAAGCGGCGAATTGGGCGAGATCCAAGCGGTCCGAGCCAATTACATTCAAGGCTGGCTACGCACGCGATTGGAAACAGAAGATCAAAAACAGGCAGCCTGGCGAACCGATCCAACCAAAAGCGGAGCAGCTGGATGTTTTGGCGACATCGCGACTCACGCTTACAATTTGGGCCGTTACATGACCGGGCTTTTGCCTGAAAGCATCAGCTGCCATTTGCGAACTTTTGTTGAAGGACGTGCCCTTGATGACTACGGCACAGCAATCATCAAATACGAGAACGGTGGACTCGGAACGGTCACGGCTTCACAAATCAGTCATGGTCGCGAAAACGACGTGACAATTGAGATCGACGGAACCAAAGGAGCGATTCAATGGCGTCAAGAGAACCCAAATGAAATGATCGTTCGCCAAAACGGTGAACCGCACAAAATCTACACGCGTGACCCGAATGCACCGTTCATGAATGCGAGCGGTGCTGCCGCATGCAGACTGCCAAGCGGACATCCAGAAGCGTTCTTCGAAGCCTTCGCCAACGTCTATCGTTCAGCTTATGATGCAATGTGCCTGCGAGCATCAGGTCAAGAGTTTGAAAAAACCGACACCATTTATCCCAATGTCAATGATGGCATTGAAGGCATGCACTTTATCGAACAATGTGTCGCAAGTAGTGCAAACGACGGTCAGTGGCTACCACTTTTGCACCCACGTGCCCGAAAGTAAAGCCAAGGTCGGCTTCGTAAAAACTCACTTCAATTGGTTTTACCTAAAGAATTTAAGATGGATTCTGAAATTACTGATCGTGCAAATGCGATTCAAAAGCGAATAACTCAGCTACGAGACTCTCTTTGACTACGACGGCAAAAAGAAACAAGTAACCGCGATTGAAGAAAAGATGGCGGCGGCCGGCTTCTGGGACAACCAGGAAAAAGCACAGGAAGTTGTCGGGGAGCTTAAGTCATTAAAGGTGATCATGTCTCCTTTGGAATCGGCATTAAGCTCTGCAGGTGACCTGGACGCTTTGATGGAAATGGCGGATGAAGATCCATCGATTGCCGATGATGTAACCAAAGAAGTTGAGTCACTGGAAGACATCCTGAATGACCTCGAATTAAAATCGCTCCTGAACGGTCGCCATGACGGATGTGGAGCGATTTTGACCATTTACGCTCGAGACGGAGGCACCGACGCGAACGATTGGGCCGATATGATGCTGCGAATGTACACTCAGTGGGCATCAGCAAACGATTACTCAGTCGACTTAATCGACCGGAGCGACAATCAAGAAGCCGGAATCAACAATGCGACCATCGTCGTCCGCGGTCCGATGGCCTATGGCTACCTGAAAGGGGAAACGGGTATGCATCGTTTGGTGCGAATCAGCCCGTTTAACTCTGAAGGGAAACGCCAAACAAGTTTCGCGGCGATTTCCGTTTCACCGGAGGTCGCAGATACGATCGACGTTGAGATCGATGAAGCCGATGTAAAAACGGATACCTATCGAGCGAGTGGTGCCGGGGGCCAACATGTGAACAAGACGGACAGCGCGGTCCGATTAACTCACATTCCAACGAACACCGTCGTCTCATGTCAAAATGAGCGTAGCCAGCACAAAAACAAAGCGACGGCCTGGAAGATGCTTCGCAGTCGCATCGCGCGGCTAGAAGAAGAAAAACGTGAAGCCGAACAGGCGGCCAATTATCAATCCCAGGCCAAAACCGGTTTTGGTGCGCAGATTAGAAATTACTTCATGCATCCAGACCAACGTGTGAAAGACGCGAGAACCGGTTTCCAAATGGGGAACCTTCACGCGGTATTGGATGGTGACATTCAGGGCTTTCTCGATGCAGTTTTGCAATGGCGCGTCAAATCTGGAGAGTGACTTGGATAGATTAGTTATAAAAAAAAACGATTTGGCAGTCTCCGTTTCATTTGAAAAACTGCCAGATCGTTTCTCGCATCAAATTGAATTTTCGAATCCCGAAAGGAAAATCTTGTTGGTTTCGGAAGAAGGCTCAAGCGATCAAATTTGGCCGGCCTCCCCTGCCCTTCAAGAGCTTCATTTTGAGTCGAGAACAGAATCCGATGTGTTACTTGCGGTGGGCATGGCAGGGGATTCACACTATTCGTTGAGCGTTGAATCGAATCGAGTTAACGAACTGCGATTTCAGTTCGCCTGTCGATTTAAAAAGCAGCCAGAGTTCATTGGCTCTTCCTACAAAGTCATTCAAGCTACGATGGGCGATACCGCGACCAACGATCCCACAGATATCAATCTGCTGGAAAACGAGCTCTTTGAAATTGCAACTTCGAATGAAACAGAATTGACGACCGAATTCACTGACGGAAAAACGGCACGCATTCAAGCTCTGAATCTCAATCGCCCCGAGCTACTGCCCAGCACCCTGCAATGGGGATTCACACTCATTCTGCCCTAATGCAGAACAAGCCTGGAAACTGATCCAGATTCCCCGCTTGGCATCCGGAGCATTCTAAAGACTTGCCTTTTCGGAATCTGGGAAAACGATCTTTCCCGAAATGAAACCACCACCTCTTATCCAAAAGGACAAGAGCGACGGAGCACCATCAATAGATCTGTATCCAACCGTCCTTAACAGCTAAAACCAGCGAATCTTGAAACATACAGCGCGCATCACTAAACAGATCGCGTGATTCAAGATTGAAAAGAGAAGCCTATATTGAGACCTACAGAAGAATTACTTCTTGCGGTGACGAATTTTCGCACGCATGCGGCGTTTCTTGCGACCAACTTTTCGTCTACCTTTTCCAGTTTTCTTTGTTCCCACGCGTCATCTCCGGTGGCTGCTAAGTGATGTGATTTAGATTCGAATTGCAAGGTGTTGCCTACGTTTTCGAGAACGAAGGCGAGCCACTAGTGTATCACGTGAAATACGGATTTCCAAGGGACAGAATGGACGAAGCCATTCGATTCACCTCTCACTACAGGCTGTCGATAATGCCAGATCAGGCTTCATCCGACCCATTCGAACAACGTGAATGCACTCCCGAGCAATACAATGTCTATCGGAGCCAGCCCATCTTTACACCAGCCAAAGTCCGCAGCATTTGACGCCTTACAAAGGGAGTATGCGGAAACCAAGGCAAAAAAAGGTTGCGGACAATCCCCTTTAGCTTGCCGTCGGATTGAAAAAACGGGCTGATCAACTTGGTCAATCGTTGATAATAAGCAACCTTTGACGCTCGTTGCTTTAAAAACGACTGACAGGCAAGTGAAAAAAGATCCGCGTTGCTTTTTGCCTTTTCGGTCGCTTCGCGAAGACAATCAGAGAAACAGAATGCATCTTCCAATCCCAGATTGACCCCCTGCCCAAGATGCGGACTGGTCGCATGAGCTGAGTCTCCCAAAAAGATCACTCGATCAGCAATTTGCCGCTTCATTGTCACATGCCGATATTTTGCGAATGTAAATTGCTCGAAGTCCGAAACAGTCGACAATATCGATTCCGAGTCTGGACAAAGTTTAGCCACCTGCTCTTTCCAATCCGATATCCTCATCCCGCGTGTTGCATCAAGGTCGGTCGACTTCAATCCCCAAAAGAAACTACATTCACCCTGACCGATCGGCAACAATCCAATCAAATACTTTGTTCCTTCCACCATTTGAAAAAGGTGGTTGGGTTGAAAACTTGATTGGCCTGTCATCCACAGTGCGGCGTAGTCGTATTCAATCGTTTTGGATCTTAGCCCCAGTGCTTCACGAAGTTTCGAGTTAGATCCGTCGGCAGCAATCAAGAAGTCAAATTCGCCGAAAGCCTTACCCACATTTGGGTCTTCTGTTTGAATCTGTATTTTCTGTCCTCGTCCTGAATCTTTCGCGAGGCAATTAACAACCCTGGCGTTGTTGACGATTTTCACCCCCTGCTTCCGGCAGGCGTTAAGCAACAAATCGAACATCCGCCCACGATGAACACCAAGCCCAAACATCTGCGGCTCGAGCCAGTCGTACCGCAACTCGACCAATTTCTGACCGGTGGTTAACTGCGCGACCATGCCGCCCAACCGTTTCGAACATTCTGCCAACGATTCGAGCAATCCCATTTTTTCAACAACGGTTTGGCCGCTGGGCTGAAGCATGATGCCGGCGCCAATCGGCTTGCACTCGGCCGCCTGTTCAAAAATTGTTACATCATGACCCGCCTTCGCCAAAAAAAAAGCCGCAGACGTTCCAGTAATTCCACATCCTGAAATTGCAATTTTCATTTTCAATATCTACCTTCAACATGACATCAACGCCAAACAATTGCACAAATCGACAGTGCACTTTATCAACGCAGCGATCAAACCAATATGACCGATTTGAATTTACGTTGACATTCGATATTAAACGGAAAACAATGAATAAATCGGGAGCGTACATTTCACAATCAATGATTTTTTTCGCATATGGTCGGCCAGTCTTGCGCAACAACACGTTTACTGTTTTTACTAGCCTCGATGTATTTCATTAAGGGACTCATCTCGCCGGCCATTGGGCAAGACCTACTTGTTTGGCGATCCGGTCAATTCGCAGTTTCGGCGAAACTAACCAATGTAAATCCAACGCACATTAAACTGGTAAAACCTGACGAAAAGTCTGTTGTCGTACCGATCTCAAAACTTTCAGATGAATCGTTCGCACAACTATACAAAAACGACAAGTGGATTCAGCAAATTGCCGTGCCAATCTCTGGCGAGGAGGACAATGAAGCCAGGATTCGAGCGTATCCGATTCCTGGAAACAAACGCATTTCCAAATGCATAACATTCTCTCGTGATACGCGAATTCTATTTTTCGTAGTTGGTGAAGCACTCGTTGCCATCAATCCCGAAGACGGCAAACTAATTCACTCTGAACCCCTGCCAAAGAATTTTGGGACGGTAACCCAGTTATGTGTATCAGACGATGGGCACTTTCTTGCGGCATCAGGCAGTTTGGTTTTGACATGGCGCATCAATCGATCTGGTACTCAACTGCTTAGCCGTGTTTCTGCATTTGCAGGCGTGGCCCAATACAAGAGTGTCAGTCAAATTTCGTTTTCCCACGACAGCGAGTTTATCATTGCGGTCAGCGGAAAACGAGCATCCATCATTGAAACGGTTTCCGGTGACTTGTTATATGAAACGGAAGAAATTGGCTACTCATTCAGTGCTGATTTTGCGAAAGGCAATGCCGAAGCTGCTGTCTGCACCGGTCCAAAAATTTTGAAATACGATCTGAAAACAGGCGAATGTGTTTCTCGAGAATCGCTTTCGGCGTATGGAAGTCCCGTTTACTTCGATGCCTACCATGAAAAAACCGTGCTCTATGCTCCATCCGGTTACCTTTTCTATGGGTTTGATGGAAACGTAAACAAAATTGGTTCAAATGACTCAACTTCAAGTCTCAATTCAGCACATCTATCGCCAGACAACAAGTTCTTCTTTGCGGTCAGCGACAAGTCGATTTCGCATTGGGATATTGGGCGAAACCTGAAAGTTGCTGAGTACGAACCGTTTGTGAGTAACGAATTGTATCCAGGTAAAATCTCTGGATCAACGATTTCATCATGCGGTCGCTACATTGCGGCAGTGGTATCAGAAGGAAAAAACATATTAATTTTCAGACCGCGAACAATCAAACCCTTTTCGTTTTCCGAATACGAAAAGGATAAGCTGAATAAAGAAAAATGATCCGAAACGCACTATATTTTTTACTGGCCTTCACTTTTGCTGCAAGTGATTGCGATGCTCAAGAGTTCCGCAAATGGACCTCCAAAAACGGACTTTCAACCATTGAGGCCAAGTTCACCGAATTTGCATTCGACTCGATTATCTTAACAAAACGCGACGGGACGAAACTTCGCGTCAAAATTTCGCAACTTGGCATCGAGGATTTAGAATATGTCAACGATGCCGCGACAAACATGGCAACAAACAACGAGTCGAAGAAAGCATCAACAGTTTCCGTAAACGGTGTTGTAAAAAAAATAAAACTCGACCTAGATCCTTGCTACTCCATGGTGTTTTCCCCCGACAATAGCAAATTGGTCTATGGCCATAACTCGGGGGCAATTAGCATTTTGGATATTGGATCGGGCTCTGTTATTTTAAGGTCCAAGAAGGACCCGTTGATGAACA
>Ga0316204_10010690_pt1 | contig 11736 bp, 12 predicted proteins | sample 6monrhotite_MG_2_FD_205661 | JGI IMG/M metagenome (GOLD analysis project Ga0316204, IMG submission 205661) | Microbial mat bacterial communities from mineral coupon in-situ incubated in ocean water Damariscotta River, Maine, United States -... | ecosystem: Environmental > Aquatic > Marine >...
GCACCCTTCGACGACGAGAACGAATTCGGCGCCTATCCAAAATCGCTATGGGATCCCTATCGCGCCCGCCGGTATGCTCTGGGCGAACAGATGTACGAGACCATGGGTATCGGTCGCGAAGACAAAATAGCCCGGCTCAATCACATGCTCCGAAATTTCGAGTTCTTCGGCGCCCCGGTCGGTCTCTTTTTCAGCCTCGATGCGCGCATGAATCCCAATCAGTGGGGTCATCTTGGCATGTTCATCATGTGCGTCATGCTGGCTGCCGAGGAAAAAGGGCTGGCGACCTGCGCTCAGGAAGCCTGGATGACGCGTTGGAAGACGGTTGGCGCAGCCATCGGCCTGGCCGAGGGCGAACGCATCTGGTGCGGAATGGCGCTGGGCCATGCCGATCCGGATGCCGCCGTGAACACGCTGCGCTCGGAACGGGCGGAGGTGGATGAGTTCACCCGCTTTCTCCGCGACTGACCGCTACTCCGCCAGAATCGCCTCAAACTCGGACCGGGCCTGCGCGCCTGCTGCAACTTCGAACAAGTCCAGCATTTGGGGCGTCGTCGTCACCCGCTCGCGCATGACCGACTGCATGAAGCGAGCGAACGTCTCGCGGCCGACCAGCGCTTCGGCGCGCGCCAGGGCGAGCGGCCCCTTGCGGTAGGCGACCAGATAAGGCGGCCTTTCAGTCATCTGCGGCGTCCAGACCGGCGGCAGCGCTGTCGCAGCTCCGTCGACCTGACGCCGATAGCTCGCCATTCGCGCCTCAAACGCCGCTTCTCCCAGCGCCTCGCGCATGCCCATATTGGCGATGTGGTCGGCGAAGCTCTCATTGAGCCAGTTCTCGACCGTCATCGCATTGCCGTGACTCCAGTAGTGACCGAGCTCATGACAGATGAACTGGATCAGGGTCGGCGGTTCGCTGTCTGCAATGTCAGTAAGCGCGATCAGCGTGCCCCGGGAATAACCGCCCTCATTGCGGGAGGTGACGACGATCGACGCGTCCGGCAAGGGCCCGGCATCCGCCGCAAGTTCATTGAGATAGGCGGTGCAATGCTCGAGCGCATCGACAACCGCGTCGATATTGGCACCGGCCGGAACGCGCGTGTCATAGATGGCATAGCCGAGCGCAGCATGACGTTGAAAGTCAGACATCAGCGTGAAGGCCAGATCGAGGGCAGGCGTTTCCTGGATGACCTCGAAACCACCCGGCACACGCTCGATCGACTGCATGGCGATCCCAGCCCAGTCTCCGGGCAGCCAGACATCCAGTTCGGCGATCATCAACGCATCAAAACCCGCATCGAACGGAAGCCAGAAACTGTCGACCGTGAACTCGACCTTGCGTGAGTTCAACGTGTTGATGGGGGTACCAGGAGACTCGGGAAAAAGCGCGCCGGCATAGCGGATCCGGAGCTCTCGCACCTGCCCGTCGGCCGCAGGTCCCAACGCCACCTCATAGGACCGCATCCGCCCATTGGAACCGTCGACCAGCGTGCTCGTGGCAGTCTGTACTGACGCGCCGCTGATCTCCGCTTCGCCGAAAGCGGCATTGAGAAACAACGTCACCTCGGTCCGCTCATCGTCGAGAACGGTCAACGTCCAGTCAGCGGCCATCCGGCCCGTCTCCGGGCTGAGTCGAAGGTCACCATCATAGTGATAGCTGGCCAGCTGGGCCGAGGCGGCCGATGTCAGGCCGACAATGGCGGCGGCGGCCACTGCCGCCGCCCGGATGGTGTGTTTGACTGTCATGATGCTCCCCGGCTTGTTGTCATCCAAGGGATGCAGCATCGAGCCAGATCGGATGCATATAGTTTCGTCTACCAGATGCCGCCCGGCACCATTTCATTCGCCGCTTGGCGCGAAATGCGCGTGAAGTCGATCTGCATGACGACCTCGCCATCCTCACGGGTCACGACGGAATACCCATCCGGTCCGATGATCTCGATGACCGTCGAGAAGACCCGTTCCTCACCATCCTGACCGCGATGAGTCTCGTCCGGGAACACAAGCCTGTCACCATCGGGCGTCGCTGTTCCGTCCGACACACCTCCGATGGAGTTGTAATACCGATAGGTGATCACCCCGGCCGCAGCGTCCCAATGATAAAGCGTTTCGCCGCGATAGACCTCGCTGCCTTGCGGCACGGCATGCACGTCACGCAGATACTGCCCGCCATAGACCGGCTCATAGCAATGCACGTCGAAGGTCTCGGAACCGGGGAAAACGCCTGTCCAGCAAGCCCCCGCCAGGAAGGCGAGCGGCATCAACTCCTCGCGCAGGATAAGCGCTTCATCTGACGCGGCGCCCCGGGCCTGACCGGTCGACGCCAGCATCATCGCGCCCAAGCCCGCCATCAAAACCTGTCTGTGCATCTGCCACGCCCCTGCGTCTTTTCTCGTCGCCGAAACGGGTTAGGCTGAGCGCTTGATCGCCAACCAACACCCGTGACCCATCATGACCCTGACCGTTGCCTCCTGGAACGTCAATTCCGTCAAGGCCCGCCTGCCAAACGTGCTCGACTGGCTATCCGAGGCCAAGCCGGACGTCGCCTGTCTGCAGGAGATCAAGACGGTCGATGAAGGCTTCCCGCGGATGGAGATCGAGGCGCTTGGCTACAATATCGAGACCCATGGACAGAAGTCCTACAATGGCGTCGCCATCCTCTCGAAACATCCCATCGAGGAGATCCGCTGCGGCCTGCCCGGCGATGAGAGCGATGAGCAGGCCCGCTATATCGAGGTCGTGATTGCAGCGGAGACCGGACCCGTGCGTGTGGCGTCGATCTACTTGCCCAATGGCAATCCGGCGCCCGGCCCGAAATACGACTACAAGCTGGCCTGGATGGAACGTCTGCGACGCCACGCGAAAACCCTGCTGGCTTTCGAGGAACCGCTCATCCTGGCCGGCGATTATAATTGCATCCCGCGCGACAGTGATTGCTGGGACATCGCCGAATGGGAGAGTGACGCGCTAGCCCTGCCACAGACCCGCGCCGCCTTCCGGGCGCTGAAATGGCTGGGTCTGACCGAGGCTTTCGAACAGCTCGACGGGCGCGGCCACCAATACACCTTCTACGACTATCAGGCGGGACGGTGGAACAAGGGCCACGGCATCCGCATCGACCACCTTTTATGCTCGCCCCAGGCCGCCGATCGTCTCGAGGGTATCGAGATACACACCAAGACCCGGGGCAAGGAAAAGGCCTCGGATCATATTCCGATCGTCGGCAGCTTCTCCTTGTAGCGACCAGTCAGGATCAGCGTTCGGTCGCGTCGGCAATGACCTGTTTCGGGCCACCCTCTGGTATTGTGTCGAATGCAGGAAGGTCACCGGCCACACGGTCCCAGGAGGGAGCACGACTGGCATAGACTGTCATCTGCGGGTTGATGAGATCGGGATCGTCCAGGCTGGATGCCCGCGGGAAAACCATCCCCGGCAGACCGGAATTGGTCGAGTAGACAGCCGATCCACACGAACCGCAAAAACCACGCGAGACGATATTGCCGCTATCGGCGGGCCTTTCATAGAAGGTGGCCTCGCCTTGCACTTCAAACTGATCCTCCGTGACCACCACGTGCGTGCAATGGCCAGTACCGCTCGACTTGCGGCAGTCGACACAATGGCAATGGGCTGCCAGCTGTGGCTCCCCGGTGATTGTGTAGTGGACCTGCCCGCACAGGCAGCTACCTCTCATCTGTGTCATTCTGCTCTCCAACCGGATCCGCAAGGGATCCGGAAACGCTATTGTTGTGCGCGGGCAACCGTACCGAGCCCCGCTCCGTAGGAAGTTATTAAGCAGTCAGTTGTAAATTGCAAGTCACAAGTTACTAGCGAGCTCTCATGGAAGATTTTCGATCAGGTTGCCCCATCGCCTCCACACTCGACCTCGTTGGCGATCGTTGGACGCTCGTCATTGTTCGCGACATGTTGAACGGGAAACAGCGCTATTCGGAGTTCCTGGACGCCCCCGAGCGAATAACCACCAATATTCTCGCGGACCGGCTCGGCAAGATGGAGGCGGCTGGCCTCATCTCCCGCTCGCCGTATCAAACAAGGCCCAAACGGCACGCTTATGCGCTGACTCCGAAAGGCCTCGCCTTGCACCCAATCCTGCGCGAAATGTGCATCTGGGCAGGCCACCATATCGCCGACAGGTGGACGCCTCCGGAGGCCTTCATGCGAGGGCCGCATTGATCGAACTCGCCTGTGGGGCGATTTTTTCTCCCAAGCCGGGCTGGGCTCGTGTAGAGTTCACGTGAGGGACTTTTTCGTCACGGACCACACAATGCACTTCATACTGATCTCGACATTCACCCTGGCCATGTATGCGGGCCAGGCCACTGCCCAACCTCCCGCAACCCAGGCAACTCCGGCAACGACACGAGCCGGCGAAACGGACGAGGTCGAAACCGCCGGCCGCGGACACGCGCGCGCAGCCCAGCGCATGGCCCGTGCGCGGCATGCGGCCCGACATGACACCGATCAGGCCCGATCCGGCGGCGGATTGCCGGTGACCGAAACCGTCGTCTCCGAGCCACCCAGCGATCCCGACCCGGACCGGTAACATGATCCGCGTGATTGCGTGTTGCCTGTTGCTTTTGAACCTGCCCGCACCGGCAGATGCCGACAGCAATTCGCGACCGGTCGATCACTTCACGCTGCAGGAGGCGGCTGAATTTTCCAAACAGGTCGAGCGTGAACTCGCCGAACAAGGCGCCTACATTGCGCTGGTCTTCCGGTCAGGCCGGCCCCGTGCGGACCTTCCCGAAGGCGTGCGTTACACGCATGGCGCCTTCTGGGTCTATGGCCCTGTCACCGAGGCAGACGGCTCTCAAGGGTATGGCTACGCGGTCTATAATCTCTATCACGGGCAAGCCGACCCGACGCAGTCATATCTGGCGCAGGACTGGCCCTTGGATTTCATGCGGGGCGATGCCGTTGGCGAAGTCGGCATCATAATCCCAAGTGAGGAAATGCAGATCCGTCTTCTCGATGTGATTGCCTCGGACCAGTATGACAATCTCCACCAGCCTGCCTATTCCCTGCTCTCGAATCCGGCGGATCTACGCTACCAGAATTCCCCCGAATTCCTGCTCGACATCGTCGCTGCAGGCGCGTGGCTGACCGATGACCGGCAGCGGATCAAGATCAATCTGGACGCCTATTTTCTCCCTACCCGGATCCAGCTGGGCTGGTGGGACCGCCTGACAGCGGGTTGGTTCGATTCCAGATTACGGCTGGACGATCAGCCGAACGGTTCGGCCCGTATTGCGAGCTTCGCGTCGATAAGTGACTTCATGCTGACCTTCGACCTAGCCGACGAAATTATCGAAATCAGGTCCGACCCATTACCCTGACAGCCGTAACCACCTCTTCATAATAGCATTTCCGCGCATCCACCTTTTCTGGCAGAGATGTGAATTTTATTTACGAACATTGTTCATTTACTTGGGGGCAGGAAGCTGAAACAGTATCTCCGGGCTGGCACCCACAAAGGAGATACCGAATGCGAACCTTGATCCTTGTTTCGACCCTCGCCCTGGCGGTCGTTCCCGCCGCGATTGCAGACAGCGGCAATCCGGCAGCCCGAGCCTCGGGTGAAAGCGCTGGCGCCTCGGTTGAGGCAACCGCCACACTTGCATCAGCCGGCATCACAGTGACCGGCGCCTCTGTTGTTGCTGTCACAGGGGCGACCGCCGGTATTCTCACGGGCAATCCGGAGATGGTGGAAAATTCAATCGATTTCGCCGGAGACATGGCCTCGGCGCCATTCCATTCCGGTCCGTTGGCGGTCACGGATGCCGTCATTGTTGCCGACGGGGCGCCAGACGTCCCCTTTGATACGCCCGGCGCGCCATGAAACAGATCGCTGCCACCCTGGCCGTCATGATGGCAGTACTGACAGCGGAGCCGGTGGCGCATGCAGGCTCCGATGCGCTGCCGGTCTCACCCTTCACGGTTGAGGACGCGGCTGACTTCTCAAAGCAGATAGAACGTGACCTGGCAGCAAGAGGCGCCCGGGTCGCGCTGGTCTTTCGAACCGGCCGCCACCGCGAGGAACTGCCCGAAGGCGTCCGCTATACCCATGGCGCCTTCTGGGTCTGGTCAGAGATAGAATTGGAGGACGGAACACGCACGCATGGCTATGCGGTCCACAATCTCTATCACTACGCCGAAGCCCCCCAACGATCCTACCTGACCCAGGATTGGCCCCTCAATTTCACACGCGGGGATGTGGTCGGCGAGGTAGGCGTCATCCTGCCCTCCCCCGAAATGCAAAGACGAATCTGGCTGATGCTCGCCAACGATGCTGATGAGGCGCTTCACCAGCCGAACTACTCATTGATCTCCAATCCGCACGATGCGCGCTATCAGAACTGCAATGAATACCTCCTGGACGTGGTGGCAGCGGCGGCTTGGGAAACAACCGATCGGGACCGGATCAAGACAAATCTGGCGAGCTGGTTCGACCCCGTCCGAATTCGGACAGGCCTGTTCGAGCGTATACTGGCTCCCTCGGTCGATGAACGGCTGCGCCTCGAAGATCATCGCGGCCCTGTCCGAACGACGACCTATCGGTCACTGGCCAGTTTCATGTCGCAATTCGGCCTGTCTGAAGACGCTTATGAGTTACGGGCAGCCTTCCTGGAGGCAGCTGACCACACATTGCCCGCTGGCTGACCTCGCCAGCCCAGGTCGCGGGCGATATGGCGGCGGGCACATTGTGTTCGCCGCCATCCCACCTGTTGGAGCGCTTGGCTAGATCAGCGAAATCCCGGCACCGGCCTCGACCCGGCCAATCACATTCGCATCGCCATGCCCGAGTTCCCGAAAACTTGCGAGCACAGCGTCGGCGGCTTCCGGCGCACAACTGACCAGCAACCCCCCGGAAGTCTGCGGGTCGCACCACAGGACTTCATCAAGTGAGTTCCAATCAGCCGGCCGATCGACAAGCCGCCCGACAGCCGTCCAGTTCCGTCCGGAAGCACCGGTTTTCACCCCCTGGCTCGCCAGGCTTCTTGCTTCGTCGAACACTGGCACGGCGGCCCGGTCAATAACTGCACGAACACCGGCGCCCTCACACATTTCAGACAGATGCCCCAACAATCCAAACCCGGTCACATCAGTCGCGGCATGCACACCACCCAGCGCCGCCAGTCCCGCGCCCGGAGTGTTGAGCCGCGTGGTTGAGGCCACCATCTGGGCATAGCCCTCCGGCGAGAGCCGGTCCTGTTTCAGCGCCGCGGAGAAGACCCCAATCCCGATCGGTTTCCCGAGAATGAGCACATCACCCGGTTTCGCGCCGGCATTGGTCAGCAACCTGTCCGGATGCACGGTTCCGAGCGCGACGAGACCATAGATCGGCTCGGCCGCATCGATGGAATGCCCACCCGCGACCGGTGCTCCGGCCTCTTCGGCGACCGACCGCCCACCCGCAAGGATGGCGCGGATCATTTCCGGCGGCAGCTTGCCGACCGGCATGCCTACAAGAGCCAGGCAGAAAATCGGTGTGGCCCCCATTGCATAAACATCCGACAGGGCATTGGTCGCCGCAATCTTCCCGAATGTTTCGGGATCATCGACAATCGGGGTGAAAAAATCGGTCGTCGCGACCAGTGCCGTCTCGGAGTTGATCTGCCAGACCGCCGCATCATCGCGCGTCGAGGCGTCGACAATCAATTCGCTGGGCAGCGGGAAGGCCGATGGCGCGCCAAGAATATCGCTGAGAACCGCCGGATCCAGCTTGCAGCCACAGCCGCCGCCATGTGCCAGGGAACTCAATCGGATAGGCGCTGTGTCATCCATCGTCACGAACCTCGTCTTTTTGGCTAGTGTGCCCGGATGACCGGGATCGACACACCGATGCAACGCATAGCCACCACGGATGACCTGACGGCGCAAGCGCTGGCGCAGTATGACGCCATCATCGATGTGCGTTCACCGTCCGAGTTCGCTGAGGACCATCTGCCCGGCGCCATCAACCTGCCGGTCCTGAACGATGCCGAGCGGGCGCAAGTCGGGACCCACTACACCCAAGTATCGGCCTTCGAGGCCCGGCGCATGGGCGCAGCCATCACCGCCCGGAACATTTCCCTGCATATCGCTACCGCCCTTGCGGACAAGGAAAAAGGCTTTCGCCCGCTCGTCTATTGCTGGCGAGGCGGCATGCGCTCGCAATCCATGGCCACCATCCTCGCAGCCGTCGGCTGGAAGACCACACTCATCGATGGCGGCTACCGGACCTGGCGGCGCCAGGTCAGCCGGGCGCTGGACGGCGACGGGTCATTGCCAATCATCCTCGTCGACGGCCAGACAGGTACCGCCAAGACGCGGCTCCTGCACGTCCTGGCAGAACGCGACGAGCAGGTGATCGACCTTGAGGGCATTGCCCATCATCGTGGCTCGATCTTCGGGAATTTCACGGACCGGCCGCAACCCAGTCAAAAAGCATTCGAAACCGCGGTCTGGGCCGTGCTGCGCGATATTGACCCTGGGCGCCCCGTCTATGTTGAAGCCGAAAGTCGGCAAGTGGGGCAACGCCGCGTTCCGCCTCGCCTTTGGTCCGCCATGCAAGCGGCGCCACGCCTTGAAATCCGGGCACCGGTGGCCGAGCGGGCGCGCTATCTCACAACCGCCTATCCCGACCTTGCCCGCGACAGCGGCAAACTCCTGTCTGCGATTGATGGTCTACGCCGCTTCCACGCCGGCACCGAAATCTGCACCTGGCGAACAATGGCCGAGACAGGTGAATTCACGGCTCTGGCCGAAGCCCTCGTCATGGCGCACTACGATCCCGCCTATGACCGGGCGCGCAAACGGGATGGCGAGCCGGAGAACCGGACAGTTCTTGAAACGGACAGCCTGGATGATGCGGCCCTCGAGCGGCTGGCTGACCGGATCATGACCGGGCCTCGTGCTCATTCAACTGCGCCGGAGCTATCAGGAGATCGATCAGCCCGGTGATGTGGTCGAGCTCCTCGACGATTTTAGAGAAACGCCCCGGATTGGTCAGCGGCTTCGACATCGAACCGACCTCGAACAGATTGCCGGTTTCCGCGGCGATCAACAGCTCGCCATGGCCACTGTGTTGATCAAAGGCGGCCCGGACATTTTTGCCCTGCAGGCTGGATTCCAGTGCGAGAAGGCGCTCCATGAAGGAGGGCGTCAGCATATAGCGGGCGAGCACCTGATCACTGCCATAGACCTCGAACGCCTTCTCGAAACCCGGGTCCACCAGGCCGATCCGCTCCAGCTTCTTTGAGCCGAATGAGCGGCCGAGGGCATTGAGCCCGTTGAACCAGCCCTGGTCGCGCGTGATCACTGTCAGCCCCTCGACCTTGCGCGGAAAATTGATGCGGATGATCACACCGCGAAACACCGTGACGTAGTAGGTCCGCTTCTTCGATCGGCGACGCTGTTCCAAGTGAGCCTCGTAGAGCTCAAAGTCACAGCCATCGCGCTCGCCGGCGAAATGGTCCTCGAATTTCTGCCGGTCCGAACCCGGCAGCAGGCCATAATCGCGCATCTCCCGGAAACGGGCGGTCGTCGGCGGCTTGGCGCTGTAGGTCAGCCCCAGCGCGTCGGCAATTGTTGTGTTGAGCTCCGCCTTGATCTGCCGGGACAGCTTGCTCAGCGCATGGCTGCCCGCCATGTAACCGCCAAAGGGGCCAACAATGAGCGCTATCGCGATCGGCGGAGCTTCAACGCCCTGTTGGGCAAGGACCAGAGCCACAACAACGCTCAAGCCCAGCCCCACAGCAGTCCAAGTCCAGCGTCGCTTCACATAGCGCAGCCTGTCAGCCTCCAGCCCGGCCAGCCAGGGCTCGAGCTTTTCGCGCCAGAGGGTCTGGACGCGCGCGTCCATTACATCGCCTCTAACCGGGCCAGGGCTTCGGCCATCTTGGCTTTCTGGCCAGCATAGTCGGTCAGTTTCTCGCGTTGTTCGGCAACGACTTCGGCCGGGGCGTTGGCGACGAAGCGCTCATTGCCGAGCTTCTTTTCAAGGCGGCCGATCTCGCCATCGAGCTTGGCAACCTCCTTGGTGAGGCGGTCTTTTTCGGCACCGAAATCGATGACGCCTTCCAGCGGCAGGGCCAGCGTGGTCGTGCCCAGCACGGTCTGGGCCGAGGCCGCCGGAACCGCGTCGGCGAGAGAGACCTCGGACAGGCGAGCCATGCGCTGGATCAGCGCGTCGTGACGCTGCAGGCGGGCCGCCACCTCGGTGTCAGCCCCGACAGCGACCAGCGACAGCTTTGCGCCGGCGGGGATGTTCATCTCGGCACGCAGGCGGCGGATATCGGTGACCAGATTGATCAGCCAATCCATTTCGGCGGTGGCCTCAGCATCCTGCAGCCCGTCCAGCTGCGGCCATTCGGCGACGATCAGCTGGGTGTCGCGTGTGCCGGTCTCTGCCCACAGCGCTTCGGTGACGAAAGGCATGAAGGGGTGAAGCATTTTCAGCGCCTGGTCGAGCACGAAGGCGGTGGTCGCCCGCGTCTCGGCCTTGGCGGCCTCGTCCTCGCCATTGAAGAGCGGTTTGGCGAATTCCAGATGCCAGTCGCAGAAGACGTTCCAGACGAAGCGATAGGCGGCGGCGGCGGCTTCGTTGAAGCGGTAATTGTCGAGGCCGGCATTGATCGCCTCGACTGCCTGGGCGGCCTCGGACAGGATCCACTTGTTGACGGTCTGGGTGACGGATTTGGGGTCATACCCGCCCGGCACGACGCACTCATTCATTTCGGCGAAGCGCGCGGCATTCCACAGCTTGGTGCCGAAATTGCGATAGCCTTCAACGCGTTCCTTGGACATGCGGATATCGCGGCCCTGCCCGGCCTGGGCGGCCAGGGTGAAGCGCACGGCATCGGCGCCGTATTCGTCGATCAGCTCGAGCGGGTCGATCACATTGCCCTTGGACTTGGACATCTTCTGCCCGTTCTCGTCACGGACGAGGGCGTGGATATAGACATCCTTGAAGGGCGCGACCTTCATGAAATGAAGGCCCTGCATCATCATCCGGGCAACCCAGAAGAAGATGATGTCGAAGGCGGTGATCAGCACCGAAGTCGGATAATAGCGTTCGACCATCTCCGGCGTGTCATCGGGCCAGCCCAGCGTGGAGAAGGGCCAGAGCGCGGAGGAGAACCAGGTGTCGAGGACGTCTTCGTCCTGCTTCAGCGCGACGTCCTTGCCGAGCTTGGCGCGCGCCTGTTCGACTGCTGCCTCTTCGCTCTCGGCGACGAAGACATTGCCGTCCTCATCATACCAGGCCGGCACCCGATGTCCCCACCAGAGCTGGCGCGAAATGCACCAGGGCTGGATATTGCGCATCCACTCAAAATAGGTCTTTTCCCAGGTCTTGGGATGGAAAGTGGTGCGGCCATCCTCGACGGCGGCGATGGCATCCTTGGCCAGCTCGCCGGCATTCACATACCACTGGTCGGTCAGCCAGGGCTCGATCACAACGCCGGAACGGTCGCCATAGGGCTGCTGGATCACCTTGTCCTCGACTTCGCGGAGCAGGCCCAGCTCGTCCATCTTCGCGACCAGCGCCTTGCGGGCCTCGAAACGATCCATACCGCGCCATTCGGCCGGGATGCGCTCCAGGCCGCCCGTGCCATCATCCTCGCTCAGAAGGCGCGCTTCCCGGTCGAGAATATTGACCTTGGGCAGGTCATTGCGCTTGCCGACTTCAAAGTCGTTGAAGTCGTGCGCCGGGGTGATTTTCACACAGCCCGTGCCCTG
>Ga0316204_10010691_pt1 | contig 11735 bp, 13 predicted proteins | sample 6monrhotite_MG_2_FD_205661 | JGI IMG/M metagenome (GOLD analysis project Ga0316204, IMG submission 205661) | Microbial mat bacterial communities from mineral coupon in-situ incubated in ocean water Damariscotta River, Maine, United States -... | ecosystem: Environmental > Aquatic > Marine >...
GCAATATTCATAATACCCGCGAGTGGATTATTCGTAATTCACCGGTGCCCATCGGCACGGTGCCAATTTATCAGGCGCTGGAAAAGGTAGACGGCGTTGCTGAAAACCTTACGTGGGAAGTGTACCGCGATACGTTGATTGAGCAGTGCGAGCAGGGGGTGGATTATTTCACCATCCATGCGGGTGTGCGGTTACCGTTCATTCACCTAACAGCCAAGCGCGTAACCGGTATTGTTTCACGCGGCGGCAGCATCATGGCGAAATGGTGTTTGTCGCACCACAAGGAAAGCTTCCTCTACACGCATTTTGAGGATATCTGCGAAATTCTGAAACAGTATGATGTGGCCTTCTCGCTCGGCGACGGTTTTCGCCCCGGCTGTATTGCCGACGCTAACGACGAAGCCCAATTTGCAGAACTTCGCACGCTGGGCGAATTGACAAAAATTGCATGGAAGCATGACGTGCAGGTGTTTATCGAAGGTCCCGGCCATGTGCCGATGCACAAGATCAAAGAAAACATGGACCTCCAGCTGGAGATTTGCCATGAAGCACCTTTTTACACACTTGGGCCTCTTACAACCGATATCGCACCGGGCTATGACCATATCACATCAGCCATTGGCGCAGCGCAAATTGGCTGGTACGGTACGGCTATGCTGTGTTACGTCACGCCAAAAGAACATCTGGGCCTGCCAGATAGAGACGATGTGAAAGAAGGCGTGATCACCTATAAGCTGGCGGCACACGCAGCGGATTTGGCCAAAGGTCACCCAGCCAGCCAACTGCGCGATGACGCATTATCGCGCGCGCGCTATGAATTCCGCTGGGAAGACCAGTTTAACCTGAGCCTTGACCCGGAACGCGCCCGTGATTTTCATGATCAGACTTTGCCTAAAGAAGCGCACAAAGTGGCGCATTTTTGCAGCATGTGCGGGCCTAAGTTTTGCAGTATGAAAATAACCGCCGAAGTACGCGAATTCGCCGCAAAAAAAGAAGAAGCCGAGACCGGCATGAAAGCAATGAGCGCAGAATTTAAAAAACGCGGGAGCGAGCTGTACCTGCCAGCGGATGACGACGGTGATATTCAAGCTGCTGAGTAAATAGACACGTACTTGACGAATAAGGAAAGGCCGGGGCATTCTGCGTCGGTCTTTTTTATTGAGGAAATTGTAGTGCATAAATACATTATATCATTGGTATTGTTGGCCTTTTCTTTTGGGGTGGCTGCTGAAGAACAAATGACAGAGGCGACGTTAAGAGCCAAGGCAGAAGCATTCATTATGGCAAAGAATGCACGCCAGCAGCCGGATACAGCTGTTGAAGACATCGATTATTTTATTTCGTTACTGGCAGACGATTTTGTTGATGAACATATCCGGTTCAATGTAACCGTGACGGATAAAAACAATCTTCGTACAGGCATGATAGCCAAAATGAAGGACGAAGTTCATTTCAGCAAAATTAAGGTCGATCAGATGATGATTGGCCGAAATGTTGTATTTGTTAAATACACCGAGCATGCGAAGGTAAAACCAAGCCATATGGATAAGGTCGTTGAATATACAAGCACCAATATAGTGTCACTTGAATTCAATGATGAAGGGTTGATCAAGCATATCCGCAGGCATCACGGGCTTTGATTATAAGGATATGCTCTCTATGACGAAATCAGATAAAATCGGTGCGCTCTATGCTGCCGCCATGACGGTGTATTTTCTGGTGTCGGGCCTCAGTATGCTGTTTGATGTGCCCACGAAGCTGGTGCGGATCAACTTGAAGGCAGTAAACGCCGACGGTGAGATCGCCTTTATCCTTATTTACTGCGGCTTGATGGTGGGCATTGGGGCTGCAAACATCATTCTTTGGCGTCTCAGCAAAACATGGCTGTATCCGGCGGTGCTCAGCACTGTGATCGTTGCATCCTTTATCCTGTTTCGGTTGGTTGGTAGTTATATGGTGGGAACAGTCAGCGAAAGCCAAGCCAGCTTTTTGGTTATCGAGCTTTTAGAACTGAGCCTTGGTTGCTTGATTATTTGGAGGTGTGGCCTGATCAAGCGGCGAAGTAGCTAGCTTCTGATTTTTTTGTAGGTGGCTTTGATCGGTAAGGGGGCTAACCGGTATACATGCTTGTTGCGCGGTCAGACACCGTTGGTACAATGGTGAAGCTATCCGCAGACAGGGTTATTTTAAGCATTTTGTTATTGTCGGCAGGGGTCAGCTGACAGTTTACCGTGCCGTTCATTTGCGTGCCTTTTAACGTGAAGGAAACGCACCAGTCGGTGCTTGAACCACTTGGAAAGCTATATTTTTTGTTCAATGTGGTCATGCCGACAGCAAGGGAGGGGTGGTGTATCAACGGGCTGGCGTCTCCACTAACAGAAACCGATAAACTTGCGTCTTTTATAACTGTTCCACATTCATTTTTTAAAGACACATATCCGGTAACGTTTGACATTATTTAAAACCGATCAAATTGTAGCTTGGCGAAGAGCCGCCATGCGAATTTGACTATCTAGCATAAAACCTGAATTCCATAGAGTGAATATCGCCGCAAAGACGAATGTTTTTCCCACCAGCCCAAAAAATGCCGAAACAGCCATAAAACATATGAGCGCCAACAACCCAACCCTAACAGAAATTCAAAAGATACCCCCGCACCCCGATGCAGGGTCCATTTGTAACATCGAACGCTGTTTTTGACATGGATACCGGGATCAAGCCCCGGTATGACAATGTTGTTGCATATTCGTCCCGGCTTTAGGCCGCTATTGTCACGCCTACCGGACGCGCTTCAGCCAACAATCGGTGGTGCGCTCACCGTACTGGCCTCGTTACGTTTTCAGAAAAAAAACTGAATTCCACATTGAAGTGCACTCTGGTTTATTGGAACCATATCACAGTCCGTAAAACAAAGATCATGGCTTTGGATTATCCGAGCATTCATAGATTGTTTTAATGTCTATCATTACCTGTTTTTTTTTGAAATTGAGTACTATTTTGCCGGGTTTGTTTACATCTTATTAAGATGATTGTTCGATACCCTTCCTGTGGAGATGTTACCGGGGGAATGGTGAGCTATTTTAGAGAAAATATTGCCATTTCCCTACTCGAAAACTTATTAAAAGGATGAAGAAAATGGAAGCGGAAGAAGTTCTAGATAAAGGATTTGCGGCTCACGCCAATGTTAAAGCCCGTCTGAAACGCATCATTAACGGTGAAGAAGATGCTACACCGGAAAGCGTTCGAGCCGACAATGTATGTATCGTGGGCAAATGGATTTATGGCCCTGGTCAGGAATTTTCTGATAAAGGCGAATATAGTGAACTAAAAACGATACATGCAGGATTTCACGAAGAAGCCTATCAAGCTCTAATGTTATTCAAGTCCGGCAAAAAAAACGAGGCCATGGAATATGTGGAAAGTGGGCCTTTTGAACAAAAATCAAAAGAGATCAAAACCGCCCTCTTTGCAATGAAAAAAAGTACCAAGGCATAAGCATATCAACAAGCTTGGAATATGCCTCCCAATATAAATGGAAAGGGCCACTTGCACAGGGAAATGCTGTGGCCCTTTATCTATAGGTAGCCTTCAATAATAATTATATTTTACGGGGAAAAGGGTATCTGTAGCGGCATTTAAGGGTAGTATATGCGTAAATTCACCCCGAAGTTGTCACCCCATACTTCGAAGCGGGATCCATTTGTAACATCAGGCGCTGCCTTTGACATGGATTGACGTCGCCGCCTGCTTCGCATACTGGCCTTTGCCGGAATGACAAAAAAACGCCCCGCTCCCGCTATGGCTATGTTGGTTGTGGCTTATTACTAGGCGAAGCTATCCTAATCCGCCGTCGCTAAAGCCAGCGGCGCACGCTTGCTTTATAGCCGTCGAAATCATCGCCGAAGGCTTCTGCCATGCGGTTTTCCTCAAACGGAATATACCACCAGTTTGCAACAGCAAAGAACACCAGCGGGAACAAAGGTGCCAGCGTGGTGCCTATTACCACAGCAATGCCTGCCAGCAAGAGTATCATGCCCAAATACATGGGGTTGCGGGTAAATTTAAACGGCCCGGTGGTTACCATGCTGTCAGGTTTTTTGTAGGGAATAAGGTTGGTTTTATGCTGCTTGAACACGCGCGCACCCCACACAGGCAATAATATGCCCAACACAATCAGGCTGTAGCCCACAATATCCCATGCGCCGCTGTGCCAAAAGGCTGCGCCGTCTATTTGGCCGGTGCCAGCAATTGCCAAAGCGCATATAAGTGTAACAACAGGTGGTAACAGTATTTTCCGCATGAAATTTCTCCCTTGCCATTACAGTAGGGGGAAGCGCCCGCCATGCAAGGGCTTTTGTTCTTGTGTCTGTTCCTCTGCCTCTGCCTCTGCCTATGCTTGTGGGGCTTGCCAGTGTTTGTTCACATACACGTGTGCCTGCACCGTGTCGGTTTTGCTGGCATATGGTCGTGGTGCGTTCTAAACTTTATGCAACTGTATTTCGTTTATTGAAAACCTGTTTTATCCAAGGGGATGCCTGTGAAAACCTTTTTGAAAATAGCCGCCTTAACGGCTGGTATGTTAACTGCCAGCTCTGGCACAATCGCGGACGATACGGCTCCTGCTTTTGACGCAGCCAAGCTGGATGCCATCTTGGCTGCGCAGCCTGAAAAAGCCAAGGTGCGCTACCAATTCCGCCATCCAAAAGAAACACTTGAGTTTTTCGGCGTGGCGCCAGGCATGACAGTGGCCGATACTCTGCCTGGCGCTTATTACAGCAGTATTCTATTGCCGTATTTGGGTGACGAGGGCGCGCTTGTGGGCGTTAGTTATTCCATTGGGCACCGGGCAATTGATAACGGTGACAATAAAATGCGAATGGACCGCGTGCGTAATTGGCCTACGACATTTGTTGAAAATGCCGAAGGCTGGCGCGGTGGCAGCAAAGCGGCTGTTTCTGCCTTCCTATTTGATGCTATGCCTGAAAATGTAAAAGGCACCGTTGATGTGTTTTTGGTGGTGCGGGCTTCCCACCACCTGAACAAATATGAAGATAACGGCAATCGCCGTACCAAAGCGCTGGCTGATATTTATGCCGCACTAAAACCAGGCGGCATACTTGGTGTAGTTCAGCACCGGTCGCCGGCGGGTAACAGCGACGAATGGGCGCGCGGATTTAAGGGCTATATCAAGCAGGCGCCTTATATTGAGGCCATTAAAGCGGCGGGCTTTGAATTTGTGGCGGCTAGCGAAATTAACGCCAATCCGAATGACAAGCCTTCAGAATCCGATTTTGTTTGGCGCTTGCCTCCCGTCCTTGCGGGCAGCGATGAAGGCTCTGAAAAACGCGCAGCGATGAAGGCCATTGGGGAAAGCGACCGTATGACCTTGAAATTCCGTAAACCTGAATAAAAGGGTAATTGATACGGCAAATCCGCATCAGGGCCGCTATTTGCATTTTAATGTTTGTTAAAAGAGGGCGCTTTGCCGTAGCCTGTGCGGGTCATTTTCGTACAAGCAGGGAGAGCGCCCGTGTCAGCACCACAATTAACCAGCTATAAAGTATGGGACCACACTACGCGGATTTTCCATTGGTTGAATTTCCTGTCCATTCTTGTACTTATCGGCGCAGGTGTGGTGATTTTGAACGCAAAGGCGTTTGGGGTTGCCACCGAAGGCAAAATCCTGCTGAAAACCATCCATGTGTATGCGGGCTATGTGTTTGCACTTAACCTTGCGTGGCGGCTGGTATGGGCCTTTGTGGGCGGGCCGTTTGCGCGCTGGCGGGCTTTGTTGCCGTTTGGTAAAGGGTACGGGGCAGCACTGGCTGCTTATATCAGCGGTGAAAAAACCAGCTATCAGGGCCACAGCCCGCTTGGGCGGCTCGCGGTAACGGCGCTTCTTATTGTGTTAACTGTGCAGGCCGTAACCGGGCTGGTGCTGGCTGGCACAGACATTTACTTTCCGCCGTTTGGTGGCTGGATATCCGCATGGGTAGCCGCACCGGGTGTGGACCCCGCTACGCTGGTACCTTACGCCAAAGATATGCTGGATGCAGACGCCTATAAGGAAATGCGCGCCTTCCGTAGCCCTTATATTGAAACGCATGTTGTTAATTTTTACATTATTTTGGCACTGATTGTGCTGCATATTGCAGCCGTTGTACGCGCCGAAGTAAAGCAGGGTGGCGGCCTGGTTTCTGCTATGTTCAGCGGCAAAAAAATACTGGATGAAGCGCCTGAAGACGGTGATATGGATAGTTAATTTTAATTGCTGTTTGATGCTGCTTCAATAGTTTTGCTCATGCCTGCATGAAGAACTTCTACCTTTACCTGCACGGCCAGCGTACCCACATGTTAGGCCGCGCAGTTAGAGGAGGGAAGCATGCCACACGGAAACAGCCCCGGTTCTGAATATCATTTGGCCCAGTTAAATGTTGCCACCATGAAATACCCAAAAGACAGCCCGGAATTAGCATCTTTCATAGGTGCACTGGATGAAATTAATGCGCTTGCCGAAGCCTCGGAAGGGTTTGTTTGGCGGTTGAAGGACGAAGACGGCAACTCTATGTCGTTCAGCATGTTTGATGAACAAACCTTGCCGAACATCAGCCTGTGGCGTGACCGTGAAAGCCTGTTCAATTATGTTTACGCCTCCGCGCACACGCCCTTTTTGGCGCGGCGTAAGGAATGGTTTGAAATGACATCAGAGCACACCATGGTGTTGTGGTGGGTGAAGGCGGGCCACAGGCCAACGCTGGAAGAAGCTGCAAAAAGGCTTGAATATTTGCGTGAGCACGGACCAAGCTTGCAGGCCTTTACGTTCAAACGCGCTTTTGACGCAACAGGCGAGGCGGTTTAGCTTTTTGCAGTAAACGGAAGTGTTCTGGCGGAACAAGGTTTTTCATGGCAAATTCTGTCAACGGTCGAATCGATACTTGAATCGACATACGAATCGGGATTGAGGGTATGCGCTGAAAATCAGCGCCCAGCAAAAGGGGACCAGAAAATGAAAATGCACAAACTTATCAAATCAATAGCGGCCTCGGCGTTGTTGACAGCGGCAGTTGCTGTACCGGCGATTGCGGACCACCATGGCCATGCCATTAAGGCGGCACTTGGAAACGCTGACCGGCCTGCGGATGACAGGGCTCTGGACGCTGCACGCAAGCCCGGTGATGTAATGATGTTTGCGGGTATAGCGCCGGGTATGAAGGTGCTGGATATCAATTCCGCTGGTGGGTATTACAGTGAATTATTATCTCTTACGGTGGGTACTGAAGGCACAGTTTATGCGCATAACGGTCTAATTTATTGGGATTTTATTAAAAGAACCGAACCAATCCGTTATGCGGATGACCGGCTTGCCAATGTAGTGCAAATCCACGAGGATAATGAAAGTGTAGACCTGCCTTCTGGCAGTTTGGATGCTGCAATTGCTGTTTTAGCGTACCATGATTATTTCTTCACACGAGAAACTCGCGGTGGTCGTGAAGACGTGGCGCCTGTGTTGAAATCCATTTATAATGCACTGAAGCCCGGTGGTAGTTTCACCATTGTTGATCATATTGCTGCAGCGGGCACTGGCCCTGATGATTTTGATAAATTACACCGCATTGACCCAGCTTTTGTTCAAAAGCAGATGGAAGACGCTGGCTTTACCCTGGCGGGTTCCAGCAACGCGTTGATGACTGATACTGATGACCCAAAGCGTAGTCCGTTTGCTGACGACTTGCGCCGTAAAACCAGCCGGTTTATTCTGAAGTTCACCAAGTAAGCCAAAGCTTATTTTTGTAACAGCAACGTGTTGAGGCTGTTTTTTTAGATAAAGAGTTACCCTTCAATGAAATGTATTGGAGGGTAATTTTATGAGACACATACTATATTTTGTTTTGGGACTGCTGATTGCTGGCGGCGGTGCAGTAGGCCAAGCGCCGGCTGATGTGGCCGCTTCAATTCTTGCGCCCAAAAATATAAAATTATTGCAGCAATTGATCGGGAGTGAGGCGCGTTCTGAAAGGCACCGCGCCCGGGATGTATACCGACACCCTTTGGAAACACTCACATTTTTTAATTTGCAACCGGATATGACCGTTGTGGAAGTATTCCCGGGCGGGCAGGGTGGTTGGTACCGAAAAATCATTGAGCCCTATATTAAGAACACCCCCGGCGGTGCTTACCACGCAATAAGAGGCAGGAAAGGCTGGCCCGGCAAAGCCGTGAGTGGTTTACCGTACGGCGAAATTGACATGGCGCTTGTATTTAGGGCGCATGGTTTTTTAATTTACGGCGCGCCAGCGCAGGACCATCTGGTCGATTTATTTAAAATGGTTAGACCCGGTGGGTATCTGGGCATTGTTGACCATACAGGTGATGAAAGCGTTGAGCAGGACCCTGACGGTGCCAGTGGATATGTGAATGAAAGCTATTTTCGCGCAATGGCAGAAAAGGCCGGTTTTGTTTTCGTAAAATCCAGTCCGGTAAACCGAAACCCAAAGGATACCAAAGACCACCCAAGGGGGCTTTATTCTTTGCCGCCGTCTCTTAGCGGATTAGACAAAGACAAACACCGGGCAATTGGGGAAAGTGATCGTTTCACACATTTGTACCAAAAACCTGCAGGGTAGCTGGCTCAGGCTGCGATTTCCTCCTTGAGTTCGCTGCAAAAGAGCCTAACTCTATATGACTGCACGAAGGATAATGGTTCTGGGGAGTGATATGGCTGGTTCTTATAACCTTGATGGCTTTGATGAATTTTTCTTTGACCGAAATGGATTAAAGCGCAAGGTTTTCCGCACAGGGCCTATAGGTGGTGCGCCTGTGCTTTTAATGCAGGAATTACCGGGCATGACCAAGCACACGCTAGCGCTTGCCAAGCGTTTGGCGGGTGATGGCTACCAAGTATATATGCCATTGATGTTCGGCAAACCAGACAGCGCTATTGAGCCGCTAAAAAATGCCGTGCGCCTATGTATTCAGCGCGAATTTCACTTTTTAGCGTGGCATAAACCCAGCCCTATTGCTGATTGGCTCCGGCTTTTATGTGGGCATATTTCAGAGCAGAACGCGGGCCGAAAAATAGGTGCTATTGGTATGTGCCTTACAGGACGCTTTGTTTTGTCTTTGATGGTTGAAGAGAGCCTTGTCGCGCCGGTAATGTCACAGCCCGGACATCCCAAGGGCCATGGTAATGCCAAAAATGCTGCAACACTGGGTATTCCGGCGTGTGATCTGGCAGCGGCAAAGAAGCGTGCGGAGGACGACGATATTCAGGTTTTGGGCCTGCGGTTTGAGAATGATCCATTTTGCCCACCCCAGCGTTTTGAGACGATGGAAAAGGAGTTTGGTAAAAATTTCATACGCTTTGATATTGATCAGTCGTTGTATGCTGAACACAATATTCGCGAAAAAGCGCATGCTGTACTAAGCATTGATTATAGTGACAAACCAAACCATCCCACGCGGTTGGCCTATGAGAAAATGATCAGTTTTTTCATGGAAAGACTGAATTAATCTAAAGCCCTTAAGGGCAAGGCATTGAAAATTCGTCTTCTATCTTGTTGATTTCTTTGATCAGTTCTTTTGGCAGGGTCATGTCATGAGTGTCCAGCGCAGTTTTAAGCTGGTCCATGGTGGTGGCGCCAATGATATTTGATGTAAGAAATGGTTGGATGTTCACAAAGGTAAGAGCCATCTGCGCCGGGTCCCAGCCGTGATCGCGCGCCAAAGCAACATAGCGTTCCATTGCAGCCGTACCATTTGATTTCAGGTAACGACCAAAGGTTTCTTTAAATAGGCCAAAGCGTGAATTTTCAGGAACAGCTCCGCCGCAGTATTTCCCGGTGAGATAGCCCGAAGCGGTTGGTGAATAAGCCAGTAGTCCGCATTCTTCTTTGTCAGCCAATTCCGCCAGACCAACTTCATACGAACGATTTAGGAAATTGTACGGGTTCTGAATTGAGGCAACGCGCGGCAAGCCTGCTGTTTCTGAAAGTTTAAGCGCATGCATTGCGCCCCATGCAGTTTCGTTTGAAACACCAACTGCGCGAATTTTTCCTGCATCAACAAGTTCTTTTAAAGCAGATAGGGTTTCTTCCAAAGGAACGGCGTTTGGATCTTCCCGTGGGCGGTAGCGCAAGACGCCAAAATAATTAGTGGCGCGGCTGGGCCAGTGTAGTTGGTAAAGATCAATATAATCGGTACCCAGCCGCTTTAGGCTGGCATCACAGGCTTCCAGCACAGATTGGCGGTCAAGGTTATTACCAGCTTCACCGTGCAAATGTGGTCTGATATAGTTCAGGTGCGGCATTGGGCCTGCAATTTTGGTGGCAATTACCACCCGGTCGCGCTTGCCGCTTTTCTTCAACCAGCTTCCAATGATGCGCTCAGTGGCGCCGTAAGTTTCTTCCCGCGCAGGCACAGAATACATTTCAGCGGTATCAAGGAAATTAACACCGTGATCCAGCGCCATTTCAATCTGGGCATGCCCTTCCGCTTCGGTGTTTTGCTGGCCCCATGTCATGGTGCCAAGACAAATCTTGCTAACACTAATATCGGTACGGCCGAGCTTGCGCATTTCCATAGAGCAGGTCCCTGTGAAGTTCTTGATCTGATGTGATTCTAGTGCAGTTTTAGGCGGCTTCAATGCCTTTTTCTGTCATCAGTTGCTGAAGTTCGCCGCTTTCAAACATCTCGCGGATGATATCGCAGCCACCAACAAATTCGCCTTTAACATACAACTGCGGAATTGTTGGCCAATCTGAGAATACCTTAATGCCTTCGCGCATTTCAGGGTCTTCCAGCACATTGAAGCTTTCGTATTTCACACCAACATGTTGCAACACCTGGCTTACCGTAGATGAAAAACCACACTGCGGAAAAACAGGTGTGCCTTTCATGAAAAGCACGACGTCGTTTGCGTTAACATAATCCTGTATGGTTTCTGAAACACTCATTATTCATTCCTCAAATTTGGCCTCAAGTTAGGCCTTAATTTTGACCATGCATACGGTCATAAATATAGCTGATTTCCCTTACAAATAAGGGCGTTTCACCGCCTTGCCAAGGGGGGAAATTGAAATCTTACCAAAATAGTCTGAAAAATTGCCGGTAATGCCGCCAGCTTAAGCAGGAACACCTGTTTGAAGTGCGAGCGCATGTAGCTCGCCGCCCATACGGCCCTTCAGGCTTTTATACACCATCTGATGCTGCTGAACCCGTGATTTTCCGCGGAATCCTTCATACATAACATGGGCGGCATAATGGTCGCCGTCGCCGCGCAGATCTTCGATTTTTACAGAAGCGCCAGGCAGGCCTTCTTCAATTAATTTTACAATGTCGTCTGACATCATTGCCATATCAGGTACCCCGGAAAAAATTTAACGAAAGTTACTATAGCAGGCTGAAGCACAGTGCGTAAGCAATAAGCTTGACCAAATCAAATGAAGAGGCTTTTCTGTGGCCTGAAAGGTGTGATCTGTGGTCCAAAAAAACTGTTTACTTGTTACAACACATTACCGGCCATTAATTGGCGGGGCGTTAACAGTGTATGATGCATTGGCGGCGCGTGCCGGGGGCGCGATCAGTGTTTTAACGGCCAACACAGATTATACCACAGGGGCTGAAGCCAAGGGCTGGCAAGCTTTTGACGCAGATTGTGGCTATAAAATAACCCGTGTGACAGAAATGCGCACTGGTTTGCTGCCTACCGGAATCGGCATTTTCGGCAAAATAGCAGC
>Ga0316204_10010692_pt1 | contig 11735 bp, 15 predicted proteins | sample 6monrhotite_MG_2_FD_205661 | JGI IMG/M metagenome (GOLD analysis project Ga0316204, IMG submission 205661) | Microbial mat bacterial communities from mineral coupon in-situ incubated in ocean water Damariscotta River, Maine, United States -... | ecosystem: Environmental > Aquatic > Marine >...
AAAGCGCTAGCGATTTGCAAAAAGAATCCGGTTTACAAATAAGCATTAATGTATGCATTGTCCATTTTGTAACACAGACGATACTAAGGTCATTGATTCTCGCTTAGCAAACGAAGGGGCGATGGTACGCCGTCGTCGTGAATGTCAGGCATGTGGTGAACGTTTTACCACGTTTGAATCAGCAGAACTGGTTATGCCATATATCGTAAAACAAAGTGGACAACGTGAACCCTTTAATGAACATAAGCTGCGCTCAGGTATTCAACGGGCATTAGAGAAACGCCCGGTTGGCACAGATGACATTGAAAAAGCGATTGTGCATATTATGAAACGGATGCGGGCAACTGGAGACCGAGAGATTCCAGCTTTTCAAGTGGGTGGTTGGGTCATGGATGAGTTGCGTGATTTAGACCAAGTGGCTTATGTACGTTTTGCTTCAGTGTATCGCAGCTTTGAAGATGTTAGTGCCTTTGAAGAAGAAATTGAAAAGTTAAAGCAAGGGCCTTCGCCAGAAGAAAAACGCCATCAACATTCATTGTTGCCTGAGGATGAATAGATATGTCTTCGGCTGAACTACTTTCTTTTACTGCTGAAGATCATAAATACATGGCGCGTGCTATTCAGTTAGCAAAAAAAGGAATGTACCTCACCGCACCCAACCCTAATGTGGGTTGTGTATTAGTGAAAGATAACGAAATTGTTGGTGAAGGTTGGCATGCAAAAGCCGGTGAAGCTCACGCTGAAGTCAATGCTTTAAAACAAGCAGGCCAGAAAGCTGAGGGTGCAACCGCTTATGTAACTTTAGAGCCTTGTTGTCATCATGGTAAGACACCACCGTGCAGCGATGCTTTGATTAAAGCGAAGGTAAAGCATGTTATTGCCGCTATGATTGATCCTCATTCAAAAGTAGCTGGTAATGGTTTAAAGCAACTAGAACAAGCAGGCGTGTATGTGCAACATGGTTTGTTAGAAGAGCAAGCTAAAGCACTGAATCCAGGTTTTATAAAACGTATGCAACAAGGCTTACCTTATGTGCGCTGTAAGTTAGCAATGAGTTTAGATGGTCGCACTGCAATGGCCTCAGGCGAGAGCAAGTGGATTACTTCAGCAGCAGCAAGAGAAGATGTACAGTATCTTCGCGCTAAAAGCGCTGCCATTGTCACAGGTGTTGGAACAGTCCTAGCTGATGATCCTTCTATGACAGTGCGTTTGGAAGGTGAATACAAACAACCAATACGCGTTGTCGTTGATACGAATTTAAGTATGCCAACAACAGCAAAAATGCTCAGTGAACCGGGCAAGACAATATTGATGACATGCAGTGCTGATGATGCTATTGCCCAAGTTTTAAAAGATGCGGGTGCTGATATACATGTGATGCCCTATTGTAATACCAGTGTAGATTTGAAATCTGTGCTACAGCAACTTAGTGACATGCATATCAACGATGTGTTGTTAGAAACGGGTGCCACCTTAAGCGGAGCTATGTTACAAGCAGGGCTAATTGACGAACTGATTATTTATATGGCACCAGTTTTAATGGGCAATGATGCACGAGGACTTTTTGCGTTGCCCGGTCTTGAAAACATGCAAGATAAAATTGAACTCGACATTATCGATCAACGTTTAGTTGGACAAGATATACGATTAACCGCAAAAGTAAGGCAACACTAAATATGTTTACTGGCATTATTGAATCCATTGGTGAAGTCGCGGCGATCGAAGCAAAAGGTGAAGATGCTCGGTTGCGTATTTTAACCAATAAACTTGATCTGACAGATGTGCGGTTGGGCGATAGTATTGCGGTGAATGGTGTTTGCTTAACGGCGGTAGAATTACCTGGTGATGGTTTTTGGGCAGATGTGTCAGGCGAAACGTTGTCTTGCACTACCTTTAAATCATTAACTGTTGGCACAAAAACAAATTTAGAAAAAGCATTAACACCATCAACGCGTTTAGGTGGGCATCTTGTGAGTGGTCATGTTGATGGTATTGGTAAAGTTGTTGAACGTTATAACGATGGTCGTTCAGTTCGTTTTAATATTCAAGCACCTAATGACATGGCAAAATATATTGCAGAGAAAGGTTCTATTTGTGTCGACGGTATTAGCTTGACAGTTAATGCAGTAAAAGGCGCTATCTTTGAATTGAATATTGTGCCGCATACTTTACAAGAAACCACAATGGAAACATTTAAAGTGGGTACTGAAGTTAACTTAGAAGTAGACGTTATCGCCCGTTACTTAGAACGATTAATACTTGGTAATAAAGCTGCCGATGGAAACTCACCTAAAATCAGTATGGATATGCTTAAAGAAAACGGTTTCCTATAAACTTCATTAATTAATAACAGAAAAGAAAATATTATGGCTATTAATAGCGCAAAAGAAATTATAGAAGATATTCGTCAAGGCAAAATGGTTATTTTGATGGATGATGAAGATCGTGAGAATGAAGGCGATCTTATTATTGCAGCTGATTGCGTTCAGGCTGATGATATTAACTTTATGGCAAAATATGGTCGTGGCTTAATATGTTTAACTTTAACAAGAGAACGTTGCGAGCGATTAAAGCTACCTTTAATGGTAGAAGATAATAACGAAGCCTATTCGACAAACTTTACAGTGAGTATTGAAGCTTCAAGTGGTGTGACAACAGGTATTTCAGCTGCAGATCGTGCGGTAACTGTGCAAGCTGCTGTTGCAGAGAATGCGACTGCCGCGAGTATTATTCAACCAGGTCATATTTTTCCTTTAATGGCTCAACCTGGTGGGGTATTAACTCGCGCAGGGCATACTGAAGCGGGTTGTGATATTGCTCGTCTAGCAGGTCGTGAACCGGCTTCTGTTATTGTTGAAATTTTGAATGAAGATGGCACGATGGCGCGTCGTCCTGATTTAGAAGTGTTTGCAAAGGAACACGATTTAAAAATTGGTACGATAGCCGACTTAATTGAATATCGTATGCAGAACGAAAAAACTGTTGAGCGTGCCGCAGAATGCGATATGCCCACTGAAGCGGGTGATTTTAAATTACATGCTTATCGTAATGTTATTGATGGCCAAGTACATCTTGCGTTAGTCAAAGGTGAGCCAGAACCGGAACGGCCAACGATGGTGCGTGTTCATGTTGAAAACAGCATGTGTGATATTTTTGGTAGCCAACGCCAAGATTGTGGTTGGCCACTACGTGATGTCATGAAACGTATATCAGATGAAGGTGAAGGGGTTGTGATCATACTGCGCCTTGCTGAAGAATCGAATATGCTTGTCAATATGATTAAACATTACGATTTGAATGATAAAGGTGAAGATCATTCTAATGCAGAACATGGCGATGATTTACGCACCTATGGTATTGGTGCGCAAATTTTAACTGACTTAGGTGTGCGTAAAATGCGAGTACTGAGTGCGCCTAAGAAAATGCACGCATTATCAGGTTTTGGTTTAGAAGTTTCAGAATATGTTTATGACAAATAACAGTAAGTAATTATTAATGGTTAAGGTATAAGTTATGAATAACATTAAAAAAGTAGAAGGTGATTTAGTAGTTAAAGGATCACGTTTTGGTATTGTGATTACACGTTGGAATAGCTTCGTTGTTGAAAACTTATTAGCAGGTGCTGTTGATTGTTTAAAACGCCATGGTGCTAATGAGAGTGATTTAGAAGTGGTCTATGTTCCAGGTGCTTTTGAAATTCCACTTGCAGTTAAAAAAATGGCAGCAAGTAAAAACTACGATGCCATTATTACTTTAGGTGCTGTGATTCGAGGTGGCACACCTCATTTTGAGTATGTTGCGGGAGAGTGTGTTAAAGGCATGGCTTCAAGCATGATGGAATATGAAATGCCTGTTGCTTTTGGTGTGCTCACCGTTGACACTATCGAACAAGCTATTGAGCGTGCTGGTACTAAAGCAGGTAACAAAGGCGAAGAGGCCGCGTTATCCGCTATAGAAATGGTCAATTTATTACGCAACATTGGTTAAGCTGGAGTTACCGTGTCAATAACGAGTGATCGTAGTCGTGCGCGACGATATGCTATTCAAGCATTGTATGAGTGGCAGGTGTCGGGTAATTCACCAAAAGACATTGAACAGCAATTTTTAATTGAGCATCACTCACGTAAATTTGATCGGCCATATTTTCATGAGTTGTTAGATGGTGTAACTCAACAAGTTGAAGCGCTTGATGCAGCAATATCACCGTTATCTGATCGTCCCTTTAAAGAAGTTGATATTGTTGAAACAGCCATTTTACGTTTGGGGTGTTTTGAATTGAAAAACAGAGTTGATATTCCATATCGCGTGGTTATTAATGAGGCGATTGAATTAACTAAGACCTTTGGTGCAGATAAGGCACATCGTTTTGTTAACGGCACCATGGATAAGCTTGCAGAGAATCTACGTCAGCTTGAGGTTGCCGCTAAAAAAGGCGGCTAACTGAATATATGCCGACTGAGTTTGACATCATACGGCAATATTTTACGCTAGATGAATCGCGAACCGATGTCATACTCGGTATCGGGGATGACGCCGCCATCCTCGAAGCGCCTTACCAGAAACAACTTGTACAATCTGTTGATACATTAGTTGCAGGTGTACATTTCCCTTTAGAAACGTCAGCAGAAGATATTGCCTATAAAGCATTAGCGGTTAACTTAAGTGATATGGCTGCCATGGGGGCTGAACCTGCTTGGTTTACACTTGCCATCACATTACCTTCTGATGATGAGTATTGGTTAAAGACTTTCAGCCAAAGTCTGTCTTTATTAGCAAAAAAATATAATGTGCAGTTAATTGGTGGTGATACGACTCATGGGCCGTTATCTATTTCGATTTGTATAACAGGCTTTGTTGAAAAGGCAAAAGCATTAACACGGTATACCGCACAACCGGGTGACAAGCTGTATGTTTCAGGCACAATAGGCGATGCTGCGCTTGGCTTAGCTGCATGGCAAGGGCAATGCCTATTGAAAGTTGAAACGGTTGAATATTTGAATAACAAACTTAATCGACCGACTCCTCAAGTCGAGTTGGGCTTACTATTAAGAGATTATGCCACGAGTTGTATCGATGTTTCAGATGGCTTAGTTGCAGACCTTGGACATATTGTAGAGCTGAGCCAGTTAGGTGCCATTATTTATTTTGATTCTATTCCACTTTCAGATGAATTTAAAAATAATCTAACAGATCAAACGCTAAGTATCCCTTTAGTGCTATCAGGTGGAGACGATTATCAACTTTGTTTTACTATTCCGGCTCACAAAGAACAGCAGTTTCTAGAAAAGATTAAGTTGAATGGTTTTGATGTAACTTGTATTGGTGAAATGACTCAAATACCAGGTATAAAATGCTTGCTTAACGATAGTGAAGTAGATATTAAAGAAATGGGTTATCAACATTTTTAATGGAAAATAATGATAAGAGATAAAGTATGAGTCAAACAAAAGTTGAACCTAAAGATATTATTTTTCATCCTATCCATTTTCTTAGTTTAGGTTTGGGTTCGGGTTTAGCTCCCTTTGCACCTGGAACGGCGGGCACTGTTGTAGCGGTTTTACTCTATCTTCCTTTGTCTGTATTACCTTTGTCGACCTATGTCTTTGTTCTTGTTATAAGTTCATTGCTTGGCATTTATTTTTGTCAGCAAACGACGAATCGATTGGGTGTTGATGATCATCCTGCTATCGTATGGGATGAGTTTGTGGGCTTTTGGATTACCATGTTTATGGCACCAACAGGATGGCAATGGATTGTATTAGGTTTTGTTCTTTTTCGTTTGTTTGATATTTGGAAACCATGGCCAATTAGAGTCATAGATCACAAAGTAAAAGGTGGTCTAGGTGTTATGCTGGATGATATCTTGGCTGGCGTGTATGCTTTAATTATATTACAAGCGGTTAACTATTTTATTTATGCTTAATCAATAAGGAAATGACGATGCTAAAGAATATACAAATAAAAGCTTTCATTATATTAGCTGGATTGTTGTTTAATGGTTCAGTTTTTGCAAACAATGTTGAAATTGTTAATGTTGTTTTGACGAAGCAAACGGGTACATGGCGTGCTGATGTTACGCTAAAACATGATGATACTGGCTGGGAACATTATGCTGATGCCTGGCGCTTAGTCGATGCTAAAGGTAATGAGCTTGCTAAACGTGTACTTTATCATCCACATGTTAATGAACAACCTTTTACTCGTTCTATTCATAGCTTTCAACTGCCACAAGGAATAAAAATAATTACTGTGGAAGCACATGATAAAAAACATGGTTGGTCCCCTTCAAAAGTTACTATCAATATGAAGAAGACCTCTGGCAATAAATATAAAATTCAATATCGTTAAATTGTGTTATGAAAAAAACCTTTACACTCATTATATTATTATTCTTTTCGCCGCTTCTTTTGGCGCAAGATATTGTCGTGTTAGGTTTATTTAAAAGTCGTGCCATTGTGACTGTTGATGGTACACAACGGACATTGAAAATTGGTAAAGCAAGCCCGGAAGGCATCATGCTTATTTCTGCAGATAGTGATGTTGCAATTTTAGAGATTGATGGCAAACAAGAAGCGTTTAAGCTTGGACGGCATGTTGGTACGAGCTTTAAAAAGAAAAATCAAGCAACCGCTAAAATAATGCCTCAACGAGGCATGTATCTCACGACAGGTTTTATTAATGGGCAGTCTGTTAATTTTTTAGTGGATACAGGCGCAACATGGATAGCGATGAATGCAAATCAAGCACGCAGTTTAGGTATTAATTTTCGTTACAGTGGTAAGCGAAGTCGAGTCTCGACAGCAAATGGTGTTGTTCCGGTTTATCGAGTTATGTTGGATAAAGTGCGCGTTGGCGAAATAGAGTTAACCAATGTTGAAGCGGGTGTGCTTGAAGGTAACTCACCTTCGGAAGTGTTATTGGGCAATTCTTTTCTAAATAGAGTTGAAATGCAACGACAAGGGCAGGTCATGTTGCTAAAACAAAAGTTCTAATAAGTAATAAAAAACGGGTTCATAAAGAACCCGTTTTTATACTCAAGCTTTATATAAAATCTTAGCTTTCTGTTTTATCTTTTTCTATTAAAGCGTAAGCAGAGTGATTATGAATCGACTCAAAGTTTTCTGACTCAGCGATGTAATGCGTTATTCTATCGTCATCATTTAATCGTGCTGCAACATCTCTCACCATGTCTTCAACAAATTTCGGATTATCATAAGCGCGTTCGGTAATCGCTTTTTCATCTGGACGTTTTAATAAGCCATAAAGTTCACAAGAGGCCTCTTGTTCAACCAAATCAATGATTTCTTCAATCCATACAAAGTCTTTAATTTTTGCTGTAACCGTGACGTGTGAACGTTGATTATGTGCGCCGTAATCAGAGATTTTTTTCGAGCATGGGCAAAGACTAGTTACAGGCACTAACACCTTTAATGTCATTTGGTTTTTGCCGTTAACGATGTTGCCAATAAAGGTAACATCGTAGTCCATTAAACTCATCACACCAGACTCAGGTGCTTTTTTGTTTACGAAGTATGGAAAGCTCATTTCGATATGACCAGATTCAGCTTCTAAGCGCTCGGTCATTTCTTCCATCATGTCTTTAAACGATTTTACAGAAATCTCACGCTCGTGATTATTAAGAATTTCCACAAAGCGTGACATGTGCGTGCCTTTAAAGTTATGCGGTAAGTTCACATACATATTAAAGTTAGCAATGGTATTTTGTTCGCCACCGGTACGATCAGCGACACGGACAGGATGACGTATATCCTTGATGCCTACTTTATTGATAGGGATTTGGCGTGTATCGTTGCTGCTTTGTACATCTTCCATTTGTGCTACTTTTGTTTGGCTCATCGTTTTAAGTTTCCAATTTGTTCAGGCAGTTTAGTCTTCTGTGTAAATAACACAGGCTCTGTCTGTTTCCCATAGTGTTACGCTGCTTACTTTAATATCGCCTGCGTTTAACGTTTTTGATAACTCTTTGTATAAGTAGGCTGAAATATTTTCAGCTGTAGGGTTAATCTTATCGAAAGGTGGAATATCGTTTAAATTACGATGATCCAGTTTTCCAATAAGCGCCCGAGTCGCGTCTTTAATGTCTTTAAAATCCATGCCCATGCCAACGTGATCCAGTTGTGTGGCAGTTACTTGCACCTCAACTTTCCAATTGTGGCCATGTAAACGATTGCACACGCCTTCATAATCGCGAAGTAGGTGAGCTGCGGCAAAATCCAAAAGGATTTTCATTGTGTAACGTGATGTCATAATACTTGAGTAATCAGGTTGGGAATTTAAGCGAGTGTGAGATGTTTTGCAAGTTCTTGTGTATCCAGAAAATCTTCAATGGCGCGAAGTATACCAGAAGTAGATAATCCTGCATCATCTAGCAGCTCTTCGCGACTGGCATGTTCCATAAAAATATCCGGTAAACCCAGGTTAAGTATACGGTTTTCGCATTGTTGATGAAGTAAGTATTCATTCACAGCACTGCCCGCGCCGCCCATGACAGCATTATCTTCAATAGTCACAATGACATCATGAGTTGCTGCTAACTCGAGCAGCAGGGCTTCATCAAGCGGTTTAACAAAACGCATATTGGCGAGTGTAGCATTCAGTTTAACAGACACGGCTTTTGCTTCACTAAGAACACTGCCAAATGACAAAATGGCGATATTGAGGCCTTTTTGGATAATTTCACCTTTACCTACCGGTAAGGTATCAAGTGATAAGTCAATTTTTGCTCCTGGTCCAATGCCGCGTGGGTATCGAATGGCTGAAGGGGTGTTCAGACTAAACCCCGTGCTGAGCATTTGCCGACATTCGTTTTCATTGCTCGGTGCCATAATGGTCATATTTGGAATGCAACGCAGGTAACTCATATCAAAACTGCCGGCATGGGTGGCGCCATCTGGCCCGACAACACCTGCGCGATCAATTGCAAAAACAACAGGTAGGTTTTGAAGTGCGACATCATGAATGAGCTGATCATAAGCGCGTTGTAGGAAAGTGGAATAAATCGCCACAACCGGTTTTAAGCCATCACAAGCCATACCTGCTGCCACGGTGATAGCGTGTTGTTCAGCGATGCCCACGTCAAAGTAGCGTTGTGGGAACTTTTCCGAAAATTCAACGAGACCCGAACCTTCACGCATAGCCGGCGTTATAGCCATTAGCTTGTCATCCGCTTTTGCCATATCACACAGCCATTGGCCAAATACTTGGGTGTAAGTTGGTGTTTTTGCTGTAGATTTTTCAAGTTTGCCAGATTCTGGACTAAATTTTCCCACGCCATGATAAGCAATCGGATTGAGTTCAGCAGGGCTGTAGCCTTTACCTTTAGTCGTGACGATGTGTAAAAATTGTGGCCCAGGTAAATTACGTAAATTACCTAAGGTTGTAACGAGGGTATCCATATCATGCCCATCAATTGGGCCGATGTAGTTAAACCCAAGCTCTTCAAAAAGTGTGCCCGGTACAACCATACCTTTCATATGCTCTTCTGCGCGGCGGGCAAGCTCCCAAACGGAAGGCATCTTACCAAGCACTTTTTTACTGCCTTCTCGCATACTTGAATAAAGTTTGCCGGAAAGAAGTTTGGCGAGGTAATTCGACATTCCACCCACGTTAGGGGAAATGGACATGTCATTATCGTTAAGAATCACCAGTAAATTCGCGTCTAGGTCACCTGCATGATTGAGTGCTTCAAAAGCCATACCGGCTGTAAGCGCGCCATCGCCAATAATGGCAGCAACACGTCGTTCACTATTTTGTTGTTTCGCCGCGATGGCCATGCCTAACGCCGCACTGATGGATGTGCTTGAGTGGCCAACACCAAAAGTGTCGTATGCACTTTCTTCGCGACGAGGGAAGCCGCTAATGCCATTCTTCGTTCTGATACCTGACATTTGATCGCGTCTGCCAGTGAGAATCTTATGAGGGTAGCTTTGATGGCCTACATCCCAAACAAGGCGATCTTCAGGGGTATTAAAAATATGATGAAGCGCAACGGTTAACTCAACCGTGCCAAGACCCGAGGATAAATGACCACCAGAACGGCTTACCGACTGAATAATAAAATCACGTAATTCATCTGCAAGTTGCGTGAGCTCAGAAACGGATAACTCCTTCATTTGCGAAGGGTTGTCAATTTGCTCGAGCAAGGAATGTGTATTTTGTTCAGTCATAATGAAATGGGATCATGAGCTTAGCCAGACAAACTTGCAAGCAGATTTAGTCTATAGGCGAATAAAGGTTTAAGAAAATGAGCTAAATTTACCAAGTAATGCTTAATGATCACGCTTGACAATGTAATCTGCAAGCCAGCGGAGAGGTGCAGCTTTTTCTTCAAATATCGTTAAGCTATTGAGGGCATCTTGGTGTAGCTCTGCTGCCATTTCACGAGCGCCTTCTAATCCCAATAGGGAAGGATAAGTGGGTTTATTGAGCGCGATATCAGCGCCTTGAGTCTTACCTAGAGTTTGAGTATCACTGGTGACATCTAAAATATCATCTTGAATTTGGAACGCGAGGCCAATACATTTGGCGTAATGGTCGAGCCTCTTAAGCTGCTCTTTATCAATATTAGCTTGGCAGAGTGCCCCCATTTTGATGCTGGCTCGAATCAGAGCACCTGTTTTATGTACATGCATGTCTTCTAATTCAGCAATATTGAGAGATTTACCGACTGAGGCCAGATCAATTGCTTGCCCGCCTGCCATGCCACGAGAACCGCTCGAAATAGCTAAGGTATCTACGATTTCAAGCCGTTGTTCTGCAGGAATCGAATCTGGAAGCCCGTGTGCAATGGTGTGAAAAGCCAGTGACTGAAGTGCATCGCCGGCTAGAATCGCTTGGGCTTCATCAAAAGCTTTGTGGCAAGTGGGTTTACCGCGGCGTAAATCGTCATCATCCATGGCGGGTAAATCATCGTGAATCAGCGAATAAGCATGGATGAATTCGATCGCACTGGCGGGTGCATCAAGTGCGCCTTCGTCAGCCGATACGGCAAAACCAGCAGCGTATACCAGTATAGGTCTGATGCGTTTGCCACCGTTTAATACCGAATAGCGCATAGCTTGGTGCAAAATGGAGGGATTAATCTTTTCATCAGGCAGCCATTTATCCAGGCTTTTTTCAGATCGTAGCCGCCACGACTCTATTTGAGCCTCGAGTTGTGCAGAAGTTAGTGCAGAGTTTATTTTTGACATGTTTTATTATTCTTGGTCATCAAATGGCACCAGTTCATCTTGACCATTTATGTCTATAAGTTGCTGTATTTTTTGCTCTGTTTCTTGTAGTGATTTTTGGCATTGGCGAGTCAGCGCTATGCCACGTTCAAAGTCATTGAGGGAATCTTCTAAAGATTGCTCGCCTTGTTCCATGCGTTCGACCAACGACTCGAGTTCTTGCATTGACGCTTCAAAATCAAAAGAATCTGTTCTTTTTGTCGATTTCTTACTGGTTTTTTTCTTGGTCAAAGTATATCCCTACGATTGAATTGTGTATTAGAGCGCGGCTAACTTAGCTTACTCGATAATGCTCGTCAAATTTCAATAAGCATTGCTATTAAGTAAGGCATTTCTTAGCGCTTGACAGGGGGAATCGGTTCGGCTATTTTTAGCTAACAATTTAGAATTAGTCTAAATTGAAGAATGTTAAGAACAACGACTAATTACAATATTCAAAACTGGAGAATAGTTATGGCTTTAAAAGGAAGCAAAACAGAGCAAAAC
>Ga0316204_10010694_pt1 | contig 11735 bp, 11 predicted proteins | sample 6monrhotite_MG_2_FD_205661 | JGI IMG/M metagenome (GOLD analysis project Ga0316204, IMG submission 205661) | Microbial mat bacterial communities from mineral coupon in-situ incubated in ocean water Damariscotta River, Maine, United States -... | ecosystem: Environmental > Aquatic > Marine >...
CATCGAGGTCCTCGCCGTCGATGACGGATCGATTTCGACCCTCCGAGCGGCGGTGGCCGGCGATCGTCCTGTCCTCCTCTGGTTCTGGGCTCCGCATTGACCAACGTGTCGCGGCGAGCGCGCCGCTGTCGGGCAGTTCGCCCGAGATCATGTCGAAGATGTCCAGGTCGTCGCCCTCGGTTCGCAGGATGACTTCGGCTACGCACGCGAGTTCATCGACCACGCAGAGCTCGGTGAGGAGATCACCTTCCTCTGGGATCCGAGCTTCGAGACCTGGCAGCACTTCGGGGTCCGCACCAACTCGTCGATGGCGATTCTCTCGGCCGACCTGAGCGCGGGGAGCAATGTGTTCTTCGGATTCGGCGACTCCGAGCAGGAACAGATCCTCACCGCTCTCCCCGACTACCGCTGACCAAGTAACGCGGGGGTCTGTCCCCCGCGTTACTTGGTCACCAGCGGCTGGGGGCGAGGACCTTGACCTGACGTTCGGTGCGGGTCGGGACGAGATCGCGCTTGGTCGCCTCGACCTCGAACGGCACCGGGTTGGGATCGAGCTTCTTGGGATCGTTGTCATCGGCCATCTGGGCGAGCAGCCCCGCCGCCGACGCATCGCCAACCCACACTGCGACGATCGACTCGCCGCTGCCGAGACGGGCGACACGGACACCCTGCCCACCACGACCCTTGGCCTCGAACTCATCGAACGGGGTGCCCTTGGCCCCCGAGTCCGACGTGATCGTGAGAATCTCGCCGTCGCCGAGCAGGGCAGCGGCACCGACGATCTGCGCTCCGTCCTTGAGCTTCATCCCGGCGACACCACCAGCGCCTCGACCCTGAGCCGAAACAGAGTCTCCGGCGATCCGCAGCGTCTGGCCGTCGGACGCCACCAGGATCACGTCGACGCCGGCCGTTAGACGGAATGCGGAAACCACCCGATCGGTGCCCTTGAGTCCGATCACCGCCTTGCCCGACTTGGTGCCGAGAACCTCGTCCGCGGTCAGCTGCTTCGCCACACCGTTCGCGGTGACGAGCATCAGGTTCTCCTCGCCGGCCGGGACCAACTCGAGAACGTCTTCGCCCTTGTTCAGACCCAACAGCTGTGCGGCCAGGCCACCGCGAGTGCGACTCCCTCCGTCGGCGACCTCTCCGCCCCTCACCACGAACGCCCGCCCTTCGGACGTGACCGCGGCGATCGGCGACCCCGTCGACGTGAGCACCCGCGAGGCGATCAGGTCGTGGCGGCCGACCACCCCTCGCTTCGCTCCCTCGGTCGGGACCCGGCCGAGATTGCCCGATGTCGACAGTGTGACGACGCAGGACTCGTCGGAATCCGGGTCGAACGTCGCGTCGCTCTCCTTCGGGATCTCGAAGACCGGGATGTCGTCGGCCGCGATGATCTCGGTGCGGCGATCGACGCCCTGAGAATCGACCAGCGCGCCCAGCTCCTTCAGGACGAGTGTGCGGCGGCGATCCTCGCTGTTGAGGATGCGCTCGTACTCGGCGATGTCGGTTCGCAGCCCGGCTGCTTCCTCCTCGAGATCGATCTTGGCCAGCGCGGTGAGGCGGCGAAGCTGCATGTCGAGGATGTGAACCGCTTGCACCTCGCTGAGGTCGAAGCGTTCGATCAGCCGCACGCGAGCCTCCGATGCATCCTGTGACGAGCGGATGATCGCCACGACCTCATCGATGGCGTCGAGTGCGACGAGCAGACCCTCGAGGATGTGGAGGCGGTCCTGGGCCTTGGCGAGCCGAAATTCGGTTCGCCGCACGATCACCTCGAGGCGGTGCTCGATGTAGTGACGGCACAGGTCGTAGACGCCGAGCGTCGTCGGCACGCCGTTCACCAGCACCACGTTGTTGATGCCGAAGGTCTCCTCGAGCGGGGTGAGGCGGTAGAGCTCCTGGAGCACGGCCTGCGGGTTGACCGCCGGCTTCACGTCGATCTGGATCTTCAAGCCGTGCATGTCGCTCAGATCGGCGATGCCGGCGATACCGACGAGCTTGCCGTTGTTGGCCAGCTCCTGAACCTTGGCGATGACCCGCTCCGCGCCGACGAGATACGGCAGCTCGGTGACGATGATCGCCTGGCGGTTCCGATTGATCTGCTCGACATGGGCACGCGACCGGATACGGAAGCTGCCTCGGCCGGTCTGGTAGGCGTCGATGAGGCCGTCGTCGACCACGATGCCCCCGGACGGGAAATCCGGGCCCGGGAGAACGGCCATCAGCTCGTCGATGGTGGGCTTCGGGCGCCGTTTGGTCATCACCAACTCGATGGCCTTGGCGACCTCGCGCAGGTTGTGGGGCGCCATGTTGGTGGCCATGCCGACCGCGATGCCGGTCGTGCCGTTGACGAGGATGTTCGGCAGGAGCGCCGGGAGGACGACGGGCTGATCGCCTTCGCCGTCGTAGGTCGGCATGAAGTCGACCGTGCCCTCGTCGAGCTCACGCACCATTTCCATGGCCGCGTCGGACAACCGGCATTCGGTGTAGCGGGCCGCGGCCGGCGGGTCGTCAAGGCTGCCGAAGTTGCCTTGCGGGTCGATGAACGGGACCATCCGCGAGAAGTCCTGACCCATGCGGGTGAGCGTGTCGTAGATGGCCGCATCGCCGTGGGGGTGGTAGCGGCCCATGGTGTCGCCGACGATCCGGGCGGACTTGCGGTACGGGGTGCCCGGACGAACACCCATCTGCAGCATCGACCACAGGATCCGGCGCTGAACGGGCTTCAGACCGTCCCGCACATCGGGGATGGCACGCGAGGTGATGACCGAGAGCGAGTAGGCGAGGAAACTCTCGCTCATCTCGTCGGCGACGGGAACGTCGACGACCTCTCGGGCGAAATTCGGCTCGAATTCGAGCTGTCGAGACACGGGATTCTCCGGGTGTGTCGAAGGGATTCTCAGGGTTCTGTGGACCTTACGCAACCCGAGTGACATCGAGAGGGAGGGCCTCTGTGCCTAGGGTCACGGGAGGAGGGAGGTGATCCTCGTGGGAGGTCCGACGCGCGGCAGCATCGTCATGACCGTCACCCTTTTGGCCGGCGCCTGCTCGAGTTCGAACGAACCCGCGGTCGCGCCGGATTCCACGGCCCAGACCACCGTCACCTCGACCACCAGCGCAGCGACGACAACGACCAAGGTCACCGCGACAGCTACGACCACTGCGACAACCGCACCGACCTGCGCCCCGGAACTCGACGGTGCCGGCGCGATCGACACCGGCGCATCATTCGATGTCGACGGTGATGGGGAGTCCGACGTTCTGCGGTCCGTCTCCACCGACGACGCACACTGGGTCCAGCTCACCCGCAGCTCCGATGGCGCCCACACGACCCCGACTGACATCGGCCGCATCGCGTGGTGGCCGACCGAGGTCCTCGACGTCGCCGATCTCGACGGGAACGGCGACGACGAACTCCTCATCAACGTCGGTGGCAATACCGCCCTCAATGGGGTCATCGTCGATGTCGAGGGCTGTGACACTCGAGTGGCCACGCAAGACGGCGAACCGTTCTGGTACCTGCACGGCGTCGGCGGCAACTCCTGTTGGCCGACCGGCTGCGTCGCGTTGATCACCTGCGACCCGACCGATCGTGGACCTCGCCTCGTCGTGTCGCTCAGCGAGCGGGGCCCCGACGTCGACACCTCGACCGACGAGGGCCATGACTACTGGGACTCGGTGCCGACAGGCGAGGTTCCGATGCGGACCGTCTCCCACTGGTATCGCTTCGTCGACGGGCAGATCGAGGCGGATGGATCCGAGGTCAATGATGCGCTCAGCGGAGATGTGCCGAGGATCGGCGGCGTGTACTGCGCAGTAACGATCGACGGCAGCCCGCTTGCCGTCAGCGTGCCGTAGCACTCCACGTCCTCAGGTCGGCTCGAACGAACCCGTCTCCAGGACCCCGCGGATCACGTCGACGGCGTGGCGGACTTGAGCTGAGTACAGCGAGCCGCCGATGCTGATTCGCCGAACACCGAGCGCCGCGGCCTGGGAGACGGTGAACAGCGGTTGATCAGCGGGCCACCAGCCGGGACGACCCAGCGGGACGAGCACGTTGAGCGCGGTGTCGAGGTTCGTCACCCATGAACGCACCAGATCGGCGTCACCCGTGCCCGGGGCGTAGAGGCAGTGCGCGCCGACCGCGCCGAACGCCTCGAGGCGTGCGGTCGCTTCGGCAACCTGATCGCCGTCCTCGTTGAGGAAGACATCGGTTCGGCCGGTGATGACGAAGGGCCGGTCGAGTGCCTTGGCGGCCTCCACCGCGGCCTCGATGCGCGCAACGGCGAGTGACCGTTCATAGGTCCCGATCTCGGGATCGCCCGACCAGTCCTCGATGCCAATCCCCGCCGCACCGGTTGCCGCGAACCGCTGGACCGCGGCAGCCATCCCTTCCGGCTCGTGGGCGTATCCGTTCTCGGCATCGACATTGCACGGAAGATCGGCGGCCCGGACGAGGACTTCGGTGTGCTCGGCGTGTTCCTCCATCGTGACGTCGCCGGCTGCGTCCTCGCGACCGATCGTTCGTGCGTGGGCGCTGCTCGTCGTGGCGATGGCGTCGACGCCGACCTCACGAAGTGCGGCCGCAGTCCCGGCGTCGGCGACGTTCGGCATGACGAATGTGCCCGCGGCGTGGAGCTCGGCGAATCTGGCACCGAGTGCCGCGTGGTCGATCGATGGATCCGGCATGGCCCGACCCTAACCCCTCCCGGCTCGACGAGTTTCTTGTCGATTTCCCTTGTATACGAACACCTGTTCGTGTAGTGTGGGGTTCATGTTCGAAGCTGCGAGAGGCGAGTTGGAAGGTGTTGTCGTCGGTGGCCTCGGCCGCTCCGCCCTCGAGGCGCTGGTGAAGGAGTGCTCGTCGATGGAGGCGGCGTTTGCCACTCGTCGACTCGACGCGATGCACGCGATCGACATGTTGAACGACGGCGGCCTGGATTCCTCGGGGGTGGCCAGGACCAAGGCGAAGGCATCAGCACGAAAGGCCAAGCAGAGTGCCAAGACGGCGGAGAAGATGGCTTCGATGCCCAAGACGCGCAAGAAGCTCGCCGACGGCGATATCTCCGAAGAACACGCCAATGCGGCCGCTGACGCCGCGGAGGTGGCTGCAGATGCAGTCAAGGCCGATGATGCGCTTTCCGGTCGGGCCGACAAGCAGCCGGCCGACATGTTCGCCAAGCGGGCAAAGGAGTGGGCCGAGCAGAACCGACCCGATGACAGCGGCGATGAGCGGGCACGGCAGCGACGCAACCGCCACCTGCGAACGTTCACCTCGAACGACGACGGGTCCTTCGGCTTGATGGGCACCACAGACAAGGACGAGGGCAAGGAGCTGTGGGACCTGATCGAGGAGGAAGCCGACCGGTTGTTTCGTGATGATGGTGGCCGCGGCATTGACGTGACGCTGTCCCGCACCGGTGGCCAGCGCCGTTGGGACGCGTTGATCGGGTTGGTCAAACGCGGTGCCGGGCGAGTGCCCGGCAGTGGATCGGCGAGGGCGCCGCATCCGAAGTACCAGGGCCTACTCCAGATCCCTGTCGAGCGATTCCTGGACGGACCCTCCTCGAAAGCCCGTGCCGAACTGATCGGCTCCGGCCCGTTGCCGGAGTCGGTCCTCGACCGGATCATGTGTGACATCGCCCTCGCGCCGATCATCGTCAACCGTGAGGGGCAGCCGCTCTGGATGGGCCGCGAAGTCCGCACCGCCACTGCCGCTCAGTGGCGAGCGCTGATCCTGCGAGACGGCGGCTGCGTCGTCTGTGGCGCCGACCCGTCCCGCTGCGAGGCCCATCACATCACGTTCTGGGAGAAGCTCGGCGACACCGACATCGCCAACCTGGTGCTGTTGTGCAGCCATCATCACCACCTCCTCCACGACCACGACCTCGAACTCGTGACCGGTGACGCAGTCACCGAGTTGAGAGCCCGGGCCGGGCCGCGAGCTCCGGCGGTCCGGGAGCATCGGTCCTATCAACCTCCGGCCCATCCACCTGACGACGGGTTGAGGTTGTCTTCCTGACAGGCCATCCCGTACCGGCATCTGAACCCGCCGCCCGACCATGGGCACGCGGGTCAGAACCGCGCCCGGACCACGGGCTACTCGGACGTAGCCCAGGCTGCCCCGAGCGCACGGGGCCAGAGGGCTGCGCCAAGATCGGTGAGTCGACCGTCTTCGATCAGACCGAGCCGGCTGTGGATCTCCGTGCAGACCGCGAAGGCCCAGGCAACCCTGGCGCGATCATGCTTCGGGATGGTCGAAGTGACCTCGGGGCATCGGTTGACGAGATCGACCAGCGCCTCGCCATCGACCGGGGTCCCGGGGCCGCCACGCACCGCGCCGATCACCGCGCCGAGCCAGTCCGCCCACTCCAGATCGACCACCGCGGTGCGGGCGTCGGCATCAAGCGGCTCGAGGGTGGCCGGAGCCACTGTGGCGGCCAGTGCGGCCAGCACGACGTCGAGATCGGGTTCGTCCAGATCCACCGGCCCTGTCGAGGCAGCCAACCACTGAGCGATCGGCTCATCGGCGGCGGCGGCCTCACGCAGCGAGGAGGCCGCGTCGGCAACCGCCTGGTCATCGATCGCTGACGGAGCACCGAGAGCTCGATGCAGGATGTCGGAGGCATAGGCGTCGTCGTCGCGGTCGCGAGGTGGGAGGTCCGGAACTGGTGCCGCGGCGAAGCGCGGGGCCTCGCCGGGATCGTCGACCCACTCCCGGAGCCGGGAGAGAAGAAGCCGCCCGTTCGCCACCAGCGAACCGAGCGGGGTCTCCGTCGCGGCCAGCGCCCGCACGATCCTCGCCGCCGCATCCGGAGCGGGCAGCGAGCTGACCGTGATGTCGGCGTCCTCCTCGTCGATCCCATCCAGGATGTCGGGCGGACCGACATGGACCTCGCCGATCGTCTCGGCCGCGGCGCCGATCTCGGCTGGGAGGAGGTCGACGATGACCACGTGGCCGACATCGACGGCATCGATGAAGTGCAGCACGATGGACTCACCGCGTCTGGCGGTGAGCATCGACGAGCCGGTCGACCGGCTCGTTGCGAGGGAGTCTGCCCACGGCGGCGGGAGCACCCCATCGATGGGGTCGACCCCATCGGTGACCGCATCCAGTGCCCAGAGCGCGGCGGACGCCGCGGGTGTGCCGGCATCACGGAGCCGTTCGACCAGTTGAGCCAAGCCCCCAGGGCCCGCCTCATCGGCGAGAGCGGCCAGATCACTGGCCCAGGCCTCAGCGCGGGGGCCATCGAGTTCGAGGAGATCTTCGGCCTGTTCGAGCGCGTCCGCCACGATGACGTCGAGGAGGCCGGCCGAGTCGTTCACGAGGAGGCAAGCCTACAGTTCGGGGGTGCCCGAGCTCCCAGAAGTCGAGACGATCCGACAGCAACTCGAACCGAAGCTGATCGGTCGCGAGATCGTCGATGCTCACGCCCATTGGTCGGCGAAGTTCGCTCCGGCGGTCGAAGCGATCGGGGGCGAAGTCGAGGCCGTGCGCCGGCGGGGCAAGTACCTGCTCGTCGACCACCACCGCCCCGACCACTCCCCCGCCGAGCTCATCATCCACCTCGGCATGACCGGCCGCCTCGCCGTCGCCGACATGTTCGACGCCGACGACTCACACCTCCGGGCGTGGTGGTCGCTCGACAACGGCCAGACCCTCACCTTCCACGACACTCGCCGGTTTGGTCGAATTCACTGCGTCGATGCCGGCGACCACGCGACGATCCCGACGCTGCACACGCTGGGCCCCGAGCCATGGGACGACGACTTCAACGGACGACATCTCGCCGATTTCGTGAAGCGCAGCGACCGCCACCTCAAGACGATCCTGCTCGCCCAGCGAGTCGTGGCCGGCGTCGGCAACATCTACGCCGACGAAGCACTGTGGATGGCCGAGATCAATCCCGCCACTCGCCGCTTGTCCCCCCAACGAGCGGACCGACTGGTCGAGACGGTGCGACAGGCGCTGCAGTCGGGTCTCGATCACGGCGGGACGACGCTGCGGGACTATGTCGATTCCGACGGGGCCACCGGCGAGAACCAACACGAACTGTTCTGCTACGGCCGAGGCGGCGAACCGTGCCCCCGCTGCGCAACCCCGTTTCGACGGCGGGTGCTCGACGCCCGTACCACCACCTGGTGCCCCACCTGCCAAGCCCGTTGACCTACGGCGCGGACCTCAGGCGGCGAGCCGCCAACGCCTCAGGCAACGCGGTGAAGAGCACCAGGAACAGCCCCGCCAAGACGCCGACCAAGACGACGAATCCGAGTCCACCCGCCGGTTGATCGTCCATGACCTCGAGTGGTGTCGCACCGCCGATGGCGATGAACGACACCGCCGCCAGCCCCACGTTCCCTGCCACATGAATCCGTGTCGGTGGCGCTTCGGCGCGTCCGAAGCACCCGCAGGAGGTGGCGCCGACCATCATCGCCCGAACGACCGCCGCCGCGAACACGACATAGAACACACCGACGATCGCGGCGGTTATCGGCCCGCCGATCGCCAGGGCAACGGTGCCGACGATGAGCTCGACAATGCCGAGCGCGATCGCAAGCGCCTCCCCGCTCGGGAGTCCGAACCGGGGCACACGGAGCGAGAACAACAGATCTGCGGTGGTCGGCGGCCTCGCGATTTTCGCGGCCCCGGCGAGGAGCAAGAGCACCGCCGCCGCCGCATGGAGAGCGGTGACGACGTCGATGGCGGCCACCCTACGCACGGCCCCGATACGGTTGGCTGATGGTCAAAGACCGCCCTGATTTCTATGATCTGATCGCCAGCAACCGCCGGCGCACGTGGCTGCTGATGTTTGCGTTCTTCATACTGCTGGCGATCGTCGGCGTCGTCGTGTCAGCGGCCATGGGGGGCGGCATCATCGGCGTGATCCTCGCCCTTGGTCTTTCGTTCGGCATCACGTTCACGTCGTATTGGTCCTCGGCGTCGCTGGCCCTCGGCTCCACCCGAGCCGTTCCGGCCGATCCGAGCGAGTTCTCCCGTCTCCACAACCTGGTCGAGAGCGTGTCCCTCGCCGCCGGTATCGCCAAGCCGAAGGTCTACGTCGTGCACGACCCGGCCCCGAACGCCTTCGCCACGGGCCGCAATGTCGACAACGCCGCCGTCGCGGTCACCACAGGGCTGCTCGACAAGATGAATCGCGCCGAACTCGAAGGGGTCGTGGCCCACGAACTCGCGCACATCCGCAACGGCGACATCCTCGTGATGACCGTCGCGGTCGCCACGGCCGGCTCCATCGCACTCATCTCCGACATCTTCTGGCGGATGCTCTACTGGGGCGCGCTGACGGGCGGCGGAGCGTCTCACCGGCGCCGCAGCAACAACAACGGTGGTGGAAGCAATCCGATCATGATCATCGGGCTCATCGTCGTGGTCGTGCTCGCACCGATGGCCGCAGCGCTCCTGAAGGCTGCCGTCTCGCGCAGCCGCGAGTCGCTGGCCGATGCCACAGCGGTGAAGTTCACGCGCTACCCGTCCGGGCTTCGCCAGGCGCTCGAGAAGCTCGACGCCGACATCACCGTGGTGAAGCGCACATCGCACGCCACCTCCCATCTGTGGATCGAATCGCCCGACGACCACGAGACCAGCGACCGTGGCCGCAAGTTCAACGACATGTTCTCGACGCATCCGCCACTGGCCGAGCGCATCAACCTCCTCCGCGAGATGGAGGGCATGCCGCCCTATGAGGGCCCCGATCGGCGGGTCTCCGAAGCGCTGCGCACCATGCAGGACGATCGCACCGATCCGGAGCGAGCGTCGGCCGCGGTTGCCTCGGGCACGATGTCGCTCACCGGTGACGATGCGGCATCGTCGGTTGATCTCGCCGCGGTCTTCGCCGGAGCCGGCGAGATCGCCGACACCGACGACGATCCCGATCACGCCGCTGCCGGTTGGTACGCCGACCCGTCCGGCGCGCCGGCCACGCTGCGCTATTGGAGCGGTCGCGCCTGGACCGACCACACCCACCAGATTCCCGGCGACAACCCACTCACCGACCCGGCCGCACGAAGCAGCGCACGCCGTCAGAACCGGCGCGGCAAGCACCAGTGAGCGACGCAGCCGATCCGGTCGGTGTCGGCCCCCATCCGGAACCATGGCCCACGGATCCCCGACTCGACCAGGAACTGTTGCGCGAAGGTGACCGCCGCAATGTCCTCGATCGCTACCGGTACTGGACCGTAGAGGCCATTGTCGCCGACCTCGACACGCGTCGCCACGGGTTTCACGTCGCCATCGAGAACTGGGAGCACGACCGCAACATCGGCACCGTGGTCCGAACCGCCAACGCCTTCATGGCCGCCGAAGTGCACATCGTCGGCAAGCGCAAGTGGAACCGCCGCGGCGCCATGATGACCGACGTCTACCAGCACGTCCGCCACCACCCCGACATCCAGGGACTCGTGCAATGGGCCGACGACGCCGGGCTCCCGATCATCGGGATCGACAATCTCCCGGGCTCCGTACCGATCGAGACCACGGAACTCCCAGAGCAGTGTGTGCTGCTGTTCGGCCAGGAAGGCCCCGGGCTGTCCGAACCAGCGCGGGCGGCAGCACGACAGGTGTGCTCCATTGCCCAGTTCGGCTCGACCCGGTCGATCAACGCCGGTGTCGCCGCTGGCATCACCATGCACACCTGGATCCAGCGGTGGGCCGGCTCCTAAAGCACACCGGGGTCAGACCCCAGTGTGCTGACGTTCAGCTTCTCTGACGACTACGTCGGCTCAGCGCCGAGTTCGTCGTCGGCAAACGGAGGAACTACTCGACCATGGCGATGAGTTCTTCATCGCTGGGAATCTCGACACCGGGCAGGTAGTAGGTGTAGAGGCCGCCGATGACCTCGGCCAGGTCGGCGGGCTCATTCGACGAGAGGTGGACCGTGACCATCGAGCCGTAGATGTGCACTGCGGCCACACCGCCTTGATCGATGATGCGACGAGCCAGCATGGCCGCCGGATCATCGGCGGTGATCTCCTGACCGGCTTCGAAACGGGCGTGGCCCATGCCGGTGAGGCTGCGGTTCAGCTCGAAGCGGACGATGCCGGGTCGAGGTGAGGTTGTTCGGATGAGGGTGACGGGCTGTCCCATAGCGTTACGCAGGTTAGCGAGGCCGAGCCGTCCAGACCCACATGGCCAGCCCAATCGAGATCGCCATCAAGATGGTGTGGATGGCAGTGAACAACGCGTCGTGATCATCGATGATGATTCCGCCGCCGCGAACGATCCAGAATCCGACGGTCCACCAGACCAGTACGCCCAGCGCCTGGCCCTTCCACGGCCGCTGCCGGCGTTCGCCGAGGAAGGCGACGAGGGCGAGCGCGACGAAGATCACGACGATATCGATGCGCCAGGTGACATCCCAAGTGTCGTGGTCCTCGTCGCTCAGGACATTGCGGAGCCGAGAGACCCAGAGGAACCACGACCACCCGACGAGCACCCACAGCGGACGCGGCCAACGAGACATCAGAAGAGCTCCAGTTGTGGTTCAGGGTCGGGAGCGACGACTCGCGGGACACCGGTCCACCGCAGGTCGTCCATGAACGCCCACCGGCGTCGGTGAATAGCGCACGGCCCCATTGCGGCGAGGGCAGCCTTGTGGCGCGGACACGGGTAACCCTTGTTGCCGGCGAAAGCGAAGCCGGGATAGTCGCGGTCGGCGGCGCGCATCATGCGGTCGCGGGTGACCTTCGCGACGATCGATGCCGCGGCGATCGACAGG
>Ga0316204_10010696_pt1 | contig 11734 bp, 11 predicted proteins | sample 6monrhotite_MG_2_FD_205661 | JGI IMG/M metagenome (GOLD analysis project Ga0316204, IMG submission 205661) | Microbial mat bacterial communities from mineral coupon in-situ incubated in ocean water Damariscotta River, Maine, United States -... | ecosystem: Environmental > Aquatic > Marine >...
CTGGTATTTCAGGTGATGTCACTATCAATCACAATGAGATACACTTTTCTGCAACTTTGGGATTTTTGATGACTGCCATGAAACCAGTAATAACTTCTGCCATACAAAGAAAACTTGATGATAAATTTGATTGATAAGTTCAGAAAAGTTTAAGGATGGTATCGACCATCCTTAAATTAATTTACATGATTGATAGAAAAGTTATTATGAGTGTTTTTTGATTGACTCAATCAACTCAGAAACTGATCTTTTAAATATAGAAACTGACTCAATACGAGAATATTTAAGAACCATCTCTTTATCCACTAAAAAAACACCCCTTTTTGTACCAAACCACCCATGACAATCATAATCTTTTGAAACTTGTGCTTCTGTATCTGATAACAAAGTGAATGGCAAATTATGTTTCTTTTTAAATGCTTGATGTGAGTTTGTGTCATTGCCACTAATCCCAATCACTTCGACACCCAAATCTTCAAACTGTTTTGCACCATTTCTAAGTTCTTTAAATTGACTAGTACAAACCGGTGTACCATCACCAGGATAAAATACCAATAATGCTTTATTTTTTATTTTACTCGATAATTTAAACGGTTTTCCATTATCTGCAACTAAAGAAAAATCTGGTACAGTTTCATCAACTTTTAATGACATATATTATTACTCAAATAATTTAAGAGTTGTGTATTTTATAAGTAAAGTTTTTAAATAGAAACTCATATGTTATTTTTTTGTAAATAAAGTGAATTTTATAAAAAAAAAATAGAAATATTTTTATTTTATGATATAGTTCGCATCCAGATTGTGTAGAGGCTTATACAATTTAAAAACTTGGAGAGGTGGCAGAGCGGCTGAATGCACTGGTCTTGAAAACCAGCAAGGGTTAATAGCCCTTCGTGGGTTCAAATCCCACCCTCTCCGCCAAATTTTAAAAACCATCAATATTTAATATTGGTGGTTTTTTTTTGCTTGAATTTTAGTAAAAGAACTGGTGAGAATTCCCACTGTGTTACTTATTAATGATTTGTCATAGCTAGATTTATTAGGAAACGATTAGTTGTAAATCATGGCGTACTTTTGGGGATTCATTCCTTCGCAGGAATGACATAGGTATATTTTAGGCAAAAAAAAGCCTTCTCAATGAGAAGGCTTAAAAAATAAACTGTTTGTATAAATACATAATTTGCAAGGAAGAGGGAGGAAAAACCCGTACAAAAAAACAGCCAGTGGATTACCACCATTCGTTTCACTAAAGTTAAAGTTTATATAAAGAAAACATTAACTTTGAAATACCTGATCATTATAGGTATATCCTGTTTTATTTCAAACGAGTTGTTTTTATGCTTCGGATAAGGTATATTAATCCGATACATATAATTTTTATACATTATTATGAGAAAATACAATAACATACCACCTCTTCGGGCATTAAAAGCATTTGAGGCATCGGCACGACTTTTAAGCTTCACTAAAGCTGCAAATGAATTATTTGTCACCCAAGCGGCAATAAGCCATCAAATTAAATCACTAGAAGACAAAACAGGGGTTAAATTGTTCAAAAGGTTTAACCGTGCACTGCAATTAACCACAGAAGGACAGGTTTATTTGTTGTCAATTATGGAATCTTTAGAGCAATTAGAAAAAGCATCAAGACAACTGGTTAACCGAAATGCCAAAGGCATGTTAAACATTTCTCTATTGCCTTCTTTTGCAACAAAGTGGATGGCAAAAAGAATTTGGAAATTTCAAGATAAATTCCCAGACATTGAAGTCAGTATATCTGCATTTGAATGGCTAGCAGATTTTAATAAGGAAGACATTGATGTGGCCATTAGATACGGACGTGGAAACTGGCCAAATGTGTATTGTGAGTTACTGTTTGAAGAAAGGGTATACCCAATCTGCAACAGAAAAGTTAATAAAAGCTTGGGCAATAACCCTGACCCTTCAATTTTGTTTGACTTTAAATTATTACACGATGATTTTTCAACTGAAGATTGGGACATGTGGTTCAAAAAAGCTGAGATTGAATTAAAGGAACCCATAAAAGGTACTAGGTTTAGTCATACTGTTATGATGTTGGAGACTGTTGAAAATAGCAATAGCTTTGCACTGGGAAGAACTCCTCTGGTTATTGACGATTTAAAAAGAAAATTATTGTATGCCCCATTTAACATTAGTATAGGCAGTGATTATGCTTATTATTTTGTTTGCCCAAAAGGTTTAGAGAATTCACCAAAAATTAAAGACTTTAAAAAATGGGTCATTAATGAGGCCAAGAAAACCAATGAAGCGGCCAGAAGATTCTTTAATGAATAGTTTTTATTGTATGAGACAATAACTAAGAGGACATAAAAAAAGCCAGTACGAGAAACTTTTACATAAAACTCATACCAGCTTATTTATAATGATTGATTAAATATGACCAGTATTATCAATCTAGACTCAATAATTAGAAAATATATGTTAAAACTAAGAGACTATTACTAATTACTAAGTGATTTCATTATACAACTAAAAAATGCAGTATTATAATGTGCGTACAATAATGTGCACAACTTAGATTTAATTATGACAAATAATATAGACAATAACCACCCAATTCAGCTTCAAGCTGCCTTAATACCTGTTTGCAAAATGGTCATTAGATTTGGGTTACACTTTAATGAATTCGTAAGAAACTTACAAAAAGCTTATATTCATGCGGCTGAAGAAATTCTTGATAAATCACATATTAATGCAAACTTACAAGCCATCGCAATTAAAACTGGCATGGACAGAAGAACAATCTCAGAGCACAAAAACAACATTAACAAATCCTTTACTAATCCCATGAATAAAATGGACATGGTGATAATGCAACTTCAGATTTACATTGCAAATCACACCAATAAAGTAATAAATTTAAAAAAGCTACAAAGTATTATAGACTCAATCTATGCCAAACACATTAGATCAAAAGCCATCATAAAGGAATTGCTTTCAAATAAAATTATCATCGAAATTTCAGAAAATGAATTTAAATTAAATTTAACCTTACAACAACAATTAGTTGATATAAGACTGATGGCAGATGAAGTTGATTTTACTGCAAAGCGATTATTTCAGACTTATTATAAAAATATGTTTGAAAAAAAAGGCCAAGATATTAAGTTATTACAAGAAACGTGTTTATCGAGTAAGATTCCCCCCAGTAAGCACAAGGAAGTTTCAGACTTATTAAAAAATGAATTAAAAAAATCTTCTAAAAAAATGAACGCCATAATAGCGTCCTACGAATCAAACCTACCAATAGATACTTATCCAGAGATTGGTGTTACGCAATTTCAGTTTAATTCAAGCGCTGATGAAAAGAATTAATCAGGTTTCTCTTCCTGATTTTTATTTTAACTCCCCTACTATTCAATCTCTAACATTTATTTAACAACTATTTTTATTGATAACAATATATTAATTGCCATAATTATTATGATTGATACAATATTGACTGAAATCTAAATCAATGAGAATTGTTATGAATAAATACACTAAAATTGTTTCATTAATGTTCGTACTTATGACAGGTATATCGTCAGCTGATGTATTGATAATAGAACGCATACAGAATTCAAAATCAATAAATGTCCCGGCCAGAGGCTCATCGATGAATCAAGTAATAGCAGAATTCGGAGAGCCAAATATTCGTAAAGATGCGATTGGTGAACCACCAATAACTGTTTGGAAATACAATGAATTTTCTGTGTATTTTGAAAAGACTTGGGTTATTAATTCTGTGGTTAACAAAGCAAGCCCTGAAGAAAAAGGACCTAAGCCAATTTCAAATAATTGACTTAGTAATTCATCCTAGATTCTACATAAAACATTATTGTTTAAATTTTAAGTTAGATTAATCCCAATTCCAAAGCTTTTAATACTGCTCGGGTTCTATCACGAACACCAATTTTAGACAATATATTAGATACATGATTTTTAACAGTACCTTCGGCAACAAACAATGAATTGGCTATTTCTTTGTTACTGTGTCCACCTGCCATTAATCTCAGTATTTCTGTCTCTCTAGATGTTAATGGATCTGGTATTTCAAAACTATTGAAATCTATATTTAGTTTTTCAACACCTTCGAGTATTCTTTTTGTAACTTGAGGTCGAATCAATGTTTCACCAGCAGCTACTTTTTTTATGCCATCGACTAAATCGGCTAAGGGTACATCTTTAAGCAAATATCCTTTAGCACCCGATTTAAGTCCTGCTAAGACCAATTCATCATCATCAAATGTGGTTAATATAATTGTTGGTGGTAATTGATTTTCTTGATTTAAATGCTTTAATACATCTAAACCTGACATTTCTGGCATTCTCATGTCTAATAATACCACATCAGGATTAATTTCAGGAATATCTGCAATGGCCTGTTTCCCACCATCGGCTTCACCAATGATATTAATGCCCTCTGCTATTTCCAGTAAAGCCCTAACACCTTGTCTGACTAGATTTTGATCATCTACTAAGTATACGTTTATCATTTTAACCAACTCTAAATATTAATTGTATGCAAAAACCTCTGGATATTGGTACTATTGCGACCTCACCATTGAATTGTTTTGCCCTTTCTCTTATTCCTGTTAATCCATTTCCTTCTGTAAAGGAGACAGTATGTCCAATACCATCATCTTTTATTATTATGACTATATTGTCATGGTCTTTGGTAAATTCAAGCCATAAGTTGCTTGCTTGAGAATGTTTTATACAATTTGTTATTAATTCTTGAGTACAACGCAATAGAGCTTGTGCCAATTTTGGGTCTTCAATGGTATATTCTTTAGATATGTCTATGTGGATATTTAACTGAGGTATGCCATCTGTTAATTCAACTATCGCTTGTGCAAAATTCAGGTTGCCTTTATTTCTAAATGCGCTGACCACATCTCGTACATCACTGAGTAACAACCTTGCAATGCTTTGTGCTTTTATTACCTGTTTTTGTGCCTTGCCTTCAGTAATATGGGTAGCTACTTCTAAATTAAGGCTCAGTGCTGTTAAGTGGTGGCCAATAAGGTCATGCAGTTCTCGAGATATCCTTAAACGTTCATTAATTCTAGAACTTTCAGCCAATAAGACTTGGGTTGCCCTGAGTTCTGAGTTTAGTTTTCTTAATTCTTCTTTGGCATTTTGTTGTCTACAGGCTACCAATGATAAAACATAGGAAAATGATGAGATACCAAACATTAAAAACAATAAATACATGCTGCCAAATTGTATGTTTTTAAACTGAGAATTATTCTCTAATTCTACAAACAATTGCCACCCTACTAATAAATTTTGGAATATTAATATGGTGACTCCAAGTTTTATCTTCATTAACCAAGGCAGTAAAATTGATATGATTAATGAGTAAAAAATTCCATTGCTACTGAATGTTGACCAATTAATTATGTATATTACCGCAATCATAGCAAATAATAAAAACCATTCTTCCATAGATAATTTTTGCTGGCCCAATCTTTTGGTTAAAATAATAAATCCAATACCAAATGAAACATGCGAAATCAACCACAATATATTTTGGGTATTAAACCATTCTACATCTATGATGATTTTCAAGATGAGTGGAATCGATAAACTTAGCCAGATTATCAAACCTGCTAATCTAATCAATAGAATATGAGAAAATCTATATATCATACGCCATCATAACAACTCATCAAAACTAGCAATAACAAGATCGGGGTTAGATTTTTTGATATCTATTCCTTTGTTATAACCATAATTGACAGCAATAACGTCACATCCTGCATTTCTGGCAGCTTCAACGTCATTCACCGAATCACCAATCATTAAACACTCTGATATGTCGACTTTTAATGTATTACTTACATGCAATAACGGCCATGCATCTGGCTTCTGATGCTTGACAGTATCTCCTGCACAAATAACGGAGAAAAACTGCCGAATCATATTCTGCATCAATAAAAAATCAGTGAATTCAATTGGTTTATTGGTAATACAAGCTATTTTTATTTTATGGGATAACAATTTAACCAATAGTTTTTGTGTATCTGGATACAAAGTACTGTGTTCTCCAAGACATTCTTTGTAGGCACTGGAAAACAATTCAAATGCTTGTTTTACCTCAAATTGACTGGGCTGGCCCTTTTTCATGTGAAAAAGAGCCTGTTCAACTAATTTTAATGTACCGTCTCCAATCCAGTGCTTTACATTTTGCAATCCTGGTTTTTCTAGCTGTAACTCATCTGCCATTAACTCAATTGCAAAATTTAAATCTTTTGCTGAATCAATTAAGGTACCATCTAAATCAAAAAATACAGCTTTATACGAACTAATATCACTTCTTAGAATCATATGCTTTAATGACTTTGTAGCGGTTTTTTGATAATTCTTTTATTGATGGGTTAGTAATATCAAGCTTTTCTGTTAACCAATATTTCTCAATTTTATAACTTGTGTTACGACGAATTAACAATTGAACTTCACCAGAGATATGGATAACATCATTCTTCAATATTTTATTTAGAGTAATTGTTTTACTAATTTTTCTTTCGTTGTTATGAGTTTTTTCGAATTCCTTTTTGATTGCATCAACATCTGATAGAGATACTGCGGGCTTTGTTGTTGCAATTACTTTTTTAACCTCTGGCTTTTTAGTTTCAGTCTTTTTTGGCTCAGGTTTTGCCTTTTTTACAACAGGTTTGTTAGCCGCCACAACTTTTTTGACATTTTCGTCAAGTTGCTCAGGATCTATTACAACATAACGATTATTACCTAATGATTTTAAACCAGGTGCATTTATAGGTAATATTCCTGTAAATACATATTGAACGGTATCTGATCTCACCAATCGATAAACATATGTATAATCTTTAGTTTTGGTAATCTCATCATTGATTTCCAACTTGTTTTTACTTAAACGCCTGTTTGAAATAAGGATTTTGTTTCTTTTTTGATCCTCGGAATTAACTTTCACTTTTGGTGTGCTTTTAACAGATTCCGTACCTGAATCTTTTACTACTGGTTCTTTTACTACTGGTTCTTTTACTACTGGTACTTTTTCTACAGGTGCTTGAACAACAGGAGGAGTTTTGACCGCTGGTGTCACTTCCGGTGGCTTTTTAGTAGTATTATTTTTAAATTCTAACTTTGGCATTTCCATTTTCGGTATTTCTTCATCAAGGCCAATTGCATCATCTATATTGGTGGCTTCAATTTCAGATCTATCCATTTTTTCTAACAGCTCTTTTCCGCGTACACTTTCTGGTTCTGATTGAGCGATAGCGCCATTCGATACAAGTGCTGTTATTATTAAGGTTGTTACTATTTTAATATTCATTTTATTTTCCTATGCCGCCTAATGTTAATTTGTATGGATCCAAATGTTTTTCTAATTCTTCACGTGAAAGATCAGTGTGTTCCAATGCCACATCAATCACTGCCCTGCCCTCTGAATATGCCAATTTTGCAATTTTCGCACCCAGGTCATAACCAATGATTGAATTTAATGCAGTGACTAGTATGGGATTACGGTTGACTGATTGTGATACTGTACTTTCATTCACAATATAATCTCTAATCGCTGATTGAGCCAAAACAGTAATACAACTTGCCATAATTTCTGTACTTTGTAAAATATTTAACGCAATTACTGGTAGCATTACATTCAATTGGAAGTTACCAGAGGAACCCGCTACAGCAATGGTTGCATCATTGCCAATTATTTGCGCACAGACCATTGCCATGGCTTCAGGTACAACTGGATTAACTTTTCCTGGCATTATGCTGCTTCCAGGTTGCAATGATGGCAAAGCAATCTCACCAATTCCTGCCAATGGACCAGAATTCATCCAACGCAAATCATTGGCAATTTTCATCATGGTTGATGCCAATGTTTTTAATTGCCCTGATAATTCCACCACACAGTCTTGAGATCCTATGCCTTCAAATTTATTGTCCATACTGTGAAATGTTGTGTTACAAATCTCAGACAGTTGCTTGGCAAACATGTCACCAAATCTTGGATCTGCATTCACACCAGTTCCTACTGCTGTTCCGCCTTGTGGTAAGTAACTCAAACGTCCACAAGCATCACTGATCCTTTGTTTATTTCTCACAATTAAATCAGCCCAGGTATTTAGTTCTTGAGCAAATGTGACTGGCATTGCATCCATTAAATGGGTTCTGCCTGTTTTTACAATGTTGCCAAGTTCTTTGGCTTTTTCTCGACAAACTGTTTCGATTAGATCTAAGGCAGGTAATAATTTTTCACGAACATTTAATACGGCACTAACAGCAATAGCTGTAGGGATAACATCATTACTACTTTGACCCATATTGACATGATCATTCGGATGTACATTGACATCAGATGTGGTTGCCATATGGGATATGACTTCATTACAGTTCATATTTGAACTGGTACCAGAACCCGTTTGAAAAACATCAATGGGAAAATGCTGATCATAATCGCCTGTTTGTATTTTTTTGGCTGCATCAATAATGTTGTTTGCCACATCATTATCTAAGTGACCCAGTGATGCATTAACATGAGCCGCTGTTTGTTTTATTAATCCTAATGCTCGAATAAACTCGCGTGGCATGCTTAATCCGCTGATTGGAAAGTTATTAACAGCTCTTTGTGTTTGAGCACCGTACAAAGCATCAGCAGGAACTTTAAGTTCTCCCATGCTGTCTTTTTCAATTCTAAAATTATTCATAAGTTTTTAAATGTAATCGTTTTTATTAAAAGATTTAGACTGTGGCTAAATCACCTTTATCTTGTAGCCAAGTTTTTCTGTCTGCGGCTCTTTTCTTTGAGAGTAACATGTCCATCATTTTATATGTACTTTCACTCTCATCAATGTTCAATTGTAAAATTCTTCTGGTATCCGGAGATATAGCACTCTCACGCAATTGACCTGGATTCATTTCTCCTAAGCCTTTAAATCTGGTGACACTAATTTTGCCTTTTAACTTATCACGTTCAATCCGGTCTAATATCTGATCACGCTCTGATCCATCTAATGCATAATATTTTTTCTTGCCTACATCAATTCTGTATAACGGAGGCATGGCGATAAAAATATGACCGGCCCTCACCAAAGGTTCGAAATGTTTTAAAAATAATGCACATAGCAATGTTGCAATATGCAAACCATCCGAATCGGCATCTGCCAAGACAATAATTTTGCCATATCTTAAACCAGATATATCAGTACTGGCTGGATCCACACCCATTGCCACAGCTAAATCATGCACTTCTAGTGAGGCCATTACTGAGCTTGAGTCGACTTCCCATGTATTGAGTATTTTACCTCTCAGGGGCATAATTGCTTGAAACTCTCTATTTCTGGCTTGTTTAGCAGATCCACCTGCTGAGTCACCTTCTACTAGAAACAATTCGCCTTGCATCGGGTCTTGGCAACTACAATCAGCCAATTTACCTGGCAATGCTGGTCCAGATGTGACCTTTTTCCTTATGACTTTCTTTCCTTTTTTTAACCGACTTTGGGCTTTTTCTATGGCCATATTGGCAATTAGTTCGCCAATGGCAACATTTTGACTCAACCACAAAACAAAACTGTCTTTAACTGCATTGGCTACTTGTGATGCAATAGAACGACTTGATAGACGCTCTTTTGTTTGCCCACTAAACTGAGGATCTTTCATCTTTACTGACAAAACATAACTGACTCGGTCCCAAACATCATCAGGCGCTAATTTTAAACCTCTAGGCAATAAGCTGTGTGCTTCTGCAAATTCCCTAATCGAATCTGTCACACCAGTTCGCAAACCATTTACATGTGTTCCACCTTGGGCTGTGGGAATCAAATTAACATAACTTTCAGTCAAGGCATCGCCATAAAGCTTCCAACTCAATATCCAATCAATCATTTCACCATCTACAGATTGAGACCCCTCAAAACCTTCTTCAGGTAGCAATTCTTCTCCGTGCAATGAATCCAAAAAATATTCTTGTAATCCATCAGCATAATGCCATTTTTCGTATTCTTTGCTGTTGTCATCATTAAATTCAACAGACAAACCAGGGCACAAAACCGCTTTGGCCTTAAGTAATCTTTTGAGTTTTCTGATTGACACTTGTAGTGTATCAAAATACTGTTTTTCAGCTTTAAATCTAACTCTGGTCCCGGTATTTTTCTGACCAACTGTACCAATTTCAGTGAGTTCAGAGACCTTATCACCATGTTCAAATGCGATATGATATTCCTTGCCTTCTCTTTTAACCCAAACATCTAAACGGTCAGACAAAGCATTCACTACTGACACGCCTACACCATGTAAACCACCAGATATTTCATAGTTTTTATCAGAAAATTTACCGCCAGCATGTAATTTTGATAAGATTAATTCGACACCAGAGACACCTTCTTCTGGATGAATATCAACCGGCATTCCCCTGCCATCATCTGAAACTTCAATATAACCATCTGCTTGTAGCGATACTTTTATACATTTAGCGTGACCACCCAATGCTTCATCAACAGAGTTATCTACAACTTCTTGGATTAAATGATTGGGGCGGGATGTGTCAGTGTACATCCCAGGTCTTCTTTTAACTGGATCTAGTCCCGATAGGATTTCTATGTCACTGGATTGATAGTCTTTTGTCATGTTTTCAATTTTTTCCTTATTTATATTAGTCATTTATTTCATGACTATTACTGCATTTATTTTAGCTGTATTAAAAATTAATTTATGGATGAATTGCCATTTATCCATTTTATTGAACATCCCACGCTAGGAATTTGTTCGCTGGATATTTTACCATCAGTAACCAATTCTTGCATGGCATTGACCAAATCCCTGGGCATCTTTTCTGATGTGTTACTGCCGGACCCATCTAAACGTCCTCTGTATTGTAATTTCCCCTGTCTGTCTAACCCAAAAATGTCTGGTGTGCATACTGCGCCATAAAGTTTGGCGATATCCTGACTAGAATCTAATAGGTATGGAAAAGGGTATTGTTTTTCTTTGGCGATTTTTTTCATATTCTCAAAAGAGTCTTCTGGATAATCATTGACATCATTTGACATGATTGCAACAACATTTACTCCGAAAGTATCGAGAGATATAGCATCTTCAACCAATTTATCTTGTATTGATTTAACATATGGACAATGGTTACATATAAACATCACAACCAATCCGTTTTCACCCATACATTGTTCAAAATTCCAATGATTATCATCCACTCCTGGTAAGTTAAAACTTGGCATTTTTTTACCCAATTCTAATTCTGGTGTATACAACAATACCATTATACTTCTTCTCCTGTAAATATATCTTTAAATGCCACATAAGAAGAACAATAACTCAATGCAGCAATAAACATTAAACAAAATATCATAACAATTAAATATAACATGGATGCGATTATTGATTCTTTTGAAAAAAATATAAACAACAAACTTTCTAACCCACTCAAAATAAAATAGGTAAAAACAATGAGAATTAAATATACAATTGCATATAGAATGATTGGGTATATATTTCTAATCACACCAACAAAACAATATTTTATGGCCTGGAGTGCCGAAAAATTTGTAAAAACCAACACATAAGGAGCAAAAATATTGATGGCAGTTATAGGTAACATCATTATAAATGTCATAATAAAATACTTTGCCAGCACAGGTGATGCCATAATTGATTCAAATGATGGAGATGAATTGTTGCTTAATCGTTGTAATTCGCCAGCAAC